>CXWL01014010.1_pt1 | contig 13450 bp, 10 predicted proteins | sample 590931 | NCBI WGS metagenome assembly CXWL01 (sample SAMEA3498368, study PRJEB10139) | groundwater metagenome | biome: water well; material: biofilm material | place: Germany | collected 2015-04-27 | reverse complement strand
CATCAGGCGTGTACTGACTCAAGTGCAGTCATCTCGCGCGCAGATTTCAATTCGGCCGCGCGCTGCGCGTGGGGCATCGCCATACGTTCACGCATCACCGAGAGCGCGTGTTCACGCGCCGCGTTGAACTTGGTCGGTTGCGGTGCGTGCCAGAGATGTACGAACGGTAGATAACCAAACGTGTTCTGACGAAGCGTCGTGCAGCGGTCGAAAAACTCGTTGTCCTCACCGCCCCAATCTACAAAACGCTCGTCGAACCCGCCGATGGCGTCGTAGGCGGATTTCGTGATCGCAAGCGTTCCGCCTTGCCAATTCTGATTGACGCGTTCGCAGCGGACCGGCACCACGGTGCCCCGCGCCGCGAAATCTGCAGTCGCGGCTTGGTCAACATAGAAAAGGAAACGCTGCAAATGCACAACCTGAAAACGCCCGCCCTGCATCTGACTCTGGATCTCAGCGGAATATCGCTCCGGGACCAGAATGTCGCCGTCATGGCAAACCACGATATTGCCGCGAGCCATTTGGACGCCCACATTGAACGCCCATGACTTGCGCCAGGGCTGCGGGTCCAGTTCGTGGTTCAGGTGCAGATACCGGACTCCATTGGGAAGGTCGTAGACCTCTCTGGTCGGGCTCTGCTCGACGACGATGCACTCGACCCTTGCATCGCGTTGCGCGAGGATCGAGGCGATCACGAGTCTGAGCAATTCGATGCGCTCGCGGCCCCGGTGCGGAATTACGAACGAGACCTCGGGGCTCGACGGCGCCGGCGCACTCTCCGCCAGTCGAATCGGCCATTGATTGAGCGCGCGCGACATCAACCAGCTCCCCAGCACAGGGAATACATCGCAAGCATGAAGATCGCTGCTCCAATCACCCTCGCAACGAATGCCGGGACCATCCGCTTCAGGCACGAGCGCGTCGTGTCGATTGCCGATGGCGATCCAAGAGGCCGGCGTCAAAAGCTTTGGCAAGAGCCCCGGAAGGTCGCGAAACACGACCCCCAGTTGCTCGCGCAAACCAAACAGCGGGCGATGTACGTGCGTCATGGCCGCGCCATTCCGAACCGTCGGCCCCAAGCGGCGAGCGTGCGTCGCGCCGCGAACCACCCAGGAACAAAGCTCCCCACCGGGAATCGGGAAAACAGTTTCGGGTAGATCAAGGCCGCATGCCAGAGACGCGCGAGTCGCTCTGCGGCAGTCGATGCGGCCGAGTAGCGATTTGTCAGCAACAGCTTACCCGCACGGGCCGCCCGTCGCGTTGCCAACGGCATGCTATTCCAGTCGGTCAGCGTGTCGATCGCTTTCACGTAGTCGCGCACGATGCGCTCACCATGCTTGTCGCGCTGTCCGTCATGCATTGATCGTTCGGCCATTACCCGATCTATCTTCGCCGCTGGCGCGGTCAACGCCATCCGCATCCACAGATCCGTATCCGCAGCGTACGGAACATCTTCACGCCAGCCGCCGAGCTTTTTCGCCAACGCAAGGCGAAAAAAGGTCGAGGGCTGCGGAATCCACGTCTCCAGACTGAACAGCCCCTCGAGGGTATACGCCGGTAGCGTCGTTCGCGAGATCTCGCGCCCCTCCGCATCAACCGAAATCACGTCACCAAAAACAAACGCGAGTTCGGGATTCTTGGTCAGCGCCGCAATGCCGGCCGAAACAGCGCCGGGAAGGTAGAAGTCATCAGAACTCTGGATCGCTGCAATCTCGCCACGGGCACGGCTAAACCCTTTGTTCACCGCCTCGACCACGCCACTATCCTTTTCCGAAATCCACTTGACTTCGGGAACACCATCATATTCGTGGAGGATATCCAAGGTCGCATCGGTGGATGCGCCATCGATGACGATGACTTCCAGCGAACGGCAATCCTGACTCAGGATCGACTCAAGCGTCCGGCGAATGAAGCGGCCTTGGTTGTAGCTCGGGACAATGATTGAAACCAGCGGGTTCCCGGAGCTCAAGCGCGAACTGTCCCTGGTCTTTCGGACAGTGTCGAAAGGTCAGCCAGCCATGCTTCAACCAGTTCCAGCTCCGCGTCCGGAAAAAACCCTGCTGCGACCAGCGCCGCATAGCATTGCCGCAGATTCGAAGTGACCTTCGCCACCCCAGTCTCCAAGGCAAGCGCATCCAGCACTTCGATCAATTCGCGATTGCGCATATATCCGGGGATTTCGTCACGAAAGTCGTGCATCAAATTATGCTGATTTCGATCCTGAACCACTTCAGCGGTATGAAATACCAACTCGCCACCAATTTCCCACAAACAACGCTGCGCAACAAAACTGCGCCAGATGTCGGTCATTCGGAACGAGCAGTTGCTTGGCAGGTACAATAATGGGAAAGCGTCTGGCCACCACCAAGTGCTTTGGCTGTTGAACGGGCAATAGGCGCCCCGAGGCAGAGATACCGGAGCGACATCGTCAAAGCGTATGTCATGGTCAAAAACCAGTCGCCAAATTGCATCAACGTCAGGCGATCCGTTTGCGAGACCTTGCTGGATCGGTGCCGACACTGCGCATGACGTCCCGAGCACGACAGGTTGCGCAAACGAACGAGTCAGTACGTCCAGAGGCAAACCCCGTGGCCAGATGCGCCGATCACTGAAGCAGCGGTAGACATTGATCCAACCGGACTGCTGAACCGGGCGCGCTTGCACGGACCGCGTGCGCACGTCCCAGGAATCGAGCGGCTCATTGTCATCATCGGTCTCGTAGATGCACGGTGCACCGGCCGCAATGGCTTCCAAGTAGCCAAGGTTCTTGCGTGTGTAGTGCCCAACCGGCAGCGCACGCGCAAGCTGGTGCGGCAAGTCCATTTGGGCAGCCAGGCTCAAAAAGTGAACCCCGTCCAGAGGGTAATCGGAAGGGCCCTTACGGTCGCCGATTACGAATAGCCTCGCATCCATCGGTCGCAACCGATCACACAGTGCGCGTACCGCACTAGTTGGCGGTTGAATCGTCGTAATAATGCAGGCGAGTTGAATCAATTGCGTCGACTGAACTGACATAGGTAGATTTGGCACCATTTCAAACAATCGGCGGTGTGCTGCCAGGAACGGAAAAGATCAAATTGATCTGGCCCCTACGGGAATTAGACCGCCTTCGCTGGACTTTCGTCCAATCCAACTGCTTCGTTGTCGGGTCATTTGCAAATCGCCGACCGCTAGCGACAAACGTTCTGCCCGAATCAAGCGCGAGATTTAACGCAAACGAACCACTTACCCACAGACCGGTCGTCGGCCCATGCCGAGTCGAGGGCATGCACCTCGGCATAGGTATGTTTGAACTTCGACATCCACCAAGCCACGCTGTTGTTGTAATAGCTCTGATACGGAGTGATCCACCCCTCGTCCTGATCCGATCTGGAGACGGGAATCTGGTGGTAGCTCGCAAGTCGCACGATGCGGTGGCACTCTGCGACGAAATCACCGATGCCTTCAGTCGTGAAGTGTTCGAGTGATCCAATCGAATATCCGTAATCAAAGCTGTCGGAAGCGTAAGGAGTCGCCGTCGCGTCGCAGACCGTGAGTCGCTCTGCGGCGATGCCCCGGGCGACGGCCTTCTGGACGAGAAAGTCAGAGATGTCGCACCCATGGACGTCGAGTTGCCCGAAGCGCGAGAGCAATTCGATGACCTTGCCGCTGCCACATGCAATGTCGATTGCCTTGCCTCTCCCGCTCGCGAGGAGGAGTTGAATCTCATTCCACGTGGTCCCTTCGCCCCAGGTCTCAAGTGCAGCGGCAAAAGCCGGATCCGAGTAGATGTCTAGCGCCTGCTTTCCCGGATCCGCGACAGGCTCGCGCTGCTTAGCGACCGGAAGCTGCGACTGCTGGGTCATCCACATTCGCCTCGCCGCAGCCAAGCCCCGCCAGACGATGGGTGGTGTGACACTTCGCGTAAGATCCTTGAACATCGAGTTCCTCAGTTGGGCTATGGGGTGAGCGGTCTACGGCCGCTGCTGCGGCTAACGTTCCAGTGAACTTTTGTGGCTTCTGCCTAATGCCACTTCTGAAGCGGGATCTGGCGCAGAGCGAGTGGTGCGGGACGTCGCTTGGGTTTTTGCACCTAGTCGACTACCGTGCAGAACTTTACCGACGCACGGCCAGAAGTGACCGGCGAGCCAGGCCAGGCTCCAAGGCAGAAACCTGGACATCGGCAGATAGACCACCGGTCCAATCCAGGAACTGTAGTGCAGGACCCAGCAATGATCGAACGCCGGCTACCGACAAGTGGTGAGCGTCGCTGAACAACACCATACCGCCGCGCAAGGGTACGCACAGGGAATCCGGGCATAACCATGGTGTCGGGTCGAATACCCTGACACCGGGACGCCCATTCAGCGCGCGCTCGAACAAAGCGAGCAATGGGCGACGACTCTCTTCCATGGCTGCTCGGGTCACAGCGCATTGCGCGTTCGAGCGCCGCGCCAAGCACAGTGGAGCTCGGTGCGGCAGATCAATGCCGGGAGCCAGCAACAAGGCATGTATGCGCAGCGCGCCGAGAACATCGAGTGTCGCTTCCAGGCCGTGCCCCAACTGAAGGCGCCCTTGCTCAGTCGGGCCGTAGTCGACCCAATGCGCACTCATGATCACACCCACCGAATCTACCGCCGCAAGTTTCGCAATCTCATTTTGCACATCGCGATTGAAGTCGGTGCAACCGCTTCCCTTCGAAACGCCGACTTGCCCCGGATCAAATCCAAGGAGCGGCGGACACTGGGGCATGTAGCGCACCAGGAAAGAAACATCGTTGGCCCGCGCATAGGCCTGCAAGAGTGGCACCAGATGCGCGGCGTGCGAATCTCCCCATAGGACCATTTTCAGCGGACCACTTCCATGGGTGCATTCTGTCGCGACGTTCAGCGCTCCCGAATACGGTCGCGTTTGCCCGCAAGGCACATCCACGCGCCGTACCGCTCCGAGCGCTGCGATCAACTCTGCATTGTCGTGTTGTCGTGACCAATACAGCTTGGCCCAAGCCCCTAGACCTGCAGCGACCACCACCACAGTCAGCGAGAGGTAGACCGCGCCCATGTACGTTCTGCGGCGAGTCGCCATCACCGGCCAGCGCCGCGACCTGATCGGCTGCTCGACGACGTGATAGGTGAAAGCTGCAAGCAAGAACGCCAGCGCGCAAATCCCCAAAGAGCCCCAGACTTCCAACTCGCCAAGCGTATGCGCGCGGGCCATGGCAAGCAGCGGCCAATGCCAGAGATAGATCGAATAGGACAGCTTGCCGACCGCGACCATCGGGGCGCAAGACAGCAAGTGCACGGCACTTCCACTTGGGCGCAGCTCGCAGCCGACAAGTACGGCCATGGTTCCCGTCACTGCCAGCAAATTGCCCCAGACACTCAACGTTTCCGGCGCAAGCACGCAACTGACAACAATGGCGACCAGTCCGATTGGTGCAAGTACCGGAACGAATCTACGCGACCGCGCTTGATCCAATCCGAAATATACAAGCCCACCGGCGGCAAACTCCCAGGCTCGCATCGGCGTCATAAAGAATGCGAGATCGGCGTGTTGCGCCTGCAGTAACAACCATGCCATCAGGCTCAAAGCGGCTATCCCAATCAGCACCCCCACCGCTAGTTTTTGTGGGTTTGCTGATCGATCGCGCGCGAGACGCACCAGAGCAATCAGCAGAAATGGCCAGACCAGATAGAATTGTTCTTCGACGGACAGCGACCAAGTATGCAGCAATGGCTGTGACTCTGCCGGCGCATCGAAGTAGTCACCCGTGACAACCATGAAGTACAGATTGGCGGCGATCGCCATGGTCGCGATTGCCGACTTCGCCAGACCTTGCTGTTCACCCCCCACGGGCGTCAGCAGCAGCGCCCCAAGCAACACACTTGCTGCGACGACCAGCACCAGCGCAGGCAGCAAGCGTCGGATACGGCGCTCGTAGAATGCCTTTACATCCAAAGTCCCGCGCGCTAGCAGTTCACGCCAAAGCAGACCGGTAATCAAAAAGCCGGAAATAACGAAAAACACGTCCACGCCAAGGAAGCCACTCGCGATTCCCGGCACCCTTGCGTGATAGAGCACCACCGCAAGCACCGCTACAGCGCGCAGGCCATCGATCGAAGGCCGATAGGCAGTTTCTGCCGACGCGACCATTCCGACCCGGTCGCTCACGACTGCTGCGATTGCCCCGGCCAGCGAATCACCCCGATGCCAAAGCCATCCTGATCGCGATCTCCGACGAACTCGACGCAATCGGAAAACCGAGCGCGCAGCTCGGCCCAGAGCTGATAGACCTCGCCCGCGTAGCAGCCGGTTTCTTTGCCGTAACGCGTACGATGATCGGGGATGATGTCGTGAAACGCGATCAATCCGCCAACGCGCACCAAAGGTGAATACAGCTCGAAGTCTCGACGCGCACCGGCGTAGCTGTGATCACCATCGATGAACAAAAAATCGACCGGTCGCCCGGCAAGTTTACGCGCGACGCGATCGCGCATTTCTGGAGTCTGTGAATCGCCGTGTAGCGGCGTATAGCTCTGCCCCGGTCGCCGGAAGAACTTCAGTTTCGCGGCGTTCTGCACGCAAAGATCAACCCCAATCAGCACTTTCGGCGTCGAAAGCGCATGGCAAAATAAAAATGAGTTACCACCTTTGTGCGTACCCACTTCAACGACCGTACGTGGATTGGTACGCTCAACTTCTGCGATCAAGGCGGCAATTTCACTCGGCACCTGAGTAATCCCAAACTCATCGCCCGCCATTTGCAACAGCTCTTCGAAGTTCTGCTCCTGTTGCGCACGTTCTCGGGCGATATGCCAACTGGCAGGACGTCGCGGCCAGGCGCTCTCATCCCAGAACCGTGTCCACCGCTGATAAACAGGTCGATAGCGATTACGCAGAACCATCGGCAACAATTGCTTCAACATGAAACCACCTGATTCAAAGTGCCACAAGAATTCCAATCAAGACTTGGCAACCGAGCGCGTTTGCCTTTGCCGCAAACGCAGGCGCCAAGCATCGATCAGCGCTAAAGCAGGCCGGTGGAAGGACAAAAAGTCCATCATCTGGCGCTGGCGCGCGACCTCCGCCCAGTACGCAGATGGATCGCTTTCGAGCCGGCGCAAGCAACGCAGTACACTGTCAAAATCGCGCGCATCCAGAATCGGGGACTGAAAATGACCCGTTCGATCTAGATCCGGGTTACTCAAAGTCAGGCAACCGGCCGCAATCGCTTCAAACTTTCCGGTGCCGTATACAACGCGGCCGCCCCATTTGACGTGGTACTTGCTCCGCGTCAGTGCGCGCAGTCCGTCCGCCTCCATGCTTCGCAATGGTATGCGGTCACCCGTTGTCGCATCGATCACATCATCCGCAGCGGTCTTCGCATAGACCGGCCCAAATTCGGCCAGCGCCGCCAGTTCGGTATTCGAGGCAGCGCGTGCGGTGTGATAATCAACGAAAATCCCTTGGCGTTCGGCAGCCATCGGCATTTTCAACAACTCGTGATAGATGCCGAAATACTGAAAATGGTAGGGGAAATGCACAACATGTGCTTCGGTGCGCGCCGGATAGAGATCAACCAATTGGCTCAAGTATAGATCCTGGCCAACGATCGGCGCAGCAAAGGAACTCGTGAAGCTGGGTGCCTTCATCTCCCGCACATAATAGGCAAAGGTCACCGTCGGGAATTTTCGGGTGACTCTCGCAGGAATGGCGACATCGCTGCTGATCACGATATCGAACTGACTCCAGTCGATATCATCGGCAGCCTGAGCGTAACGGGACTGCCCATGATCACGGCCAGGCACGTGAGTGCGAAAGCTTTCGAACCACTCGATCGGACACCAGCGCAGTGGATCCCATTTTTCCTTCCAGATATTGCATTCCGGATCCGGCTCGGTTTTCAGTAGCAGGAAGCGCGCATTGAATCGAGTAAGCAGCGCAGCCGGTCCTGAGCGCAAGAGCGTCGACTGTAGTGTCTCCAACGCTGGTCGATCGGGTGGGCAGCAATAGAGGTCCTCGTTGCAGTCCTGCTTGACCAGTGCCACACGCGGCAACTCCCCTTGCAAAGAGTCAAAGCGCCTTGACGCCCGGGTTGCTGCCACTCCGAGCCAAGCGTCACTGAGCCATGTTGGCAAACTCACCACGCTTGGCGCTCGGCTGGACTGGAGATCAAGCGGAGTCCTGATCAGTGTCGAACCTCAGCCAGCAACCTCGTCCTTGCGAGCGAGCCCTCTCGATGAACCCATGTCGTGAGTTATTGAAATACTTAAACACCACTCGCCCTTCGACGACGCGTCCCGGTGGAGCATTGGGACGCTTTGCACAGGATGAGCGGTTCATGGCTGGCGAGCAGTTTCATTCGAAACACGAATCTCCCAATGACGTTGGTTTGTCGCTCAGTCAGCGGATGTTGGACGTTAATCAGGAGCGGAGTTGCCGAGACATCAGAACTATCGCAAAGGGTGATTGCGGCGCCCAATTGCCGCGACGACATCGTTCCGCATCAGGGCCTGCAACTGCCGCAAGATACTGGCCGAGGCAAAGAAGCCGGCCCTGCGATGCTTCCACATCAGCCTGAATGCGCCCCAGGCAATATCGGAGCGATGCGCCTCACGCGCACCGATAATCGTCTGCAGCCCATAGCTGGCAACGCCTTTGGCAAAACGACCTCGCACTGCTCTTGAGGCGCTGGTGCGGACGCAGCGTTCGGCGTCGAGCATCGCATCGAAGAGCTTGAGGCGATTTTCCAGCGTATAGCGATAAGTGTTCTCGCCATGGCGAAAATACAATGCAACGGGACGGATGCTATCGCCTGGAACAACGCGACCACGTGCCGCGATCCGCATCCACAAATGACAGTCCTCGGCGATCCTACGCCTCAGGTCAAATAGCCCAACCTGCTCCAAGACGCTGCGTCGAATCAGCACCGCGCCGGTTCCCCAAGAGTTGCCGCGCAGCAATTCCGAGAGCACGTGAAGACCCTTGATCTCGCCAGTCATGCCCAGAACACTCCCGCCAGAGGATCCCATCCAGGCACTCTCCGGATCACCCTCGATCAGGCTCACCTCGGTCAACTCGTGAATCGCCTCGACCTCCAGCTCGAGATTGTCAGCGCGCGCGGCAGCCACAAACCAATCAAATCGATTCGGGAGGTAGGCGTCGTCGGCGTCCAGGAAGGCGACCCAGGGAGCGCAGCCCGTGATGATCCCGAGGTTTCGTGAAGCGCTGACGCCGTGGTTCGCACCGTCTGAATGACACAGAACCCTGCAATTGCCTGGCGCACTTGCAGCTAAGCCACTGGCGACGACGAATGTGTCGTCGCTTGACCCGTCATCCACGATTTGGACCGATAGTCGAGGATAGTTTGTCGCCCAGACCGAATCCAAGGCGCGTTTCAACGAGTGCGCGCAGTTGAATGCCGGGACGACGACGTCTATCTCGGGCAGTTCGCGCACCGCCATCAACTCAAAGTCGATACGAGCTCAACGAACTGATCTGCGACACCGGTCCAGGTCAGGGAGCGAGCCCTTGTCAAACCCAGCTCGATGCGCTCATCGCTGCGCGCCATGGAAGCAAGGCCCTCGAGGGCCGACACGATTGCGTCATTATCAGTTGGGTCGAACAGGATTGCCGAGCCACCGGCAACTTCCGGCAGTGAACTCACATTGGCCGCGGCAACCGGGGTCCCGCACGCCATTGCCTCCAATACCGGAAACCCAAATCCCTCGTACAAAGAAGGCATCACGCAACCCGCTGCGCCGTTGTACGCGTAAATCAGTTCCCCATTTGAGAGTGACGGGATACAGTGAACCAGATCTCGGAGCTGCAATGCTCGGAGAAGTGAGTTCTCCTGATTTGTGAGTGCGCCGCCACCGACGGCAAGCAGGTGAATGTCTGCCCGCCCAGACCAACGCGAAAACGCCATGAGCAGGGGGACGAAGTTCTTGGTTCCGTCACGCCCGCCGACGTACAGGAAATAGCGCGCGCCGCCGGTGGCGCGCTCAACAAACGCTTCGACATCGCCAGAGTCAGGGATGGGATGGTACTCGTCTTCAACTCCCCACGGAATCACATGGAGCTGCTTCCCGCGAACATCACAGAGCTCTTCGACATCGCGACGAGCACTTTCCGAGGGGCAGACGATGACCTGAGCCGCTGCGATCGCACGAAGTTTCTCTGCTTTATGTCGTTGCTGCCACTCTCCAAGGGTGACATCGGGAAAGCGCTCAAAGATCATGTCATGAATTACGGTGACCTGTGGAATGCGCAGTTGCGCATACGTCGAGTAATACGTTGCGAGAAATACGCCGTGACCTAGCTTCCCCCATTGCGCGGCAACGCTTCGAGTGTACAGCCTTGCGTTCAGCTTACCAAATACGCGTCCCGGGCGAAGTCGAGCAGGTGCCGCTATCGAGCGTATGCATCTCGGAGCTAGCCAACTCATGTCAGAAATGACTTTGCTTGGCAGATGAGTGCACAGGTGCACATCACTTCGTCGCGCCAGCTCGGACAAGAGATTCTTAGTCGCGCGGTGCACGCCACCGTGACGCTGTAAACCAAATATCAGCCCGTCGGCGTGAATACATGTGCTAGCCATTTGATGAGGTTCCTGCGAGCTGCCGTAATACTCGAGTCAATCGATTGCTGAAAAGGCGCCTGACAGAAAGGCGACAACTTCGAGCAGCCAAGGCAGCTACCATGGCCTTGAAACTCTGGTACCTGATCGCCAGACGGAGCAGTCCAATAACATCGCTAATGGGTATCGAACTAATGCGACTGCTCGCTCTAGTGACGTCGAGGCGCACCATTCGTAACGCAATTTCGCGAAAGCGATCCCAAATTCGCGCTTCCCAGCCGCGCTTGGAAAATTCGTCACGGCATTCGTGCAAGAGTATATTGAGCAACTCGTCGATGTCGGCTAGATAATCGAGGCAGCGCGCCGTGCGTGCGTAGCGTGAAACAAACTGAGAGTCGTGAACGCGGTAATATGCGAGAGGTTCCGGAATCGCGAGAAATTCGCACCGCAAAGAAAGCATGAGCCACAGCAAGTAGTCTTCAAATTGAGTCTGCAGGCGTGGCGGGCCGATGAAACGAAGGCCGTCGCGGAAATATTTGGCTCGCACCAAGGGTGTCGGAGAAGCAATCCAGTTGTAGAACGCCGTCTTGGGATGAAACAGCATTAGTTCCGCGCTGGTGCCATCAGCACCCTTGAAGTTGGAATTGCTGAGTGGACGCCAACGCTCCGCGGTCTCCCAATCCGTGCCAGGCTCCGCGTGAATGTTCCAGACATCGCAGCATACAAGCCCCACTTGTGGTGACGCGCCCGCGAAAGCCTCGAGCTGACGCTCGAGTTTTGTGGGCAGCCACAAGTCGTCGGCGTCAAGAAAAGCAATGTATTCCCCCCGGGCATGATCGAGCGCCAGGTTTCGAGACGCCGCAACACCCCTATTCGCCCCACCAGCGTGTCTCAACACCCTTACAGTCGCAGGTACCCGACGCTCGATGGCCTGCGCCAACTTCAAAGTGTCATCAAGCGAGCCGTCATCTACAATGAGTACTTCCAAATCATTGACCGTCTGCGAAAGCACGCTCGCTACCGATTCTTCGAGCGTCCGCGCGCTATTGAACGCTGGGATCACGACGGAAACCAACGGCGACGCGTTCATTGCAGAGGTTCAGGCAGCGAGGTGCGGGACTTCATCGCGATTCGCGCCCATTCCACGGTTGCCTCCAACCCGGCGTCACGGCCAACCAACGGGCACCAGCCCAACTCGGATCTCAGCCGCTGCGCCGAATAGGTCGCCTGAGAAGCGAAAAACTGACCCGACGCATGCTCAAAGTGCAGCTTTGGCGCCGCAATCATGCGCGCTCTGAAAAGTTCATTGCCGGGGGACTTGGCCCCCATTGTCGCGACCGGCAATGCGCTGTCAGGTCGGTGGCTGACGTTGCCCTTCAAGAAACGCTTGCCACGAGACATCCAGCGGAACCACCATGCCTTGCTCAGCCATTCACGCGCAAGCGGATCCGAGCGCAACGCCTGTCGAACCACATCCGGGAATCGCCGATCCCTTCTGCGACGGCGCAAGACATCCTCGAGTTCGACCATCGAAATCGATGGATATAAATCCATGGTCTTTTCGAGCACACGTTCGCTGAGCTCCCGAAAATATGTCGCCCAAGTCATCGGCCACTCGTCTTCATTCACGAGATAGCGCATGCCGGCGGCCTGGGGGACGGTCGAGGCAAGAAGTGCCGCGTCAATCAAATTATCGACGTGGACGAGGTTCGCGTGGCCCTGGCCGCGCTCCATCAGGAAAAAGTCGCCGTTCAACATCATTTCAAGCGGGCCCACCACGAAGTCCGGCGCGAACGGACCATAAACACATGTTGGCTCGAGAATGACGACTTCGACGCGACTGTGTTGCGCAAACTCCAAGCACCTCGTAACCATCTCGCGCTTCGCAGCACCGTACTTGTTTTCCGAGATTGTGCCTGCAGAACTCTCGTCCAGCTTCCCGGTGTGCGGCGGATCACCGTATGCGAGCATGGAGCTGAAAATGATCACGCGGCGGACACCTTGCGCTTCTGCAGCACGCAGGACGTTCAGCGCTCCACCAACAATAGTCTCGTGATCACAGTTCGCGCTGCCGGCGCAGTGAAAGACAACCTCAGCATCAACGAAACACTCGTTGAGCGACTGACTCTGACGTACGTCGCAAAGCCGAATTTCCGTTGGTAATCGTACAAGGCGAACGCAGCTCTGGGCGCGATGAGCCAAAGAACGAACCGCAATGCCGCGTTCAAGCAGGCGCTCCACGAGTCGACCGCCGATGAAGCCAGACGCTCCGGTCACGACGTTCAATCTTCGACCGGTCATTGCACTCGGCATCGAGCCAACGGGTTGTTGCCGCGCCCGAATCGCTGTAAACAGCTTGGCGTAATGGAGCGCCTCAGTCCCGGAAACCGAAGGACGCAGTCCTCCAAAGGCTGCAGCAGCAAATCGATCCAATTGATCCTGAAATGCCGCCAACGGCCATCTCCGCTCGGAACCGCCAAAGGAAAGCGTCGCGAAGCCAGACGCGTCGAAGCCGTCGGCGTCAATTTGTATCGACGCTGGCTCGTGCACGTTCCAATGGATCCGGCCGCGCTCACAGGTCAAGATCACCGAATTCGACTGACTGTACAGCCGAGAAAGGTGCACCGAGACCTCGGCACCCTCGACGTTCACGAGACCAAGGTCAAATTCCGCACCTGCACCGCCACGCGCATCATCGCTGTAGTGATGGAGCTCCAAAGCCCCCAACCACCAACATAAGAGATCGAGCACGTGAGCGCCGATGTCGAAAACCTCCTCGCCACCGGTCTCCCGGCGCAACTGAGCCAAAGACTCCGCGGGCCACGCGTATGGCTGCCCTTCCGCCCAGTCGATCTTCTGCACGCGGCCAAGCCAGCCAAGGTCAAGCAGGCG
>CXWL01014229.1_pt1 | contig 13451 bp, 16 predicted proteins | sample 590931 | NCBI WGS metagenome assembly CXWL01 (sample SAMEA3498368, study PRJEB10139) | groundwater metagenome | biome: water well; material: biofilm material | place: Germany | collected 2015-04-27 | reverse complement strand
GCCGCCTTGAGTTTGAGTGCGTTGGCCACGTCACCCATGTTGAAGTTCATGCCCTTGAGCGTGGCCAGGGTCATTTTTTGCACCTCCAGCGCCTGGATAGTGGCGCCCAGGGCCTTGGAGTTTTGCTCTAGCCAGAAGTGCACCGCCTTGAGCTCGTCGATGCGCTTCTCCAGTTCCTCCACATTCAGCGTCGGCGCCACCCAGTTGGCCAGGTTGGGCATTTGCGGGATGCTGGTGGAAGCGCCCTTGGCCAGGCTTTGCAGAAAATCAAAGCCCGGGACAAATTTGCCGAAGCCGGCGTTCTGTGCATCACTCATGGTCGCGTCTCCTAAAGGGTTGATGCTGGTCAGCACTCAATGGTTGACAGCTTACCCCAATGCGGACCCAGTGGCGATGCGAGCCTTGTTGGACCCCCGCAAGGCTCAGTGTTTGTGCTCGTCAGCCGACGCCGCTGGCACTTTGGTCCTGGCCACAATCTTGAGCTCAAGCTTGCTCTGCACGCCCTTGGCGTCAGTGAAGGTCAGTGTCATGGGCACAGCGCTGTCGACGCTGACAGGGCCTTTCAGGTCCATCAGCATCACATGGTAGCCACCGGGTTTAAGTTCCACCGTCTTGCCCGCTGGCACATCCAGGCCGCCTTCGACCGCGCGCATTTTCATCACGCCGCCGTCCATCTTCATCTCGTGCACCTCGGTCACGCCAGCGGCCGGCGACGATGCGGCCACCAGCTTGGCACCATCCTTGGCGGTGATCTTCATGAAGGCGCCAGTGGCCTTCTGACCGGTGACGGTGGCGCGCACCCAGGCGTCTTTGACCTCGACGCTCTGGGCGTAAACGGCGCTGCAACTCAGCGCATAAATCAAGGCAATGGCTTTCAGTTTCATAACAGTCTCCAAGGGGTTAACAGAACCAGAACTTCAATCAGCGCGACATCATGCCAGCCATTTCTTCAACATGGCCGGCTCGGGCGGACCGATGCTGCGCTGAACCGAGCCATTACGGGCCAGCAGCACCACAAACGGGGTGACATTGGGCCATTTGGGGTCGACGCTCTGGCGGATCGCCGGGGCAAAACCGTCAAATGCAAAGAACTTGGTGGCACCGGCATAGTGATGCGCATGGGCGAGCACGCGTTCGGCGCTCACGTCCATCACCACCGCCGCCAACTCCACCTTCTGACTTGAAGCCTTGATGAAGGCCCGCAACTGGTCGAAGGCATCCGGGCAGGTCGAGCAAAAGGTGGTGGTGAACACGTAGGCAGCCGGGCGCGGACCGCTTTGCAGCAGCTTTGACCACGTCGTTTCGTCAAAGTTTGCTACTGAAGTGATAGCTGACGAGGCAATCGGAAAAAGCATCGCACGCGGATTTGCCAACGAGACAAAAGGTGCCAAGGCGACCGCGCCGATCAGTTTACGCCGCGCCCATAGCAGCGCACCGGCCCCATTCATGGGGCGCTCAGAAAGCGAGTTCATAGACCTGTACCTCCTTGGTCTGGCGCCACACCACGGTGATGCGTTCGCCTTGCTGCACCAGACGTGCAAAGTCGTTGTCACCGTTGGCCTGGGCCAGTGTCCTTACGCGAAAAGTCTGTCCGCCGTCGCTGGACAACCAGGCCTTGAGCGTGCTGGTCGTGCCCTCCACGCTGCGCCACACCACCGCCACGCGGCTACCGTGCGCCGCCACGCTGGCGTGCTCGGCGCGATCATCGGGCAGGCGCTGGACCGTGCCCTCCAGCGGACTGCCATCGGCCTTGAGGCGGGCGTAGCGCACACCGGGGCCGGGGTCGACGCCATGCTGGCGAATGCCGAACCACACCGCGTGAAAGCCCTCGGCCGATGCCGCCAGGCTGGGGCCGTGGTGCGGGCAGCCGTCCACGCGCCAGTCGTCGTAGGTGGCGCGCACGATGGTTGGTGCCGTAAGCGTGACTACGGTCGTGAGAGCGGCGAAGGCGTGGTCGCGCACATTGGGTTCAAACACATGGCGCCACATCGCGCGCAGAATTCCGTCCGCGCCCAGCCCGAGGGCAATGCGACAACACTCGCAGGAATGGTCCGCCACCTTGATGTCAGGCCCAAAGCTGGCGCCGCCATCGGTCGACACATTGCGGTAGATGGCCGCGCCGCGGTAGCTTGACTTGTTGCCAACCTTGGGCGCTGCTTCCAGGTCGCGCTTGTCGATCCAGATGCTGTGCAACGCACCCTTGGCATCGAAGCCGATGGACTCGAAGCGGTGCGTGATTTCCTGGCGGTCGGTGTGCACCGTGAACGGCAAGGAGAAGGTCTGCCCGCCATCCCTGGAGCGCAGCATGCGCACATAGCCGGTATTCGACTTGGGCAGCGGCTGGGTATACGCGATCAGCACCATCGCGTTTGGACCGAATACCAGCTTGGGATGGTTCTCGCCGTCAGCCGATATCGGGTCGCCTGCCGTGTCGAGCACCCTGGGCGCAGCCCACTGCGCGCCGGCTGGGCCGGCGGTGGGCGCGGCGCTTTGCACGAACAACTGCCCCTGCGCGGTGAGGCCCACCATCCACAAGGCGCCGTCCGGCGCAAACGCCACGCCAGTGCCAAGTTGGGGTCGCGGCCTGCGCGCCAGCGGCTTGCTCGCCGGCGCCTCGGACGCTACCGCCACAGGCGCCGTTGCCATTCGATGCGACCCAAGCTCTTGCTGCGCCAGCAGCGGCATACCGGTCAGCGCCACCGTCAGCGCCAGCAGGCGCGCCATGCAGTGCACACAGAATCGATTCAACATGGGCCGTCCCTCACTTCAGACTGAAACTCAAAGACGTGTGCAAACTGCGCTGCTGCATGGTGTGGCCCTGCCAGGACGCCTTGTTGAGCAGGTTGTCCACGCCCACTGCCCAGTCCCAGCCCTTGGCGAATCGCCACGATGCACGCACATCGAGCTTGTTGACCGAGGACATGCCACCGTACACCGCATGGTTGATGTCCAGGTTCAGTTCGGTGGAAAACGCCGCGCTGTGCCGCCGCCAAGCCACCGCAAACAACCAGTCTGGGACGCCGCGGTAGCTGGTCTGCAGCGACACGCGGGTACGAGGAATGCGCAGCCAGGCCTTGCCGACCGTGGCCGGGTTGCGCGTGTTTTCCTTCACCACCGCATCGGCCCAGGTGACGCTGCTCTCCAGCTCCAGACCCTTGAAGCCCAAATTGCTGGCCTGCCAGACTGCCTCGATGCCATCGGTCAGGACCTGATCGACATTGCTGACGCGGCTCACGCTTGGCGTCACGGTGCTGTCGGTCTGTCGCAGGATGGTGTCGGTGGAGTCGTCGCGGAAGTAGCTCACGCGCAGGCTTTGCTGGTCCCAGGTCTTCTCGGCCGACAGCTCCAACGCGGTCGACACTTCGGGTTTCAGTTCCGGGTCGCTGACGGTGATGCTGGCGCCAGTCTTGGTGCCGTTGAATAACTCGTCCACATTGGGAAAACGCACGCCCTTGCCGGCGCTGGCCTTGAGCACCAGGTCAGCAGCGGCCATCCAGGCCAGCGACAACTTGGGGCTGGCCGCGTGAATCTGACGCCGTGGGTAGGCCGACTGCAGCGGCGGGGTGCCGGCAAAATACTGGGCGCCGTCCCAGGCGCTGAAGCGCTCGTAACGCAGGCCGCCGGTCAAGGTCAGCGCGGGATTGAAGCGCCAGGCGTCCTGCGCATACAGCGCGGTGATCGCCGTCTTACCCTGGTAGCTTTGATCCAGCGTGGTCTCGGTATTGCGCCAGTCGCTGGCATTGTTCACCACGTGCATCAGGGTGTACTGGTTGCGGTGCAAGCCCAGCAGCAGCGCGTGTTGGCCGCGACCCCAGTCGCCCGGCGTCGGTGTGTAGGTGGCCTGCACTTCAAAGGTGTTCCAACCCGTGCCGTCCCGACGCGTCACCGCGCCAGCGCCGCCCGATGCGCCGACTGGTGTCGGGTCGGTGGCCGTTCGGCTTGGGTCGGACACGATTCGGTAGTCGGTCAGCACCAACGAGGCATTCCAGCCGGTGGCATGTTTCGTCTTCCCGGTCAGGCCCAGTTGTCGGTGGTTTTCAGCACCAACGCTCGGAGCCAGGGCAATGGGCAGGATGTTGAACTGGTTCGTGCCGTCGCTCACCTTGCCACGCCACACCGGATTGCCGGCCGCGTCGCGCAGCCAAGTCTCGGTGCTGACCGAGCTGTCATTGCGCCACAGCGAGGCCCGCGCCTCCAGCTCCGATGTGGCGGACAGCTCGTAGCCAGCACGCAGGTTGAGCGTGTCTTGCACCGTGTGATCGGTCGATGTCGACCCAAACAAGGCGCGCTGCTGGCCCTGTGCGTTGACGTCATAACGGATGCCCGTCACGGCGGTGGTGGCACCGCTGACCGCCGGATAGGCCCCCTTGTTTTGAACGATGTTGGCATAACCCATCGGGTGGCCCTGGCTATCCTGGTGTTGCAGCGCCACCGCGTACCAGAAGCCGCTGGCCAGGCGCGAGGCGACGCGGGCCGAGATCATGCTGCTGAGAAATGTCTCCTCGGTGCCGTAATCGGAGAACGGCTGGCTGTTTAACTTGACGCTGGCGGAGGCCTCAAAGCCGCGCGGCTTGCGCTCACTGATCACCACCGTGGTACCGATCGAATTGCCGGGGTAGATCGCCGAGAACGGTCCATAGAGCGCATCCACCCGCTCGATGGATTGGTCGTTGATCATGTTCCAGCGCGGCGCGTCAAAGCGCCCCAGAAAGTTGGAGATCAGGTAGCCGTCCAGGTACACCAGAGAGCGCCCGGGTTGCAGCGTACCGTAGCTGCGGCCAGCCAGATTCGAGTTGCGGTCGCCCAGAAAGCGTTTGCGCACGGTCAGGCTGGGAAGTCGCTCCAGTGCATCCTCGGGATTGAACAGATTTTGTTCCTGCAACTGTTCAGCCGTGCGGCTGGCGGTGCTATTGGGAAGATTGGGATCGAGCGGCGAGCGCATGCCCGCGCTACTGACCACCACGACCTTGAGCTGGGCGTCGGTGGCTACGCCCTGGGCCAGGGATGTTGGGGACCAACCAAGCCACAAAGCAGGGAGAAAGACAGGAAGAGACCATGACCAAGCCATGGCGAGCCGATTGAACCGCATGGATTCTCCAGAAACACGTGAAGACACGCCCCTGCGGCGACGCATGCGCCAGCAGTTGCAAGGAAGTCAAAGGTTCAGGAGAAAAGCGGGGGCCCGCGCGCTGGCAAGGGCGCTGCGGTCAGGGAAGCCAAACGCGCGGCAGGAATGCCATGCGCCAGGTAGGCCAGCGGCAAGCTGGGTTCGACAAGCGGGTTGCTCACTGGCGGCGGCGCGCCAACCGTGCCACACAACGGGCAATCCATGGACACCGTGACCAGTTCCTGCAGGCCGTCATCGGTCTGGACCAGCACCTTCATGGCGCCCGAGCCGGTGCAAATCACCTCCATCGGCTGCGGCTTGATCATCGGGGACGCCATGGCGGCGCCAATCGACAGCGCGAACCAAACCAGCACAAAACGTGCAAGTTGGGGTGCGCGGCGAAAGAATTGCATGGGCGGATTATCGCGGACGAGGTCGGAACGGGCTTGACTTTGATCAAACACTTCCCCCTTGAGCCAGCGCATCATTGGGGCATTCGCCATCAACACTTTACGATCCATCAGGGGCAGCGCCGAGGGCCTGTCCCGCAAAGCAAACAGCCAACATCCGACAATCAGTTGAGGACAGAGCTGAAGATCTGTCCCGCAAAGCAAACAGCCAACATCCGACAATCAGTTGAGGACAGAGCTGAAGATCTGTCCCGCAAAGCATCACAATACGCCATGACCACCACATCGAACGCCGTGTTCAAACAACAGTTGCTGGCTCAACGGGCCGCCGTCGTGGCGCAACTGAGTGCCCTTCGTGGGGGAACCATCGGACGGGCGGAGGCCTCGGCCGAGCACTTCAACGAAACCCAGGACTCACGCGCCCAAGTCAACACGGCGCGCGAACTGGAGTTCGCGCTGGACGAACACGAGTCGGCCGAGTTGGCCGCCATCAATGCCGCACTGGGCAGAATCGATGCCGGCAGCTACGGCCAGTGCGTTGAATGCGGTGTGCCCATTCCCGAGGCCCGCCTGCACGCGGCCCCCGAGGCGCCCCGCTGCATCGCCTGCCAGACCCAGTTCGAACGCCAACACGGCGGCGACGTCAGCTAACACCGCCCCCGCGCGGACAGCAGCGCTTGGGCCCCTACGCAGCGGGGCCTGCTATTCTGCTGCCTGATGAACTACACCTTCGCCTCTGCCACCATCCTGCTGATCCTGATCACCGACCCAATTGGCAACATCCCGATTTTTGCCAATGCCTTGCGCCACATCGCGCCGCAGCGCCGGCCGTGGGTGATTCTGCGTGAGGTGCTGATCGCCTTCGCCCTGCTGCTGACCTTCATGTTTGTCGGCGAGAGCTTCTTGCGCGTCATGAACCTGAGCGAACTGTCCTTGCAGATTGCCGGCGGGGTGATCTTGTTCCTGATCGCGCTGCGCATGATCTTCCCGCCCCCTGATGCCGAGACGCCCGAGTTGGTGGGCGAGCCCTTGATCGTGCCGCTAGCGGTCCCGGCGATTGCCGGCCCCTCAGCCTTGGCCACGGTGCTGCTGCTGGTATCACAAGCGCCCGAACGGCGCGTGGAGTGGATTGCGGCCCTGTGCGTCACCATGGCCGTCAGCGCCATCGTACTGGTACTGGCTGAGCGCATTCAGCGCGTCGCGGGCGAGCGTTTTGTGATGGCGCTGGAGCGCTTGATGGGCTTGGTGCTGGTGGCCGTGTCAATCGAGATGATGCTGCGCGGCATCAAGACCTTTGTGGCGCAGCTTGCCCAGCCCTGAGGCCGGTCGCTGACGCAAACTGCGCCCGTCATCGCGAGGCCGAAGGCCGTGGCGATCCATGCGCAACGTGCCCGCACCGGTGGATTACCGCGCGGTATTCGTCATTGCGAGGAGCGCAGCGACGCGGCAAACGCAATGACGACCCTAACCGCTAGCGATCTCCTGATCAATCGCGCCAAACACGCTGTTGCCGTCGAGGCCCTTCATTTCAATGCGGATGGTGTCGCCGTACTTCATGAATTCGGTGGACGGTTTGCCGTCCTGAATGGTCTCGATCGCGCGCTTCTCGGCGATGCAACTGTAGCCCTTGGGCCATTCGGCCTTGCCCTTGACTTCCACCGCCTTGTTGCTGACCGTGCCCGATCCGACGATGGAGCCGGCGCGCACATTGCGGGTCTTGCAGATGTGGGCGATCAACTGGCCGAAGTGAAATGTCATCTCGGGCCCGGCCTCGCACATGCCCACCTTGCGGCCATTCCAGGTCGACTGCAACGTCAGGTGCACCCGACCGCCCTGCCAGGCTTCGCCCAACTCGTCGGGNNGGCCAGCTCATCGGGAATCAGGTTGCGCAGGCTGACATCGTTGACCAGCATCAGCAGCCGTACACCTTCTAGCGCCTGCGCCGGACTGGCACCCATGCGGACATCGCCGGCAATGACGGCCACTTCGGCTTCAAAGTCGATGCCAAAGGCCTCGTTGGGGCACACCACTGGGTCACACGGCCCCAGGAAGTCATCGCTGCCGCCCTGGTACATCAGGGGGTCGGTATAGAAACTCTGGGGCACCTCGGCGCCACGGGCCTGGCGCACCAACTCGACGTGATTCAGGTAAGCGGACCCATCCGCCCACTGGTAGGCGCGCGGCAGCGGCGCCATGCAAGCACGCGGATCGAACGGAAAAGCATGGCGCGCCTTGCCTTGGTTCAGGCTGTCGTACAAATCCTGCAACTGGGGCGACAAAAAGTTCCAATCGTCCAACACCTGCTGCAAATGGTTGGCGATGTCGGTGGCAAAGTGCGCGCTGGCAAGGTCGCGCGACACCACGACCAATTGGCCGTCACGGGAGCCGTCTTTGTAGGTAGCGAGTTTCATCGTCAACGTGTCAGGTTCGGTTGATCCCTGCGAGACCAGTGGAGGGTAGGGTAAGTCGGGTGGCGTATTGTTAAACTAATTTCGTCCACCCCATGTCGCAAAGTCTAGTTCACCCCAAGTCAGTGGTCGCCAGCTTACCGCTTGGCGTGTTCCTGAGCCTGACCGGCGCCGTCCTGACGGCGCACTTGGCACTACTGAACATGCCTGGCCTCAACATCGCCACCGCGCCGCCCGCCGTGGTGCGTGCCCTGACGACCCGAACAATCATCATGCCCGACCCAGCCGTCGCGCCGGCCTCGCCCGTCACCCCGCTTGCCAGCGCACCGCCGCGCCGCGCCGCCCGCGCCAATCCACCCGCTACGCCGCCACAAGCCAGCACCCTGCCATCCGCCACTGCGGTGGATTTGGGCAGCAGCGAGGCGGCGGCCGCGCCCGCAGCGGCACCGGCTGCGGCGCCCGAGCAAGTGACTGAGCAGGTCGCAGAGGCGGCGCCCGAACCGCTCCCGGACGCGCCACCCGCGCGGCCACCGCGTGAGGACACCTTGCAGACGCGCGCCTTTGCGGTACCCCATTCCGTGCACCTGCGCTACCGCCTCCAAAGCACCAAGTATCCGGTCCAGGCTGCCGCGGAGTTGATTTGGCGTCACGACGATAAACGTTACGACGCCAAAATGCGCGTCAGCTTGTTGTTCAGGGAATGGCTTGACCACAGTGTCGGCGGCATCGGCCTGCAAGGACTGGAGCCCGAGCGATTCAGCGAGAAGCGCGGCAGGGAACTGGCCTCCCACTTCGAACCCGACCGGGGCAAGATCGTCTTCAGCGCCAACACGCCGGATGCCGCGCTGTTAGGCGGGGCCCAGGACCGGCTCAGCGTCTCGCTGCAGTTGGCGGCCATGGTGGCGGGCGAGGCTGAGAAATTCGGCCGCGGCACCACCATCACCATTCAGGTAGCGGGCCCCCGCGAGGCAACCCTGTGGCTGTTCACCGTGGAAGGCACCGAGACCCTCGATTTGCCCATTGGGGAAACGACTGCACTCAAGTTGCAACGCAACCCGCGTCAGCCGTATGACCAAAAGGTCGAGCTATGGCTAGCACCCCGCTACAGCTATTTGCCGGTACGCATACGGCTCACCAACCCGGATGGAGAGTCACTCGACCAACAACTGAAAGCGGTCGAAACCCCTGACTGACCGGTCTGGCGACCCGGGCACCCCTTGAAATTGACCCGCCCACTCCAACCTGCTGGGTAATCTGGATTGCGGGATAATTCACCATGCACACGCTTTACGACTCTGAATCCTTTTCGGTCACCCACATGCTGGCCAACGCCGTTGTGATCGGGACCGAGCCCGAGGGTGACAGCGCTGCCGTCGAATCGGTGTTGTTGGTGCCGCAACTGGCCCGCCACGGCTTTGAGATCGTCGACAAGCGCTCCGGCAAAGAGGTGTATCTGGACGGCTCTTGGGCCGAGTTGTTTCAGCAACATATCTCGGCCTGGCAAATCAAAACCCCCACCCAGGAAGAAGTGGAAGACACCCTCGAAGGTTATGCCGAGTTGGCCCAGAACCCGGTGGTCGTTCACTAAGTCGCTGACGGCTCAAGCGCGGGCGCCGCGGACTGACTCCATTTCGCATGTTGGCACAGAGGTGAAATAATCGGGGCCTTGTCCTGCGACAATTCGCCCATGAGTTCCACCTACATCCTTACTCTTTCATGCCCTGATCGCAAGGGCTTGGTCCATGCGGTATCGGGCTTCTTGCTAAATCACGGCGGCAACATCGAAGAGGCCGCCCAGTACAACGACCATGACACCGGTCTGTTCTTCATGCGGGTCCAGTTCGCCTGCCGGCAATTGACCTTTGCCGACCTGAAGGCGCAACTCGGCTTCTTCGCCACGCCGCACAAGATGAAGCTGGCCCTGCACACCACGGCCGAACCCATGCGCACCGTGCTGATGGTCAGCAAGGAGGGCCATTGCCTCAACGACTTGCTGTTTCGCTGGAAGACCGGCCTGCTGCCGATCGACATCCGGGCCATCATGTCCAACCACAAGGACTTTTACCAACTGGCCGCCAGCTACAACGTGCCGTTTCACCATTTGCCGATGCAGGTCGACACCAAGGAACGCGTCGAGGCCCGGCAGTACGAAATCATCCAGAGCGAGGGCGCCGAGTTGGTGGTGCTGGCGCGCTACATGCAGATCTTGAGCAACGACTTGTGCCACAAGTTGGCCGGTCGTGCCATCAACATCCACCATTCCTTCCTGCCCAGCTTCAAGGGCGCCAAGCCCTATTACCAGGCCCACGACCGGGGTGTGAAGTTGATTGGCGCCACAGCCCACTACGTGACCGCCAACCTCGACGAAGGCCCGATCATCGAGCAGGACGTGACCCGGGTGGAGCACAGCAAGACGGTGGACGACCTCACGGCCATGGGCCGCGACACCGAAAGCCAGGTACTGGCGCGCGCCGTCAAGTGGCACAGCGAACACCGGGTGATACTCAACGGCCACAAGACAGTGATCTTCAAGTGAACAGCCAACATCCGACAATCAGTTGAGGACAGAGCTAGAGGTCTGTCCCGCAAAGTATCAGGAGGCCTTGTGAACAAGCCCATCAAACTGGACCCGCACCACACCACGGACCAGTTCGCGGTGGGTGATTTCAAACCGCACGGTTTGGTGGAGATGTGGCTGGAGGGCAATATCCTGCGTTACGACGCGGTGGGTCCCTTCAACCGGGAACTGGTGCGCGCCATCTCACAAGCCCAACACGATGTCATGCTGGCGGCCAAGGCGCGCGGCGCTTGCGTCGAGATCGTCACCATCCACGAAAGCGCACTGGTGACGCCGGACGGACTGGACGAATTGGCGCTGATCCTGCAGGATGTCAACCAGCAGGGGCTGGCCCCCCTGGCGGTGGCCTATGTCATGACCGCCGAGGTGGAAGGCGCCAACATCATGGCGCCGCTGTTTCGCAAACGCTACCAGGACCAAGGGCGCGTGTTTCAGATCTTCGACCGCATGGAGGATGCCAGAATTTGGGTGCAGGCCCAGCTTGACGCCGCGGGCGTTCAGGCGACGGACGAGTAGTCGGCCATTGCTTCGCCCAGCCGCACTGCCCCCCCGGCCGACCAAACCGGGTTGAACCGGACCGGTCGTTTCGGGAACAGCATCACCACCGTCGAGCCCAGCAGAAAACGCCCCATTTCCTGGCCTTGCTTGAGTTCGATCTGCTGGTCCTCATAACGCCACTCGCGCACCTTGGGCAAACGCGGCGGATTGACCACCCCATGCCAAACCGTGGCCATGCTGCCGACAATCGTGGCCCCAACCAAGGTGAGCACAAACTGACCGTGTGCGGAGTCGAACACACACACCACCCGCTCGTTGCGGGCAAACAAGCCCGGTACGCCACGCGCCGTGGTCGGATTGACTGAAAACAGCGCGCCCGGCACATAGATCATGCGCAGCAAGCGCCCATCGCAAGGCATGTGGATGCGGTGGTAGTCGCGCGGGCTCAGGTACAAGGTGGCAAAGCTGCCGTCAACGAACTGCGCGCCCAGGGCCGCATCGCCCCCAACCAGCGCTGTCGTCGAATAGTGGTGGCCCTTGGCTTGGAAGATCTGGTCTCGCTCGATCGGGCCAAACTGGCTGATGGCGCCGTCTACCGGGCAAATCAGGTCCGCAAGCGCCAGGGGACGGGCGCCTGCCCTCAGTTCACGGGTGAAGAACTCGTTGAAGGTGGGGTAGCTGGCGGGGTTGGGGTTGGCGGCCTCGGCCATGTTGACGCCATAACGTCGGATGAACCAGTTGATCACCGAGGTGGTGAGCGTGCCGGCGCGGGCGCCTGCGGCTTTGCCCGCCAAGGTGGTTAAAGCCTGCTTGGGCAGGAGGTATTGCGGCAGCACGGCCAGACGATCAGACATAGGGGCTACCGGTTGTGGGCAAGGCGGCGTATTGTAGCGAGCGCATCGATTTCCAAGGTGTGACAATGCCAGCATGAGTGCCGCCCGCATCCCCCCGATCCAATGCCTGCTGACCTTCGAGGCGCTGGCACGCCTGCGCAGCGTGACGCAAACCGCCGAAGAGCTGTGCGTGACACCCAGCGCGGTGAGCCACCGCGTCAAGCAGTTGGAACAGATCATCGGCACCAAGCTGTTTGGCCGCGCCGACTTCTCGCTCACCACCGAAGGCAGCGAGTACCTGGCCCACGTGCGCGAGGGCCTGTCCAGCCTGCAGAAGTTCCCGACCTCGGCGGCCGCCCCCGGCAAACGCAAGCTGCGCCTGGCCGTGACACCCACCTTTTCGCGCTCGATCCTGATCCCACGCCTGCGCCAATTCACCGAGGCCTACCCCGAAATCGATTTGACGCTTCAGGTGTCGATCCCGCTGCTGGACGTGGTGGCGGAAGACGCCGATTTGATGATCCGGTTTGGCGCCGGGCGTTACGCCGACATGGAGCACGTGTGCCTGCTCAAGGACGAAGTCACACCCTTGGCCTCGCCCATGTATGTGCGTGAACATGGCCCGTTTGCCGCGCCGGAGGATCTGGAAGGTGAAGCGCTGTTGCGCAGCCCGCTGGAGCCCTGGCGCACCTGGTTTGCCGCCAACAACCTCGATTGGCCCGAACCCATCGAAGGCTCGCAGTTCAACGACATCGGCCTGATGTGCGACGCCGCCGCCGCCGGCATGGGCGTGGCCCTGGTGCGCCTGAAACTCGGCGCACCCTGGCTGGAACGCGGCTCGCTCGTGCGCCTGTATGAACGCGCGGTGCCCAGCCCCCACGCCCACTACCTGTGCTGGCGCACCGGCATGATGGACCGTTGGGAATGCGCGGCGTTTGCGGAGTGGTTGAAGAAGGCGGTGGGGTGAGGTGAGGGGGATAGATCTTTGATTACAATGATTGCATTGCAATCAACCAAAACCAGGCTATGAGCAGCATCACGGTTCGAAACCTCGATGAGTCCGTCAAGAACGGGCTGCGCGTGCGCGCCGCCCGCAATGGATGGTCGATGGAGCAAGAAGTCCGGCTCATCCTGGGCCACGCAGTGGCGCCGGAGCAAGCGCAGCAGATCAGCTTTGCCGAACGCATCAATGGCCGGTTTGCCAAGCTGAAAGTGGAGTCGCTGCCGATACCAGAGCGGCGAGCCGCGCGCACGCCGCCGAAGTTCAACACGCCATGACCGGTGGCTTCTTGCTGGATACCAACGTGCTGTCGGAGTTGATGCGCCCCCGTCCGGCCCCAGCCGTGCTCGACTGGTTCGCCCAAAACGCCCACACCACGATGCGCACCAGCGCCATCACCCAAGCCGAAATCCTTACCGGCGTCGCGCTGCTGCCAGCCGGCAAGCGGCGGACCACTCTGGCAGTGGCTGCCGAGCAGATGTTTGAGCAAGACTTTGCCGGAAACTGCCTGGGGTTTGACACGGCCGCCGCCAAGCACTATGCCGTGATCGTGGCCACCCGCTCCCGGCAAGGGCGAGCCATCTCAACCGAAGACGCCCAAATTGCGGCGATCGCGG
>CXWL01123819.1_pt1 | contig 13452 bp, 15 predicted proteins | sample 590931 | NCBI WGS metagenome assembly CXWL01 (sample SAMEA3498368, study PRJEB10139) | groundwater metagenome | biome: water well; material: biofilm material | place: Germany | collected 2015-04-27 | reverse complement strand
GCGTGGCGCACCAGCGCCAGCGTTTGCGGCGCGTGGGTCAGGTAGCCGCTGTCGACCAGCGCCGTTTCGTCGCGCCCGATGAACAGGATGTTGTTGGCCGAGAGCCAGCCGCGCTCGAAAATCCGCATCGAATCGGGAAGCGAATAGGCGGCGCTCATTTTTTCATCTGGAAGGCGAGCGAGATCTTGGCGAATTCGACCAGCACGGCCTGCGAACCGCCATTGAAGGTGGTGAACGAATTGCCGGTCCTGACCACCATCCGCGGCGGGAACAGCCAGCCGCAATACGGGATGCCGATCATCTTGGCGCCGCGTACCTCGCGCCACTCGACCCGCTTGTCGATCACCCAGCTCTGGCGAATGCCGGCGGCGTCGATGGTGGTGCGCGAGCGCAGGAACCAGTAATAACTCACCAGCAGCATGGCGCCGGCGCCGAGCAGCAGCGCCTTGACGCCGATGCCGAACGAGAGCAGCGGGAAGCGCAGCGCGATACTGACGCCGTAACCGAGCAGCACCACGGTGAGCAGGGTGGCGACAAGTTTGAAGCCGCCGCCGTACGCGGGGCCGGAGACCGGTTCGGCCGGTTGATAGAACTGCATTTAGCGAAACTCCATGTTCGATTCGCGGCGGCGGATTTCGGCCCACACCGCGCGTTTGTAGTCGTCGCCGGCGCTGCCCCACTGGACGATCTCGTCGATCGTGCGCAGGCAGCCGCGGCACAGGCCCGTGTCGGGCGCCATCTCGCACAGGCTGATGCAGGGCGACGGCACCGGGGTTTGCAGTTCGGGATTCATGCCGCGGCCTGCGCTTTCTTCAGCGCCAGCTTCGCTTCGAAGCGCAGCGGGTCGATCACCACGCGTTCGTGGGTGCCTTCGCAGATGCGCTCGAGGTCATCCCAGGCTTCGACGCGGAACTTGACGCGCCGCCCTTCGACTTCGATCACCTCGCCCTCGACCCGCAAAGTCATGCCCGGCGGAGTCGGCGCGAAATGTGAAAAATTCACCATTGTGCCGAGGCTCTGTTCGCGCGGCCAGTCGACGTACGGCATCATTCCTTGCACGCAGGCAAGTTCCATCATGCCGACCATATAGCCGGTGGCGAGCACGTCCGGCATGTCAAGGCAGAACGGGGTGTCGTGGTACAGCTGCGGCACGGTGGCGCGCGGCGGAACGGTGTAGCGCCACGCGAAGCGGACGCCGGGTTGCAATTCTGGACTCATGACCGGCAGATTAGCGCATTCAATCGAATCGCGCTTGACCTGAATGCCTCAGCATGTAGAATACCATCCACACAGATGGTGTACGGATGCCACGAGGATGATATGGGGATTATGGACACACGCGAACTGAAGCCGAAGAACTACGATTCGGAAAAAATTACGATTAACCTTGGGCTGATCGATCTGGGACAAATCGACCTGCTGGTGAACGAGGGCTTTTATTCGAACCGGACGGACCTGATCCGCACGGCGATTCGAAACCAGCTCAACACCCATGCCGAAGTGGTGAAGCAGACCGTTGCGCGCAGGAGCCTGGTGCTCGGCCTGCATCACTACTCGAAAGCGGACCTGGAAAAAGCACAAGAAGCGGGCGAACGCCTGCACATCCAGGTTCTCGGCATGGCCAGCATCGGCAGCGACGTTTCGGCCGAGCTGGCGCTGGCGACGATCGATTCGATTTTTGTGCTTGGCACACTGCATGCCAGCAGCGCCGTGAAAACCGCACTGGCAGGCCGCATCCTTTGATGCGCTTGAATTAAGGAACACCAATGAAACTGAATAACAAACTATTTGCGCCGATGCGTGCCGTCACCCGCATCCTGATGGGCCAGGGTCCGACCCTGGCGACCGCGGCGATCCAAAAAGTATTGAAAGCCGGCGTCGCCAAAGCCGCGGCCAATCCGGCCGCCAAGGCGCCGCCGATGCGCGACATCAATCCGCCGCCACAGCCGGCGGCCAGGTCGGCTGCCCCGCCGCCGCCACCACCGCAGGCGCAGCCGTCAGCGACGCCGATGACCGATGCCGCGGAACTCATGAGCCGCATCGTGCCGGAGATGATGGCGAACCTCGACCGCGCCGCCGGCGAAGCGGGCATGGCCTCCTTCAAGATGCCGAATTTCGAGATGCCGTCGTTCGACCTGTCCGGCGCCATGGGCGGCCGCGCGCCGGCCGAAACGCTGCCCGGCAAATTCATCGACGGCAGCCACACCAATGCCGCCGGCACCCGCAGCTACAAGCTGTACGTGCCGAGCACCTACACCGGCGAGCAGCAGGTGCCGCTGGTGGTCATGCTGCACGGCTGCACCCAGGACCCGGTCGATTTCGCCAGCGGCACCCAGATGAACCAGCTGGCCGAAGAGATGCATTGCCTCGTCGTGTACCCGGCGCAGTCGCAATCGGCCAATGCCCAGCGTTGCTGGAACTGGTTCAGCGCGGTCGACCAGACCCGCGACCAGGGCGAGCCGTCGATCATCGCCGGCATCACGCGCGACGTGATGGCCAGCCATAACGTCGACGACCGCCAGGTGTACGTGGCGGGCCTGTCGGCCGGCGGCGCGATGGCGACCATCATGGGCACGCTGTATCCGGACCTGTACGCAGCGGTCGGCGTGCATTCGGGACTACCGTTCGCTTCGGCGCACGACCTGCCGTCGGCGCTGGCCGCGATGAAGGGTAAGTTCGGCCAACCGCGCGAGCAAGGCAAGTCGATCCCGATCATCGTGTTCCACGGCGACCGCGACACCACGGTGCATCCGGCCAATGGCGACGAGTTGATCGCCCGCGGCAAGCACCATGCGGCCAAGCAGATCGTCGTCGAACCGGGTCGCGTGCCGGATGGCCATGCCTACACGCGCACGGTGCACCAGCATCCGGACGGCACGCCGCACGCCGAACAGTGGCTGATCCACGGCGCCGGCCACGCCTGGTCGGGCGGCAGCGCGCGCGGCAGCTATACCGATGGCAAGGGGCCGGATGCGAGCCGTGAAATGATGCGCTTCTTCCGCACCAAGCGCTAACCTCTAACCGCAAAACCGTCGCGCCCGCGAAGGCGGGGGCCTATGCTGAGCGTGAGTAAACGGTAAAGCATGCTCACTATGGATTCCCGCCTGCGCGGGAATGACGGATCGAACGGTATGGGTGCTAACGAAGGCGTCGTTCGCGGGCGAAGTACCACTTCATGCACAGCACGCTGCTCGATAGGGCCAGCGTCACGCCATTGGCGATGGTGATCGGCCACGATCCCAACGCCAGTCCGTAGCTGAACCACAGCGCGACGCCGACGATGAACATCAGGTACATGCCGGTCGAAATTCCCGGCGCGCCGCGTTCGCGCCACACCATTACCACCTGCGGCACAAAAGAGGCGGTGGTACACGCCGCGGCCGCAAAGCCGAGATGTTCAACATTGACAATCATTGTGTTCAATCCGGTAAAGATGGCCGCCCCCGTTCGAGGTCGGCGATATGCTGTTTAAGGCATGCGGGGCACCAGCACGCGGCCGGTTGTCCCGGCACGGGTACCGCGGCCGGCAAGGTGGTGCACCAACACGGATGATCGCCGCCGTCGGCCATCGCGCAGCCGAATTCGGCGCCGCAGCGGCTGCAGGTGCTCATGCGGGCGGTCCCTGCCGCATCGCGCGGCGCAGCAGGTCCATCTGGCGGTTGAAGCGGGTGCACGCCACGCACACCAGCAAGTGCAGGCGCATGCGCGTCCGCTCGACCAGCGAGAGCTCGCGGTCCATGCCCTCCGATACCAGCCGGTGTACTTCCCGGCAGGTCGGCTTCCATCCAGTGCGAAGTTTTTCCATAGTCTTTCCGACAATGCGTCGATCAAGCCGCCGGGCGGTTGCCGAACCAGTTCAGGTCCAGGCATTCGCGCAGGCGCAACCTCGCACGATACAAGATCACCCACAGGTTAGACGCGCTGATCGCCAATTCCTTACAAATTTCGTCGGTCTCGAGCTCGAGCCATTCGCGCATCATGAAAACGCGCGCCGCCTGCGCCGGCAGCTTGTCAAGGCACAGTTCCAGCACGCGGAAAAAATCCTTCTGCTCGAGCGTGGCATCCGGGTCGCCCCACTGGCGCGGCATCTCGCGCGTGTGGCCGTCGGCCGCAAACAGCGCGTCGAGCGCGTCGTCGNNCGTCGTCGATGGTGTCGACCTGGCGCTCGCGGCTCGCCAGCCGCAAACTGTCGATGATCTTGAACTTCAGGATGCCGGTGACATAAGTGCGCAGCGACGACTGGCCGCGGAAGCTGTCGGGCTTCTCCAGCACCGCCATCAGGGCGTCCTGGACCGCGTCTTCGGCCAGCGCTTCATTCCGAAGCTGCAACTGTGCAAAACGCACAAGCTGGGGCCGCATCGCCTCGAGCTGGGCGTGGAGTGTGAGGGTCGCGGTCATATCCGGCCTACATTAGCGGATCAGGAATTAAAATACAACAAGATCGCCATATAATGGACACAGCCTTTCCCCGACAGGATGTAAAATCTCGTCAAAATTCATTTCGGACCCGCCATGACCGCTGCCATTCCCAAGATTAACCCCGACCAGCAGGACGACCTCGCTGCGGTATCCCCGCAGATCAAGGCGCAAATCCTGGCTGAGGCCCTGCCGTACATCCGCAATTTCCACGGCAAGACCATCGTCATCAAATACGGCGGCAATGCCATGACCGACGAGCGCCTCAAGCATGGCTTCGCGCGCGACGTCATCCTGCTCAAACTGGTCGGCATGAACCCGGTCGTGGTGCACGGCGGCGGACCGCAGATCGACAACGCGCTGAAAAAAATCGGCAAGCAGGGCACCTTCGTGCAGGGCATGCGCATCACCGACGAAGAGACCATGGAAGTGGTCGAGTGGGTGCTGGGCGGCGAAGTCCAGCAGGACATCGTCATGCTGATCAATCACTACGGCGGCCAGGCAGTCGGCCTGACCGGCAAGGACGGCGGCTTGATCCGCGCGCGCCGCATGTCGATGCCGGACCGCGAAAAGCCGGGCGAATTCCTCGACATCGGCTTCGTCGGCGAGATCGACGCGATCAACCCGGCGGTGGTCAAGGCGCTGCAGGACGACGCCTTCATCCCGATCATTTCGCCGATCGGCTTCGGCCAGGATGGCCAGGCGTACAACATCAATGCCGACGTCGTCGCGGGCAAGATCGCGGAAATCCTGAAAGCCGAAAAGCTGATCATGATGACCAACATCGCCGGCGTGCAGGACAAGAAGGGCAACCTCGTGACCGACCTGTCGGCGCGCGAGATCGACGAGATGTTCGCCGATGGCACCATCTCGGGCGGCATGCTGCCGAAGATCTCCTCGGCGCTGGACGCGGCCAAGTCGGGCGTCAACACGGTGCACATCATCGACGGACGCATCGAGCACTCATTACTGCTCGAAGTCTTGACCGAACAGGCGTTTGGCACTATGATCCGGTCGCACTAAACGATTGTGGCGGGGCTTCCCCGCCGCTTCAGTCGCCCTTTTAGCTCAGTGGTAGAGCACTCCCTTGGTAAGGGAGAGGCCACGTGTTCAATCCACGTAAAGGGCACCATCTCCAGCGCAGCAGTATCCGCGCACCGCAGTACCCCAATTCGATGACCTTTGTACCGTCGTTCCTGCCAGAAACGACTTTCCGCGCAGGCGGGAACCTATGCTGAGCATGCGTCGCCTATATTGCATGTTCAGCATAGGCCCCCGCCTGCGCGGGGGCGACGGTTTTTAGGCTAGTAGATGCGTTCGACCGTCACGCCTTTGGCTTGCATCAGCGCGGGCACGCTTTGCTTGCCGAGCAGGTGCAGCACGCCGATCGCCGCCACCGTGTTGTCTTCGCGCGCCAGCAGCTGCAGCAGCTTGTCGGCCAGCGCGCCGTTGCGCCCGTCGAGCAGCACCTGCTGGACGAAGCGCCCGGCCATGCTGGTGTCGTTCTGCGCGCGTTCGGCCAGCGAATCGAGGGCGCGGCGGTCGGCGTTGCGCCACGCGTCGACAACCTGGCGGATTTCGGCGCGCTGCTTGCCCGATTCGATCATCGCCAGGCTCTCGTCGAGATAGCGCAGCTGCTCGGCATGCGACAGCTGGTCGAACATCCCCATCTGCTCGTCGAGCGATTCCAGTTCGAGCAGCTTGACCTTGCCGACCCGCGCCAGTGTCGCCAGGTAGGTGTCCACGCCGAGGTCGGCGCGGTAGCCCTGCGCTTCGTATTCGCGCATGGCCAACAAGGTCGCCACCAGCCATGGCTTGAGTGGCGCGGTGACCGCCGGGTTGATGCCGGCATGGTCGAGCACCCGCGCCAAGCGCGCAGCCAGCGCCGGCGGCATCGCCTGCCCGGCAGCGGCCATGCCGTGTTCGCGCATTGCCTTTTCGGCCACCTTGGGCGCGATCGCCGGATCGAGTTCGAGCGCCAGCGTCGAGGCGCCGGCCACCGCCTGCGCGATGCGCGGCTCGAGCGGATAGAATTCGGCCAGGCCGACGTGCATGGTGCCGAACAAGTACATCGAATGGCCGCCGCCGGTGACCTTGAACAGGGCGCCGCGGTCGGTCGCCAGGGCCGGGTTGGCGGCCAGGCAGAACAGGCCGAGGAAGAACACTATAATCTGACGTCGCATCCGATTTTCTCCGTAGTTTTTGCCTGAAGCTGCCCGTGCCGAATATTACCCCCTCCTCTCCCGTGTGGCTGTTCGATCTGGACAACACGCTGCATGACGCATCGCATGCGATCTTCCCGCTGATCAGCGCGAACATGAACACCTACATCGCGCGCGTGCTGGGCGACGGCGTCACGCCGGCCACCGCGGCGCAGGTCAACGCCGCGCGACTAGGCTACTGGAAGCGCTATGGCGCCACACTGCTCGGGATGATCCGCCACCACCAGGTCAGCGCCGCCGATTTCCTGCGCGAGACGCACGACCTGGCCGACCTGCAAACGATGATCCGCGCCGAGCGTGGCCTGGCGCGCATGCTGCGCGGCCTCCCGGGCCGCAAGATCCTGCTCACCAATGCGCCGACCCGCTATTCGCGCGACGTCATGCGCCACCTCGGGCTGCAGCGCCACTTCAGCCACCACGTGGCGATCGAGAACATGCACGTGCACGGGCAGCTGCGGCCGAAACCTTCGAAGCTGATGCTGCGCCGCCTGATGCGCCGGCATGGCGTGGCGGCGCGCCGCTGCATCCTGGTGGAAGACACGCTGGCCAACCTGCGCACCGCCAGCCAGCTCGGCGTGCGCACCGTCTGGATCACCCAATACCTGCGCATGAGCGACCCGAGCGGCGCCGCGCCGCTGCCGCGCATGTTAAAACGCCCCGCTTACGTCGATGTCAAAGTAAAATCTGTCCGACAGCTGCCCGCCCGCCTGCATCGGCTGCGCTGAACTTAACCCTTACTTCATCGAGATCACATGGCAAGCACCAAGCCGGGTCAGCGCAAACTGCAAATCCTCCAGGCCCTGGCCGGGATGCTCGAACAGCCGAAAGGCGAAAAGATCACCACGTCGGCGCTGGCCGCGCGGCTCGAAGTGTCGGAGGCGGCGCTGTACCGCCACTTCGCCAGCAAGGCGCAGATGTTCGAGGGGCTGATCGAATTCATCGAGTCGAGCGTGTTCGGCCTGATCAACCAGATCGCTGAACGCGAGGAGCGCGGCCTCGATCAGGCGCACGCGATCCTGCAGATGCTGCTCGGTTTCGCGGCCAACAACCCCGGCATGACGCGCGTGCTGATCGGCGATGCGCTGGTCAACGAGGACGACCGCCTGCAGCTGCGCATGAACCAGTTCTACGACAAGGTCGAGCTGGCGTGCAAACAGTCGCTGCGCCTCGCCGTCAGCCAGGGACATGGCGTCGAAGGCGACGTCGGCGCGCGTGCCAGCCTGATGGTGAGCTACGTGGTCGGCCGTTGGCACCGTTTCGCCAAGAGCGGCTTCAAGCAAAATCCGACCGAGGGCACCACCCTGCAATTCGCGCTGTTGCTCGCCGCCTGAGGAAAGCGCGCCGTCGTCCTGTCATGAACGCTACCGATTGCTTCGCCCTGCTTGATGACGCCAGCGCCGCCGACCCGGCCGTTGCGCGCTCGCGCCTGTACACCCGGCTCGCCGGCACCCTCGAATGCAGCGACGCGGCGCAATGGCCGCAACTGCTGGCAGATATGCAGGAAGCGCTCGCGCGCGGCCTGTACGCAGTGTCGTTGCTGACGTATGAACTGGGCGGCCACCTGCTCGGCATCGACGCCCATCCGGTGGCCGGCCCGTTGGCACGGGTGCTGCTGTTCGCGCAGTGCGATCACCTGACGGCGCCGCAGGTGGCGGCATGGCTGGAGGCGCGGGCCGGCGAAGGGCCGGCCGGCATCGGCGCGGTGCGCGCGAATATCGGCGAGGCGCAATTTACCGAAGCGCTTGGCCGCATCCATGAACTGATCGCCGCCGGCGACACTTATCAGGTCAACTACACTTACCGCCTGCGCTTCGACGGCTTCGGTTCGCTGCCGGCGCTGTATGCACGCCTGCGCGCGCGCCAGCCGGTGCCGTACGGCGCGCTGGTAGCGCTGCCCGATGGCGGCGCGTTGCTGTCCCTGTCGCCCGAGCTGTTCGTCCGCCACGCCGGCGGCGAGCTGCTGGCCCGGCCGATGAAAGGCACCGCGCCGGCAGCGGTCGACGACGCGGAGAACGCATGCCGCGCGCGCGCGCTGGCCGCCGACAGCAAGAACCGCGCGGAAAACCTGATGATCGTCGACCTGCTGCGCAACGACCTGGGCCGCATCGCCGTCACGGGCAGCGTCGCGGTCCCTGCCCTGTTCGACGTGCAGCGCTACAGCAGCGTGCTGCAGATGACGTCGACCGTGACCGCGACGCTGCGGCCGGGCGCTTCACTAGCCGACATCTTCGCCGCGCTGTACCCATGCGGCTCGATCACCGGCGCACCCAAGCGGCGCACCATGGAGATCATCCGCGAGCTCGAGCCGGCGCCGCGCGGCATTTACACCGGGGCGATCGGCTGGTTCGATCCGCCGGCCGGCGGCGCGGCGATCGGCGACTTCTGCCTGTCGGTGCCGATCCGCACGCTGGCGCTGCAGCCGGAAAGCAGCGGGGTGCGCGCCGGCGAACTCGGGGTCGGCGCCGGCATCGTGTTCGACAGCGACGCGGCCGACGAATTTGCGGAGTGCCGACTGAAGGCGCGCTTCCTGACCGGGCTGGAAAACCAGTTCGAGATTTTCGAGACGTTGCGCGCCAGTCTCGACGAGGGCTGCCGGCACCCCGAGCTGCACCTGGCGCGGATGGCGGCGTCGGCGGACTACTTTGGCTTCCCGTTCGACCTCGACGCCGCGCGCGGTGCGCTGGAAAACGCCTGCGCCGCCTTTCCGCCGGGAGTGCGCCACCGTCTGCGGCTGGCGCTGGGCCAGGCGGGGCGATTCACCGTCCAGAGCGCGCCGCTGGCGCCGATCTCCGAGCCGGTCGGCCTGCTGCTGGCCGACGACGCCACGCGCGACGATGACCTTTTTACGCGCCACAAGACGAGCATCCGTTCGCGCTACGACGCCGCCTGGCGCGACGCCGAGCAGCAAGGCGCCTTCGACACGCTGTTTTTCAACCAGCGCGGCGAGCTGACCGAAGGTGGCCGGTCGAACGTGTTCGTGCGGATCAACGGGTGCTGGATCACGCCGCCGCTGTCGTGCGGCGTGCTGCCGGGGATCATGCGCGCGGTGCTGCTGGCGGCGCCNNCTCCCGCCAATCCTGATTCCGGGAGTAGCGAGTGCCCACTTTCTCCGGGTGCGTCCGCGGTTTTAGTTGAGTCAGCCGGCCAGTGCCTGTTCGATCTTGCTGAGCATCTGCTTGTCGTCCGGCGTGACCTTGCTCGGGAAGTATTCGATCACCTTGCCATGACGGTCGATCAGGTACTTGGTGAAGTTCCACTTCGGTTCCTTGCCGGTCAGCTTGATCAGGTTCGCGTGCAGCGGGTTGACGTTGGCGCCGGTCACCGAGGACTTGGCGAACATCGGGAACTTGACGCCATAGGTGTTGTAGCAGAAGTCGGCGATCTCCTTCGAGCTGCCCGGTTCCTGCTTGCCGAAGTCGTTCGACGGGAAGCCCAGCACCACCAGACCCTGCTTGCTGTATTTGGCATACAACGCTTCCAGTCCCTGGTACTGGCTGGTGTAGCCGCAGAAGCTGGCGGTGTTCACCACCAGCACCACCTTGCCGGCGTACTGGCACAGGTCCTGCGGCGCTTCGTCCTGCAGGCGGTTGAAGGTCTGCTTGAGGATCGCCGGGCAGCTGGCAGCGGCCGGCGCGGCAACGGCAGCCTGCGCCAGCGCGGCGGCGGGCGCCCCCGACAGCAACACGGCGGACAGGGACAGCGTGGCGAGCGCGGAGGTCTTGAACATTATCTTTTCCATACGGTCGGGGTGAGCGGGAATTCATTCTATGCCAAATCGCCAGCGGCAGCCCACTGTTGATCATTTGCACGGAAAATGCAATCAGGATAATGCCCCTCGGCAATACTTGGTATGATCGCTGTATCTCCCGAGGAAGCCGCCCATGCCGGACATTAACTTGAATACCACCGTCAACAGGCATTTCCTGAAGAAGCTGCTGCGCCTGGCCGAGGCCGGGCAAGTCACCGCCACGCAAGATATCGTCGACCTGCACGGCGCCACCCTGGTGGTGCGCGGCGCGCGCCTGAGCGGCGAGCATTTCGACGCCCTGGCCGGGATCAAGTTGAAGAAGACCATCGAATCGTCGCTGCGGGTGGAAGCAGCGGTCGACAGCGCCCTGATCGTGCGCACCGCCAGGCGCGTCCTTGACACCAGCATGCCGATCAGCCGCATTCTCGCCGCCTCTGGTTGCACCGCGGCGGCCGCGCTGGCGCAACTGTCGGGCCTGGTGCTGGGCGACCCCATGCGCATGCTGCTGACGCTGGCCGACCACGACGGCGCCCATGCGCTCGAGCACGCGGTCAGCGTCAGCCTGCTGTCGACCTGCATGGCCGGCCAGCTGCGGCTGCCCGACGAGGAACGCCACACTGCCGCCCTGGCCGGGCTGTTGCACGACGTGGGCGAGCTGTATATCGCGCCGGCGTGGCTGGCGCCGGGCAAGCGCCTGCTGCCGCACGAATGGGCGCAGCTGGTGATGCATCCGCGCCTCGGCCAGATGCTGGTCAACGAGTTGGGTGGATATCCGCCCGCGGTCGGGCGCGCCATCGCCGAACACCATGAACGCTGCGACGGTACCGGCTACCCGCGCCAGTCGCCCGGCAAGCGCATCAGCGCCGCCGGCCAGGCAGTGGCGGTGGCCGAGATGATCGCCGGCGTGCTGGGCAAGGACAATCCGCTCGAACGGGCCGAACTGGCGCTGAAGATCGTCCCCGGCGAGCATGCGCGCGAACTGGTGTCGGCGATCTCCGTCGCGGCGCGGCTCGCATCGACCCGCCACGTCCCTGCCCATGCCCACGAAGAGAGCGGCGGGCGCGAAGATGCGCGTCGCCTGTTCCGGCGTATCTGCGCGGTGCTCGAGCAAGGCCAGGACCTGCTGGACGGACAGGACGCCAAGTCGCCGCACTCGCGCGACCTGCTGGGCCAGATGCTGGAGCGGATCCAGACCATCCAGCGCGCCTTCATCAGCACCGGGCTGGACATCTACGCCAACCCGTATCACGGCCTGCACGACGGCGCCGATGGCGTGCTGCTGTTTGAAAAAGCGGTGGCCACGCGCGAGATCCAGTGGCGCCTGCGCGACATCGCGCGCGACCTGGCGCTGCACACGGCCGGCTCGCCCGACGAGAAGTCGCTGTTCGCCGCGCTGATCGGGCTGCTCGACGACGATTCGGATGCCGAGCTGACGCACACGCCGAAGATGGCGGCCGCGGCCAAACTGGCGGCGCTGTCGCCGACCGCCTTCGCCGGCAGCCTGCCCTACGCCAGCTGAGTCCCCCGGGGTCAGTGCCGACATTCGGACACGAGCTCGGCACTGGCATCTGGAAAAACACAAAGAGTGATGTGTCCGTGTCCGAATGTCGGCACTGATAATCATATAGCCAGCCTCCCTCCAGCGAGCGCTGGGGGTACAGTAAGCATTCAATGTCGAGTTGAACTTACGTACAGGGAGGCCAGCATGGACAAGTATAGCGGTATCGATCTCCACGCGAACAACTGCGTGGTCGTGGTCAGCGACGAGGAAGATCGCATCTGTTGCGAGCGACGCGTGCCCAACGATTTGGCGAAGGTTCTGGCCTTGTTGGAGCCGTTTCGCAGTGACCTGGTGTGCGTCGCGGTGGAATCGACGTTCAACTGGTACTGGCTGGTTGACGGACTGCGGGCTGCAGGGTTTGACGTCAAACTGGTGAACACGGCGGCGATCGCGCAGTATGAAGGGCTGAAGTACAGCGGCGACGAACACGACGCCCGCCACCTGGCGCATCTGCTGCGATTGAAGTTGCTGCATTTCGGGTATGTGTTCGAGCCGGAGTGGCGGGCCGTACGTGATCTGGGGCGCAAGCGCTTGCAACTGGTGCGAACAAGGACGACGCATGTGCTGGCGCTCGAGACGATCTATGCGCGCCAGACCGGCGGGCATATCAGCGGCCGCGCAGCGAAGCAAATCGATATTGAGGATGTCGCTCGTTTGGGATGGTCTGAAGACGTGACGCTTGCAGCGCAGGTCAATGTGCTGGCGGTGCAGGCGATGGAACGCGGCATCGCCATCTTGGAACGGCGCCTGCACGAACGCGTGAAGTTGTTGCCAGAGTACGCGGTCCTCAAGACCGTTCCTGGCGTCGGTGAGATTCTGTCGACTGTCATCATGCTTGAAACCGGCCCAATTGACCGCTTCACGTCGGCTGGAAATTACGCGTCTTATGCACGATGCGTTGGCAGCGGCCGCTACTCAAACAGCAAGAAGAAAGGCGAAGGCAATCGGAAAAATGGCAATACCTACCTGGCATGGGCATTCGTGGAAGCTGCCCACTTCGCGCTCAGGTATAACGATGCCGCCAAACGATTCTATGAGCGCAAACGCGCTCGCAGCAATACCGCCTTGGCAACCAAGGCACTCGCGCACAAGCTCGCGCGGGCTTGTTATCACATGTTAAAGGGGCAAATCGTGTTTGATGAAAAACGCTGTTTCGCCTGACGATCATGGCGGCGCGGATGAGCCATCACTGGGGTTGGTACAGAGCCATAGGCACTGATTGGACATCTGGCGCCGCCGCCACTGCAAGACGAGCTATCGCCCGGAACGTGAGCCAGCAAGGGTTGGGGCCGCAAGCGGCAACCACTAAAACTGTTTAAAAATTGGGACACGTGACGGAACCAATGTTTTTCTGGGGCGGCCGATGCCGCCAGGGCAAGCGGTGCAACTTGCCGACTTGCTTGATCCTGATGGGTGACTGGTGCGATCGCTTCGCAACCAAGCTACTGAGAAAACGGGTGCGATGGGCCGTAGTGCGGGGAACTTCAAGAGAATTGCGCCTCGAT
>CXWL01008360.1_pt1 | contig 13452 bp, 13 predicted proteins | sample 590931 | NCBI WGS metagenome assembly CXWL01 (sample SAMEA3498368, study PRJEB10139) | groundwater metagenome | biome: water well; material: biofilm material | place: Germany | collected 2015-04-27 | reverse complement strand
AGAATGCCGGTACAAGTAACCACAATGCGGGTGAGAACCCCGCACGTCGAAAGAACAAGGTTTCCTCAGCTATGATGATCATCTGAGGGTTAGTCGGGCCTAAGGGGATGGCGAGAGCCGCACCCGATGGACACAGGGTTAATATTCCCTGACTGTTTCTAGAGGCTAAGGAGGGACGGACTGCTGTATGTGTTGCCGATTATTGGATTTCGGTCAGCAGTGCGAGGAAGTGTGTTAGGCAAATCCGGCACACAATATTCCAAGCACTGACGCAATTTCCTTCTACGGAGGGAGAGAGAACGCAAAGCGCGGTTCCAAGAAAAGCTTCTGTGCATCAACTCTAGAGACACCCGTACCGCAAACCGACACAGGTGTTCAGGTCGAGAAGACCAAGACGAACGAGTAAGAGGTCCTCAAGGAACTCGGCAAAAAAGCGGCCGTAAGTTAGCGATAAGGCCTGCCCCTGTCTCGCAAGAGATGGGGGCCGCAGTGAAAGTTTTCCCTTCAACTGTTTACCAAAAACACAGCTCCCTGCAAACTCGTAAGAGGACGTATAGGGGGTGACACCTGACCAATGCCGGAAGGTTAACCACGGTGGGTCTCATACTTCGGTGTGAGGCTGGACTGTGTAAGCCCCGGTGAATGTCGGCGATAACTATAATCGTCCTAAGGTGCCGTGTTCGACTCTGTCGAACACGGTNNACGGCAGGATTGGGACGATTATGGTGGTGAACAATACAAGCTACCTTGCCGTGCAGTAATGCGCGGATTAATCCACACATGGCTATATGCGAAGTAGATGTCTAAGGGTAAAATATACCTTAGGTATGACTGAGCAGGAAAGACTAAGAGCAGAAGGATGGATAGTGGGATTTACCGATGGGGAAGGATGCTTCTCCATAAGTATGTTCCGCAATGCGACAACAAAGTTTGGTTGGCAAGTGTTCCCAGAGTTTGTCATAACTCAGGGCATGAAAAGCTTGCCAGCACTGAAGTTGTTTCAGTCATTCTTCGGGTGCGGAAGAGTGTTTGTGAATAAACGATATGACAATCATCACGAACATGTGTATCGATATTGTGTACGATCTGTAAAAGATCTGCATGAAATCATAATTCCGTTCTTTCAAAAACATCCACTTCATACAGCGAAGCAAAAAGATTTTATTCTTTTTGCAGAGGCTGTAGACATGCTTCTTAAAAAAGAGCATCTGACCGAGAGCGGATTGAAAAAGATTGCGCTCAAGATAGAGCGCATGAATCGAAAGAAACCATCTCAATTCTTAGAATCCCCAGAGACCAAACGCCGTGCTCCTGCAAAAGCAGGATGAAGATAGAGTCCAAATTGGAGGAATATTTGAGCGTAATTCCTTGTCGGGTAAGTTCCGACGTGCACGAATGGTGTAATGAGAGGGAAACTGTCTCGAGGACTCGCTCGGTGAAAATGCAATTCCGGTGAAGATGCCGGATACCTGTAGTTAGACGAAAAGACCCCAGGAGCTTTACTATAGCTTCGTATTGGCACTGCGGTATTCCTGCGTAGCATAGGTGGGAGACTTTGAAGCATCGGTTTCGGCTGATGTGGAGTCGCAATATGAAATACCACTCTTGAATTTTGCAGTGTCTAACCCCGTTGGGATCCAACGGGGGACCGTGCGTGGCAGGTAGTTTTGGTGGGGCGCTATCCTCCTAAAGAGTAACGGAGGAGTCTATTAAGGTTCTCTAGTCGCGAATGGAAACCGTGACGATAGTGTAATGGCATAAGAGAGCTTAACTGCAAGGGGGACATCCCGAGCAGATGCGAAAGCAGAGCATAGTGAACCGATGGTACGCCTTAGATGCGGCCAGNNCTGGGGATAACAGGCTAGTTCCGCCCAAGCGTCCATAGCGACGGCGGAGTTCGGCACCTCGATGTCGGCTCACCTTAGCGCGGGGCTGGAGAAGGTCCCAAGCGTATGGCTGTTCGCCATTTAAAAAGGTACGCGAGCTGGGTTCAAACCGTTCAGCAACTGATTGCAGAATCGGTGATTGAACGGTTTGAACCCCGAGGCAAATGTTAGCTGCGTGGAGACGCAGTGTGCGTAAACGACAACTCACGGCGGTCGTACGTAGGAATACGTACGTTAGCAAATCAACTGATATCGGTGGAACCCTTATGCAAAGGGCAATACCGAGGGAAGCTCTATGTAATTATTATAGTTGCACCCTTAGAGACTGAATGTTGATCACCCAAAACGGACTTGCCCTGAGCAAGGTCGAAGGGTGGTGTTACAGTCCGATCCCCGCAGTAATGCGGGTCAACTAGATGCGTGAGACAGGTTGGTCTCCTATCTACTACAGGCGTTGATTCTTGAGGAGGGTTGTCCCTAGTACGAGAGGACCGGGATGAACTGACCTCTGGTCTACCAGCTGTTCTGCCAAGAGCATCGCTGGGTAGCTATGTCGGGTCGTGATAACCGCTGAAAGCATATAAGCGGGAAACATGCTCCAAGATTAGGAATCGTTATGAGACTCGTGGGAGATGACCACGTTGATAGGCTCTAGATGGAAGTGCAGTAATGCATTAAGTCGAGGAGTACTAATATGTCCAGTCTCTCATGCGGAACTCTGTATATCACAATTGTTTTTTGAAGTCTGATTCAGTACCAATGCATATTCGTAAATTGAACTTCGAGTGTTCAGTTCTGGTGGTTTGGCGGGAGGGTGAGGCGCGAGTGAGCGTAGCGCCGCAAGGCTGCAGCGCGACGGCGCGAGGCGGGGTCGCGCAAATTTCTAGTAAGAAATTATGCGTGACATACCGTTCTCATCCTATCCTGTCCCAAAACTGCTGAAACTTGAATGTTGTATGTTGGTGCCTTGTCGGAGGGGTTATACCCGTTCTCATTCCGAACACGGCAGTCAAGCCCTCTTGAGCCGATGGTACTCATCGTAACAGATGGGAAGAGTAGGCAGGCGCCAACATACAGTATTTAAGTTTTGGCGAAGGAACCGAACACGGCAGTCAGTCACGCATAATTTTCTGCTGAAAATTTGCGCGACCCCGCCTCGGCCAGGCCTCCGGCTCTGAAAGCTGCGTTTACTCGCTTTCAGCCTCCTAGCGGCGATGGTACTCATCGTAACAGATGGGGAGAGTAGCTAGCCGCCAGAACTGAGTACTCGAAAATATATTTGTTCTTTTTTCTGTCGGGGTGTGGCGCAGTTTGGGAGCGCGTCAGTTGCTGTGCGCTGTATCGGGTGCCAACGTTCGGAGCTCTCTGCCGCGCAGCTCTATCTGAAGGTCGTTGGTTCAAATCCAACCACCCCGACCAACACCGTGCACGAAGTGCGCGGTGTTTTGCTATACTGTCGTTATGTCCTGGGCAGCGCGACGGAGATTCATTATTCTACTTATTGTGGGAACAACCATTGTTGCGTTTCTCGCGATTCTTTCCTTCACCGTTCTGTATCAAGCACCCTCGTGTAGCGACAGTGTGCAGAATCAGAGTGAGGCGGGCATCGACTGTGGCGGCCCGTGTGCGTACCTCTGCACCGCACAAGTGCGTCCACCAACCGTGCTTTTTACAAAAGCGCTCTCGAGAGGTGACGGACGCACCGATGTGATTGCGTCAGTCGAAAATGTGAATATGACCGCAGCGGCGAAGAATGTTCCCTATACCATTGCACTCTATGGGGCCGACCAAGTTTTAGTGCAAGAAGTGAAGGGTACAGTTGACCTACCTCCCGCCTCGACAGTCCCCATTTTTGTCTCTGGTATCACGAGCGGTTCGCAGAACGCTATTCGCGCATTTTTAACCATCGACTCATCTGCACCGAAGTGGTTTACGCTCGCTTCGGATACGCGCATTGTACCGGTTGTAGTAAATGCGGCGCTCAGCGGTTCAATAGCTCTTCCACGCATCGATGCGGTGCTTATGAATTCGAGCGTTATACCGCTCTCTGACGTGTCGGTAGTTATACTGGTGCACAACGATCAAGGAGACGTGTTGGCTGCTTCAAGAACGGTTGTGCCAACCATCCCGGCTCAAGGTCAAGCGACGGCGACCTTTACATGGAATAGCGCGTTCGCATCCTTGCCGGCAAGGATAGAGGGCATACCAATTATTCCGTTACCGTGAACTCGTTTGAGAGGTCGTTTAGAAAGTTCGCTACTTTTAATCTCGATTGGACGCTCCTTTTCCCAGCGATAGCACTTTCACTTATCGGTATGCTCACGATGAGCACTTTTGGGCAGGGAGCATCGCTCGCGCCACGACAGATGCTCTGGCTCGGTATCTCACTCGGAATCTATTTTGTGCTTTCTATGATCGACATGCGTTTCTTGCGTCGGACGTCGGTCGTTATGACTCTTTATGGAGTCGCATTCCTGCTTCTTGTGCTTGTGCTCGTCGCGCACCCAGTGATGGGTGCGCGCGCATGGTTCTCGTTCGGCCCGATCTCTTTCCAGCCCGCCGACCTCGCTAAGCTCGCACTCATCGCAATCCTCGCCAAATATCTCTCACGGCGCTACGTCGAGATTGGTGATTATCGTCATATTATCGTTTCGGGTGCGTATGCACTCACGCTCATGTTGCTTATCGTGATCGAGCCAGATATGGGGAACACCATTATATTTGGTACAGTCTGGCTTTGCATGATGCTCGTTTCGGGTATTTCTAAAAAGCACCTTGCAATCATCGGTTTTGCCGGCCTTATTATCGTCTCACTTCTTTGGTTTGAAGGATTGAAACCGTATCAGCGTACCCGCATTATTTCGTTTGTGAATCCGGCTGCCGACATTCGTGGTTCTGGTTACAATGCGTATCAAGCGAAAATTGCGGTTGGTAGTGGCGAAATCTTTGGTAAGGGTATCGGCTATGGTACACAAAGTAAGTTACGTTTTTTACCAGAATATCAGACTGACTTCATCTTCGCTGCTTTTGCCGAGGAATGGGGATTTGTTGGCGTGGTTCTTTTGNNCCGTATATGCACTTCTCCTCGCGCGGCTTGCGCAAATCGCTCGCGCAGCCGCCACAAATTTCGATGCATTCTTTACACTCGGCGTGCTTATCCTCTTTGTCGCACACATCGCGATACATGTTGGCATCAGCCTCGGGCTCTTGCCCGTGACTGGCCAGACGATTCCCTTTATGAGCTCGGGCGGTTCACATCTCGCGCTTGAGTTTGCTCTGCTTGGTATCGTAACCTCACTCGCCCGGCACGGTCGGGGCGCGGTGCGTGACACGAATGCAAACGAATATGTAGGTGGTTAGCGGTACAAAATGATAGTTTTCTCCATCATCTGCGCGAGTGAGAAGGTAGTAGCGTCTTTGGCGTCGAGTATTTCTCCCACGCCCCCGATGCGACTGGCAACGATGGGGAGGCCAGCAACTTTCGCCTCGAGCAGAACATAGGGCAGACCCTCTTTGAGAGAGGGGAGTGCGAATACGTCGAATCCCTTCAGTGATTCAGGTGCGGTGAGGAATCCAAAGAGCTTTACTCTCTCTTCAAGACCGTATTCTTTAATTCTCGCTTCAAGCCGTGGACGCTCCTCTCCTTCTCCGACGATCGCAACGAACATTTCTGGATCAGCTTTCGCCTGTTCAACGAGCGCTATTTGATTTTTATTTTTAGTAAGCTCACCGAGTGTACCGGTGATACGTACTCCAGGAGGGAAAGCGTCGCGGATTTTTTTTCCTGAGTCAAACTGCATATGCAAGTCGATGCCATTGTGTATAACAATCATTTTGCGTCGATAAAATAGAACGGGAGCACAGGCGAGTTCGTAGTTTGAAAGCACAATTATTTGGTGAGCAAAGAAAATGGTGAACCATGACGCAATCCAAATGAGCGTGCGCTCGTACAACGGTCGCGATTCTTGGTGAGCCCAGCCGTGTGCCGTAAAGATGATACGAGGCACGCGCGCAATGCGTCCGGCGAGTGCACCCAGTCCGCCAGCTTTCGAGCTATTAAGATGGAGCACGTCAGGACGCTCCTCTTTAATTACTTTGAGTAACTCGAAAAACGCTCTGTACTCTCGGAGAAGAGAAATGTCTCGGATAAATGCGGAGAGAAAGATAGTCCGCACACCGGCTTTCTTGAGTCGCTCGGCAAGGAGGCCGACTGTAGCGTCCACTCTGCCAGTGCCGCCAAGTGTCACGGCAACAGTGAACTGATCTTTCGGGAGATGTGTCGCAAGGTCATAGACGTACCGTTGTGCGCCACCCCAATTTGACTTGGTGATGACGAAAAGTATCTTACGGCTGGCTGGTGTCTTCATGGGTGCAACTGTACAATACATTTCCACGTTATAGTATCCATATCTATGGTATTTGACCGCCGCGAGACAACTATTCTCCTTCTGGGTGATTTCTTCATATTGGCCGCATCACTCTGGGTAACCCTCCTTATACGGAACCTTGCGATACCTTCATTTGGTTACTTCGAGATAAACTTTATACCCTTCTTATCAGTATTTCTTCTTTCGTTGGTTATTTTCTACATCTCTGGTCTCTATGAGAAACAGACGCGCCCGATACGTCGCTTGATGGGAGTACGCATCTTCGGAGCGCAAGTTGCCACAGTCGCGCTAGCCTCAATACTCTTCTTCATCCTTCCGTTCTCGATTGCTCCGAAGACTATACTCGCGCTTTATTTAGTCGTGTCGGTTGTGGCGGTGAGTATGTGGCGTTTCTACCGTATGAATCGTGAGAATACCGAGCGCAATCGTGTTGGAGCGTTTCTTGTCGGCACCGGCCCCGCAGTACTTGAATTGTATGACGAAGTGAAAGGGAATGATTGGTACCTTATCCGATTTATTTCTCATATAGAGACTGCTGGAATGAAAGAGGGTGGAGTGTTTGAGGCGATCGCGGCTGGTCTCGATACAGGGGTACAGATTATTGTCCTTGATACCTTTGACCGTGCCGTCATGCGCGATATGGCGAAGTGCCGTGCTCTCATGGCAAACAGAGTCATCGTGAAGGACTTCGCTTCAGTGTACGAAGAGATTTTCGATCGAGTGTCTCTGGATCATCTTGACACCGCGCCACTCTTCGAATCTCTGTCGAAACAGCACCGGCTGTATGACGGCGCAAAACGTGTATTCGATGTCGTGCTTGCACTCAGCGGTACAATTGTTGCAGTCCCGCTCGTAATCATTGCTGCGCTTTCACTCATATTTGAAAGCGGTATGCCATTTTTCCGGCATGAGCGTATTGGAAAAGATGGCCGTCCATTTTCAATATTGAAATTGCGTTCAATGCTTTTGAATGATCACGGTGATCCGGAATTGCAAAAGAAGAATCGGGTGACCGCAATCGGAGGGTTCTTACGGAAAACACGTATCGACGAGTTACCACAACTCTGGAATGTGATCAAAGGTGATCTCTCATTCATCGGTCCGCGACCGGAGCTACCGAAAATTGCCGAGGTATATGAACGTGAGATACCGCAATATTGGATGCGACACCTAATCACTCCAGGTCTCTCTGGTTGGGCGCAAATTCACGATTATGATGCGCCGCGTGGCCCGGCCGATGTCGCACGTACGCGCCGTAAGCTTTCATTTGATCTCTATTATTTGAAGCATCGATCCTTCGGGCTCGATATCACTATTGCGATCAAGACTATCCGTGCACTTATTTCTTTTTCTGGGACATGATTATCGATGGACGAGCACTAGCACATGAAGTACTCTCGCGCACAAGAATGCGCGCAGAGGCATTACATCGTCGCCCGAACGTCCTCGTCTATGTCGCTCCTGAAGAGACTGCTGCAACACGTTCGTATCTGAAAATCAAAGCGCGAAGCGCGGATATCGCTGGATGCGACTTTGAAGAAACACGAAGCCTCACTGCTTCTTCCCATGCTGATGCAGTTGTCGCACAACTCCCGTTACCACCTGAAGTGAATCAAGATAACGTACTCAACGCAATACCGCTTCACCAAGATGCTGATGTACTTTCTATGGCAGCCCGTGAGAAATTTGAACGTGGTGATGCCGATGCACTCTTACCACCGGTGGTCGCTGCTGTGCGTGAGATTTTTGAACAGAACAGTGTCATTATGAAAGGGAAGAGAGCCGTGGTGATCGGGGCAGGTTTCTTGGTGGGAGCACCGTGTGCGACTTGGCTCAAGCAGCAGGGTGCTGACGTTATTGTGGTGACAAAAGAGTTAAATGATCTTGCAGGATCTCTCAAGGAAGCAGACATTATTATTTCAGGTACCGGTTCGCCCCATCTTATCAAACCAGAAATGTTGAAACAAGGAATCGTACTCATCGATGCCGGCACTTCAGAATCGAACGGAGAGCTTGCAGGCGATGCCGACCCCGCATGTGCCGAAGTCTGTTCAATCTTCACTCCCGTTCCGGGCGGTGTCGGCCCACTCGCAGTCGCTTGTCTTTTTGAGAATGTCATCACTCTCATTGAGCGCGGTCAATCAGTGAGAGTCTAAAGCTCTCACTGGCTGTCTATGTTTCTCTTTGCGGAGAATGCAATAGAAAACTAAAGACGCAAGGCTTCGCTTTTTTGCAGTTTCGTTTATACTCTCCCTATGACTCGTTTTCGAGTGTCCGCGGCTATCGCCCTCGTAGCAGGGTTTTTACTTATCTATTTCGTCTGGGCGACGGAAGCCAATCCTACAAGCTCGTACCGCTTCAAGCTTGGTCTTGACCTCGCAGGTGGTACGGAACTTGTCTATAAGGCCGACATGAGTCAGACACCATCTGCTGACCGCGCCGACGCACTCTCGGCCCTTCAGGGCGTCGTCGAGCGTCGCGTGAACCTATTCGGTGTCGCTGAACCTTTGGTCCAGACCGAACGGGCAAGCGCACTTTCTGGCACCACTGAGGATCGTCTTATTGTCGACTTGCCGGGCGTGACCGATATTAAAGCTGCAGTCGCTGCACTTGGGCAGACACCGACGCTCGAGTTTCGACTCGTAACGACCACGACGGTCGGCACCACAACCGAGGCCGTCTACGCTGCCACCGGTCTCACGGGCAGGTACCTCTCAAGCGCGACACTCGGTTTCGGTTCTGGTGCAACAGCAGGCCTCTCGGCACCTCAGGTGATTCTTAATTTCGATAAAGATGGTGCAAAACTCTTCGAGAAGATTACGAAAGAAAATATCGGTCGCCAGCTCGCCATCTTCCTCGACGGCCAGCCGATTTCTTCACCAGTTATTCAGGAAGCGATTCCGGGTGGCCAAGCAACTATCACTGGACAATTCACTGCTATCGAAGCACGCGATCTCGTACGCAATCTAAACTTCGGCGCACTTCCAGTTCCTATTACACTTCAAAGCAGCTCCGCGGTGGGCCCGACGCTCGGTGCCGCTGCTATTTCAGCAGGTGTTACGGCTGGTCTTATCGGTTTCGCTATTGTCGCGTTCTTCATGATTGCGTGGTACCGCCTTCCGGGTGTGATAGCAGCACTCGCCCTCGTCGAGTATCTCGCTTTCATGCTCGCAGTAGTCAAAGTTATTCCGGTGACGCTCACGGCCTCAGGTATTGCTGGGCTTATCATCTCGGTCGGTATGGCGGTCGACGCGAATGTGCTCATCTTCGAGCGCTCCAAAGAGGAGTTGCGCGAGGGCAAGGGCGTGCGCGAGGCGGTACATATCGGCTTCAGTCGCGCGTGGCCAGCTATTCGCGATGGGCACCTTACCATGATTATCTCTGGCGTCATTCTCTTCTGGCTCGGGACATCTGTTGTGCAGGGCTTCGCGCTTGTTTTCGTGCTTGGTGTTCTCGCCTCATTCATTTCGGCAGTGTCGCTCTCCCGCGTGTTCCTGCTTGCAATCGTTCCCGAGAAGAATGAGGGCATCTGGCATTTCCTTATGGGCTCCGGCTCACGTAATTCATAACGTATGTATATCGTCAATCATCGCGCGCTCTTCTTCTGGATCACTGGAGTCATTCTTGCCGCCGCGATCGGTGCAATTCTATTTTTCGGTTTGTCACTCGGTATCGATTTCACTGGTGGTTCACTCATGCAGGTGGGCTACACCGGTACGGTGCCACCGCTTGCGACTATCGAGAAGCAGATTTCCGTTGTACCGCTCGGCACGGTCTCAATTCGCGCTTCGGGTACCAATGCAATCACCATTCGTTCGCGCACTCAAACACCTGTAGAACATGAAGCTGTTCTGCTAGCGATGTCTGCACAAGCATCGATTACCGAACTTTCTTATACGTCGGTCGGTCCGGCACTCGGGAGCCAATTCACCAGTAAAGCGCTTTGGGCTATCTTTGCAGTGATCCTCGTCATCGTGCTTTATATAGCATTTGCTTTCCGTCATGTCTCGCGACCAGTACCAAGCTGGGGCTACGGTCTCACGGTTATCGTAATGCTTATAATCGATCTCATTGTCCCTGCAGGGTTCTATGCTGCCTATGCGCACTTCACGGGCGCTGAAGTCGATTCACTCTTCATCGTCGCGATGCTCGCACTCCTTGGATATGTTGTGAACGACATCATTGTCATCTTCGACCGAGTGCGCGAACACCTCTCGCGGAATGAGAAAAATAATACAAAAGAATCGTTTGAAGACACGATAGGGAAGTCGATTGACGAGACGATGACGCGGTCAATCAACACCTCTCTCACGGTCGTACTTGCACTCATCGCGCTCATATATTTTGGCGCAGAAGCGACACGCAACTTCGCGCTCGTGATGCTCGTCGGTGTTGTCGCGGGTACCTTCTCTTCAGTCTCACGTTCCGCCCCGCTTCTCATCCCGATCGCGAATTGGTTTGCTAAGAAATAGTTGTGCCGACAAAAGGTTTGCCGTCGAGATAGTTTGAAAATTCTTCAAGCTTCGTACCGTTGATAATTGCAACTTCAATACCGAGTGCTTCCGCCTCTTTTGCGGCTACCGGGTCAAAGGGGGATGAGAGTCCCGGGTCCCATTCTTTCGGGATAAGCACACGGAATTCAGACCATGATATTTTCTCTATCTTCTTTGCATTCGGATCTTTCTTCGGATCGGCCGTGTAGACGTAATCAATGTTCGAAAGGTTTACCAGACGTGTTGCACCAAGGTTTTTTGCTATAAGTACCGCATCATAGTCTGTTGAGCAGCCGGGCTGCCAGCCTGCAGCAATGATAATGGGCTCGTCTGCCTCTATGTCGATAGTTGGATTCTTTATGATCTGCTGGTGCGCATAACCGACGAAGATGTTGCGCAAGAGCTGTGCATTTAAACGGGTTGAATGGATGCCGATCCAGTCAAGATCGTGGCGAGAGAGAGGGGTAACGAGATTTGCCGCGCTTTGATATCGGCGCGCAGTTCTCCCGCCGCCGGCGATTATTGAAAAAGTGAACCCACGCTGAACCTTCTCGAGAATGAGTGTTTTAAAATGTAGAAGAAATTCGGTGTCGATAGCGTCAGGGACGATAAGAGAACCTCCAACAGACACAACAACACGCTCTCGCTCAGATGCGTTCATAGACAAGGGTGACGGCTCTTTGTATTGTACGCTCCCTATCGGTGTGCGCAACTTTTCTCATTCGGTTTTTGTGTTGGAAACAATTTGTGCTGCTTTTTTGATGAGCCATGAAGAAGATTGTATCTTTCCTCCGGCGCCAATATTGTAAACTAAATCAATCCCCATCTCTTTACAGAGATCAACTTCGGGAACTGGATCACCGTCAGGTTTTCGGTCTCCACCATTTGCAAAAATGTGAGGTTTCATTTTCCGCAACATATGACAAACGCTTCGATCAGTGTCTCCGGGAGTATGTTCGGTAAGCACAACGCGATCAACCACTTCTATGGCTTCGATGATTTCCTTGCGTTCCTCTTCTGACATAAAAGGAGCTCCTTTTTTATCAGTCAGCCAGTTGTCATTATTAAGAATCACTACAAGCTCGTCGCCGAGCTTTTTCGCCTCCTGGAACATCCGCACATGCCCGATATGAATCGGGTCAAATCCGCCCGAAACTGCTACAATAATAGGCATCTTCATAATCTCAGTATATCAATTATAAATGTCGTGATCACCGACAGTATGCAATCGCGCTTCGTCATTAGAAATCCATTCAAACATGATGCGATTTTTGCGATCAATGGAGAAACCCCAAAAGCCCGTATACTTCCCGTGCAATTTGTGTACCTCAAGTCCCTTGTGGTTACTTCGGTCCCTAAATAATTCTATTTTCTTGAATGAAATTTCTTTCAACTGTGGGTCAAGTTTTTTCAACTTTCGGAAGAATTCCGGTGTGAACCCGACGGTAATCATACCGTTAGAAATTCTTTATCAATTCACGCGGATTGCCGTATAGAACTTTCCCGTCTCTCGCTTCTTGCAGTGACCGTTGGAGCGATGAGAAGGTAGTATCCTCCGCCAGAGCATCTATTCCGAGCCGCACCGCGTGTGCCTTATTGGCCGCCCGTCCGCTCTTAACAAGAGCCTTAAGAAACTTTTCTTGTGTGGCAGTTATAGGGACCGAAATAGTAGTCATATGATTTTATAATATCGAATATGAATATATCATATACATTATTTCCTAAAATGCAAACGGGCCATCTCATGAGTTCCTCGGTGTTTTGGCTCTAGATTAAACGCAGTACAAGTTCAGATACATTTGACACTAGATTTTGAAGAAGTAATGTAGCGACAGAACGGGACTGTTTCCCGAATAGGAGAAGAGTATGTCAACGATTCGACCAGGAAGTTGGGGTCCGTACTCGGAACAAAGGTACCTGAGACTTCAGATCACTTGGCTCAAGAACGATCTTGAAGAGAAGCCGATGGGTATCAGAACGAGGAAACAAGTCGAGGCTGAACTGAGAGATCTACAGGCGAAGCTTAAAAAACTCAACGCCCAGATCAAGGTGATGAAGATGGCGAAGATTCAGGACTCCGCGAGAGCACTGATGCAGGCGGAGTAGCCCCCGAGAGGCCCAAGGGAATACTGGGATTTTCGGGGGCTTTTCATATTCCTGCGAGGGTGTTGACTCCCTCGGTCCAGTCATATACTATAGCTTTACTGTCCCGCAGTAGGCGGGACGGGTGTTTCTTTGACATTTAAATACGTGAACGACCGCCATGGAGATGGCGGTCAAAATCCGTATCACTTTTAAGAATGGTGATACGGGTAAAAGATGTGTGAATTCTTTTGTTCCGCCTATTCTTATTGAGAGTTTGATCCTAGCTCAGGATGAATGCTGGCGGCGTGGATAAGTCATGCAAGTCAAGGGGGCCCGCAAGGGCAACCGGCAAACGAGGTAGTAACACGTAGGTACATCCCCCGAAGTCGGGCATAGCTAGCCGAAAGGCTAGGTAATTCCCGATAGTCCCGCAAGGGTAAAGGTTTTTCGCTTCGGGAGTGGCCTGCGTAGTATCAGCTAGTTGGTAGGGTAATGGCCTACCAAGGCTACGACGCTTAGGGGAGCTGAGAGGCTGACCCCCACCGATGGAACTGCGACACGGTCCATACTCCTACGGGAGGCTGCAGACGAGAATATTCC
>CXWL01090392.1_pt1 | contig 13453 bp, 11 predicted proteins | sample 590931 | NCBI WGS metagenome assembly CXWL01 (sample SAMEA3498368, study PRJEB10139) | groundwater metagenome | biome: water well; material: biofilm material | place: Germany | collected 2015-04-27 | reverse complement strand
GCGCCGAAAGCCGCTGCTGCCGCAGCGGCGCCAGCGCCAGTGGTGGCCGCCGCACCTGCCGCCGCCAGCGCCGACGGCCTGGACTGGGAAGCGATGTATATCGCCGTGACCCCGGCCGGCACCCACACTCCGGCTGCCGCGCCAGCCGCAAGCGCGCAACAAGCCCCTGCAGCCACGCCGGCTGCCGGCAAGCCGGGCTGGGACGGCGTCGACCGCCGCGAAGAGAAGGTGCAGGAATTCCGCGCCGCCTCCGCGCCGGCCAAGGAAGACAGTATTCGCGTTGACGCGGTCAAGCTCGACGCGCTGCTCGAAGTGGCGGGCGAATCGGTGCAGGCCGCCAACCAGGCCGCCGTGCTGCTCGAGCGCCTGGCGCAGTTCAAGTTCGAAGGCGCCGCCGCCACCCTGATGGCGACCCTGACCGAGACGCTGGAACGCGCCTCGCGCTATTCGGCCGAACTGCAGCGCGCCACGCTGGCGACCCGCATGCAGCCGGTCGGCCGCCTGTTCCAGAAATTCCCGCGCCTGGTGCGCGAGCTGGCCAAGGACCTCGGCAAGGACGTCGAGCTGACCATCGAAGGCGCCGAGACGGAAGTCGACCGCGTGGTGGTGGACAGCCTGTATGACCCGCTGGTGCACATGCTGCGCAATGCGCTCGACCACGGTGTCGAATCGCCTGAGGACCGCGTCGCAGCCGGCAAGCCGGCCAAGGCCTATATCTCGCTCAAGGCATGGCAGGAAGCGAACAGCGTCATGATCGTGCTGCAGGACGACGGCAAGGGCATGGACCCGGTCAGCCTGCGCAAGAAGGCGGTCCAGAAAGGCCTGATCAACGAAAACGGCGCGCAAAGCGACGAAGAAGCCTACCAGCTGGTATTCCTGCCGGGCTTCTCGACCAAGGAAGTGGCGTCCTCGGTATCGGGCCGCGGCGTCGGCATGGACGTGGTGAAGACCGCCGTGGAGAAGAACCGCGGCGCGATCCACATCGAATCCTCGCTCGGCCACGGCACCAAGTTCGCGATCCGCCTGCCGATCGAACTGTCGATCGTGCCGACCATGCTGGTCTCGACCTCGGGCGCGCTGCTGGCGCTGCCGATGGCGGTGGTCCAGCGCGTGGTCGAACTGCCGGACACCTTCGCGCAGGTCGGCGGCGCGCCGGTCCTGAAAGACCAGGGCCGCCCGTTGCCGGTGCGCTCGCTGGCCGGTTCGCTCGGCTACGAGCCATGCTCGGAAAAGGTCGGCATCGTGATCGCCGCGCCGCAGCCATACATCCTCGCGGTGGCGGCTGTGGACGGCACCGCCGACCTTGTGATCAAGCCGATGACCGCGCTGTCGGTCGACGGCATTACCGGTACCGCGCGGTCGGCCGAAGGCGACCTGGTGCTGGTGATCGGCCTGTCATTCCTGATGGACGGCTGCCGCGGCAGTGTAAAACTGGCCGCGTAAGGAAAAAACTTCTTGCTACACGGAAGTTGAAATGCCTGCTGAAATTCAGCAGGCATTTTTTTATTTGCCATAACGCGCATTTTTTCAAATAACATCTGCACAATAGCCTGTATTGGCAAATAATGTTCCAAAGTGCCATTATTGCTGCCGCAGTGCACAAATATGGCATAATCATTTTCGGTCTTTGATTCATGCGTCGCCCCACACAACACATCATGATAAAAACGCTCTACGACAAACTCTGGGAATCCCACGTCGTGCGTGCCGATGAAGACGGCACGACGGTCCTGTACATCGACCGCCACCTGGTGCATGAAGTGACCAGCCCGCAGGCCTTCGACGGCCTGCGCGCGGCCAACCGCAAGCTGTGGCGCAATTCCGCCAACCTGGCCGTGGCCGACCATAATGTGCCGACCACCGACCGCAAGGGCGGCATCGCCGACCCGACCTCGCGCCTGCAGGTCGAAACACTGGACGCCAACGCAAAGAGCTACGGCCTGACCTACTTCAACATGAACGACCGCCGCCAGGGCATCGTGCACGTGATCGGTCCGGAGCAGGGCGCGACCCTGCCGGGCATGACGGTGGTCTGCGGCGACTCGCACACGTCGACCCACGGCGCCTTCGGCTGCCTGGCGCACGGCATCGGCACCTCGGAAGTCGAGCACGTGCTGGCCACGCAGACGCTGCTGGCGCGAAAGTCGAAAGCCATGCTGGTGCAGGTCGACGGCGCGCTGCCGGCCGGCGTCACCGCCAAGGACATCGTGCTGGCCGTGATCGGCAAGATCGGCACCGCGGGCGGTACCGGCTACGCCATTGAATTCGGCGGATCGACGATCCGTTCGCTGTCGATGGAAGGCCGCATGACCATCTGTAACATGGCGATCGAAGCAGGCGCGCGCGCCGGTATGATCGCTGTCGACGACACCACCATCGACTATGTCAAAGGCCGCCCGTATTCGCCGGCCGGGCCGCACTGGGACCAGGCAGTTGCCTACTGGCGCACGTTGCACTCGGACCCGGGCGCGCAGTTCGACATGGTCGTCACGCTGAACGCCGCTGAAGTCAAGCCGCAGGTCACCTGGGGCACCTCGCCGGAGATGGTCACTTCCGTCGACGGCCGCGTGCCCGATCCCGACCAGGAAAAGGACGCCGTGCGCCGCGACGCCATGGAAAAGGCGCTGACCTACATGAACCTCAAGCCCAACACCCCGATCGAGGACATCCGCATCGACAAGGTGTTCATCGGCTCGTGCACCAACTCGCGCATCGAAGACCTGCGCGCCGCCGCGGCAGTCGTGCGCGGCAAGCAGCGCGCCTCGAACGTGCGCCTCGCGCTGGTGGTGCCGGGATCGGGGCTGGTAAAAGAGCAGGCCGAACGCGAAGGGCTGGACAAGATATTCAAGGACGCGGGCTTCGAATGGCGCGAGCCAGGCTGCTCGATGTGCCTTGCAATGAACGCCGACCGGTTGGAACCGGGCGAGCGCTGCGCCTCCACCTCGAACCGAAACTTCGAGGGCCGGCAGGGGCAGGGCGGGCGCACCCACCTGGTGTCACCCGCCATGGCGGCGGCGGCCGGTATCGCCGGCCATTTCGTCGATGTACGCGCACTGCGCTAACACACCCATTTTTATTTTTGAGAGTCACACCATGAAAAAAGTATTCGCCCTGTCCCTGATCGCCCTGTTCCTGACCGGCTGCAACACCATCTCCGGCGTCGGCCGCGACGTTCAGAAGGTCGGCCAGGTTGTCACTGGCGCGGGCGGGAAATAACCACCACCGTCATTCCCGCTGTCGCGGGAGCGACGGCTTGAGCGAGCTATATGGACAAATTTACATTACACGAAGGAATGGTAGTCCCCCTCGACCGCGCCAATGTCGACACCGACGCCATCATTCCGAAGCAGTTCCTGAAGTCGATCCACCGCACCGGCTTTGGCCCCAACCTGTTCGACGAATGGCGCTACCTTGACCACGGCGAGCCGGGCAAGGACAACAGCGCGCGTCCGCTGAACCCGGACTTCGTGCTGAACCAGCCGCGCTACCAGGGAGCGTCCATCCTCCTGGCGCGCAAGAACTTCGGCTGCGGCTCCTCGCGCGAACACGCGCCGTGGGCGCTCGACCAGTTCGGCTTCCGCGCTATCGTTGCGCCAAGCTTCGCCGACATCTTCTTCAACAACTGCTACAAATCGGGCCTGCTGCCGATCGTCCTGAGCGAAAGCCAGATCGAGCACTTGTTCAACGAGGTCAAGGCATTTCCCGGCTTCCGCCTGGCGATCGATCTTGAGAAGCAGACCATCGGCACGCTTGACGGCAGCCTGTCGTACGAGTTCCAGATCGACGCCTTCCGCAAGTACTGCCTGCTGAACGGCCTTGACGACATCGGCCTGACCCTGCGCCACGCCGACGAAATCCGCGCCTTCGAAGAACGTCACCTGGCCGCCCAGCCATGGCTGGCCAACGCCATCTGAACCGGAACAGCACAATGAAAATAGCAATCCTGCCGGGTGACGGCATCGGTCCTGAGATCACGGCGCAGGCGGTCCGCGTGCTGGACGCGCTTGGCGAAAGCTTCGAGATGGAGCAAGCGGAAGTCGGCGGCGCCGGCTATGCCGCGCACGGCCACCCGCTGCCGCCCGCCACGCTGGCGCTGGCCAGGAGCGCCGACGCGGTGCTGTTCGGCGCCGTCGGCGACTACAAGTACGACACGCTGGAACGCGCGCTGCGCCCGGAGCAGGCGATCCTCGGGTTGCGCCGCGAACTTGGCCTGTTCGCCAACCTGCGCCCGGCGATCCTGTACCCGGAACTTGCTGGCGCCTCGACACTCAAACCCGAGGTCGTGTCCGGCCTCGACATGTTGATCATCCGCGAGCTGACCGGCGATATCTACTTCGGCAAGCCGCGCGGCGTGCGCGAATGCCCTGACGGTCCGTTCAAGGGCGAGCGCGAAGGCTTCGACACCATGCGCTACGCCGAAACCGAAATCCGCCGCATCGCCCACGTGGCCTTCCAGGCGGCGCGCAAGCGCGGCAAGCGCGTGACGAGCGTGGACAAAGCCAACGTGCTCGAAACCTTCCAGTTCTGGCGCGACATCGTCACCGACGTGCACAAGGAATATGCCGACGTCGAGCTGGAGCACATGTACGTCGATAACGCCGCGATGCAGCTGGTGCGCGCGCCGAAAAAATTCGACGTCATCGTGACCGGCAACATGTTCGGCGACATCCTGTCCGACTGCGCCGCGATGCTGACCGGTTCGATCGGCATGCTGCCATCGGCCTCGCTCGATGCGAACAACAAGGGCCTGTACGAGCCGTCGCATGGATCGGCGCCTGACATCGCAGGCAAGGGCATCGCCAACCCGCTGGCGACGATCCTGTCAGCCGCGATGATGCTGCGCTTTTCGCTCAACAAAGTCGAGCAGGCCGACCGCATCGAAACCGCGGTCAAGCAGGTGCTGGCGCAAGGCCTTCGCACGCCGGACATTTACGAGGCGGGCACCACCAAGGTCGGCACCGAAGAGATGGGCAATGCAGTCGTGAACGCATTGCGGTAAGTTTTCAAATAGACGAGGAAAGACAATGAAATTAACAGGCCTGGTTGGCTGGCGCGGCATGGTAGGTTCGGTCCTGATGCAGCGCATGCAGGACGAGGGCGATTTCGCCCACATCGAACCGGTGTTCTTCACGACCTCGAACCCGGGCGGCAAAGCCCCGCCGATGGCGAAGAACGAAACTACCCTGAAAGACGCGGGCGACATTGCCGAGCTGTCGAAATGCGAGATCATCATTTCGTGCCAGGGCGGCGACTACACCAGCGAAGTATTCCCGAAGCTGCGCGCATCGGGCTGGAACGGCTACTGGATCGACGCCGCATCGACGCTGCGCATGAACGATGACGCGGTCATCGTGCTCGACCCGGTCAACCTCGACGTCATCAAGAACGCGATGACCAAAGGCGTGAAAAACTACGTCGGCGGCAACTGCACCGTGTCGTGCATGCTGATGGGCCTGGGCGGCCTGTTCCAGCACGGCCTGGTCGACTGGATGACGTCGATGACGTACCAGGCTGCCTCCGGCGGCGGCGCGCAGCACATGCGCGAGCTGCTGACCCAGTTCGGCACCATCAACAGCGCCGTCAAGCCGCTGCTGGACAACCCGGCGTCGGCAATCCTCGAAATCGACCGTGCCGTGCTGGCCACCCAGCATGGCATGTCCGCTGATGAAACCAGGCAGTTCGGCGTGCCGCTGGCCGGCAACCTGATCCCGTGGATCGACAAGGACCTGGGCAACGGCCAGTCGAAAGAAGAGTGGAAGGCCGGCGCCGAGACCAACAAGATCCTCGGCCGCGGCGCGTCGTTCGGCACCACGGAAATTCCGGTTGATGGCCTGTGCGTTCGTATCGGCGCGATGCGCTGCCATTCGCAGGCGCTGACCATCAAATTGACGAAGGACGTCCCGCTCGACGAGATCAACGACATCATCGCCGCCAACAACCAGTGGGTGAAGGTGGTGCCGAACAACCGCGAAGCATCGATGCGCGACCTGTCGCCGGCCGCCGTCACCGGCAGCCTGACCATTCCGGTCGGCCGCCTGCGCAAGATGTCGATGGGCGGCGAGTACCTGTCGGCGTTCACCGTGGGCGACCAGCTGCTGTGGGGCGCGGCCGAACCGCTGCGCCGCATGCTTCGTATTATCCTTGACAAGTAAGTTGTCAAGATGCGCAGTGTCGGCCCCGGCACTGCCTTTGTCGCATTGCTAACGGCTGGCTAAAGAATGCATCAAAACGCCCGTTATACGGGCGTAGCCCCTCACATATCAGGCCAAAAGCTTGCATGCTCCAAGGCATGATGATATGTTGAGACTCCCGGGATACCGCTTCTTCCCCTAGCTAACCTTGATGCTGCCAACTATGCACGTAAACAATCGCCCAAAGATCGTCTCATTTGCGATGAAGGCACTGGCCGGCGCGGTCGCCAGTGCCGTGTTGCTGTCCTCTTCTGCTTACGCCGCCGGTCTTGGCAAGCTGACCGTCATGTCCTCGCTCGGCCAGCCACTGCGCGCCGAAATCGAACTGACATCCGTATCGAGCGAAGAAGCTGGCGGCCTGGTCGCCAAGCTGGCGTCGCCCGATGCATTCCGCCTGGCGAACATCGATTTCAATCCGGCGCTGCTGTCGCTTCGCTTCGCGATCGAACAGCGCGGCGGCCGGCAAATCATCAAGGTCACCTCGACGCAGCCGCTGAACGAACCGTTCGTCGACATGCTGCTCGAACTGAGCTGGGAAAGCGGGCGCCTGGTACGCGAATATACCTTCCTGCTTGATCCTGCCGAGCTGCGTGCGACGCAGCCGGCGCAGGTCGCCGCGCCATCGAGCACCACGCCGCAAGCGGCGCGCGCCGCACCGGCGCCGTCGGCCACGGCCGCCGCACCTGCCGCCGATTTCCGTCCGGCTCCGCGTCCAGTGGCGCCAGTCCCGCAGCAGCCAGCCCCGCGCGCCGAGCGCGCCGCACCGGCCGTCAACGAATACCGCGTCAAGCCAGGCGATACGCTCGGCGAAATCGCGAGCGAACTGAAACCGGTCGACATCTCGCTCGACATGATGCTGGTGGCGCTGTACCGCGCCAACCCGGACGCCTTCATTGGCCAAAATATGAACCGCCTGAAGTCGGGCCGCATCTTGTCGGTGCCCGATTCGAGCGCCATCCGCGGCACTGGCGAAGGCGAAGCGCGCGGTGTCGTCGTAGCCCATGCCGCCGACTTCAACGCTTACCGCAACAAGCTGGCGGGCCAGGTGGCCACCAGCGCACCGACCAAGGCCCCGGATGCGGGCCAGAGCGCGGCCGGAAAGATCACCGCCCGCGTCGAAGAGCGCCCGACCGCGGTCTCCGAATCGAAGGACAAGCTGCAGTTGTCGCGCGCGGCGCAAGCCAATGCGGCGCAGGGCCAGACCTCCGCCGCCAGCGAGGAAGACCGCATCGCCAAGGACAAGGCGCTGGCCGAAGCCACCGCGCGCGTCAAGGAACTCGAACGCAACGTTAACGAACTCGAAAAGCTGATGACGGTCAAGAGCAAGACCGGTGTCGAAGCGACGGCAGTGGCGGCACCGGCAACCGTGGCGGCAGCTGCGGCCCCCGTTGCAGCGGACGCGGCGCCTGCGCCAAAGCCGGTCAAGCCAGCGGTCAAGGGAGCCCGCCCCGCAGCGGAACCGTCGTTCGCCGATATGGTGATGGATAACATCAATTACGTGCTGGCCGGCCTGGGCGTGCTGCTGCTGGCGCTGGTGGGCCTCGCGTCTTCGCGCCGCCGCAAGCAGCTTGCTGACCAGGGGCCGACCGAGCCGTCGATCCTGGGCGCGCCGACCGACCAGGCCCATTCGATGTTCGCCGAAGCCGGCGGCCAGAGCGTGGACACCAATAACAGCGTATTCAACTCCAGCTTCGCGCCATCGGCCAGCCAGCTCGATACCAATGAGGTCGACCCGGTCGCTGAAGCCGATGTGTACATCGCCTACGGCCGCGACACCCAGGCCGAGGAAATCCTCAAGGAAGCGCTGCGCAGCCACCCTGAACGCAACCCGGTTCGCCTCAAGCTGCTCGAGATCTACGCCGCCCGCAAGGACCAGCGCGCATTCGAAGCACANNGGCGCCGCCAGCGGCGACGCCGCGGCCCCTGAACCAAGCGCGGAAGAGCGCGGCCAGCAGGCGATCCTGTCGCAGGAACTGGACGACGCGCTCAATGCCGGGGAAACCAGCAATTCGACGATGGACTTCGACCTCGGCCTGGCCGACGCGCAGGACGAACCAAAGCGTGCCGACACTCCTGCACCAGCACCAGTCGCAGCAGCGGCGGCGGACGACCATTCGCTGGACTTCGACCTGGGCGGCCTGTCGTTCGAGCCGATCTCGCACAGCGAGCCGATCGCGATGTCCGGCCCACTGGATGACAAGCTGGCCGAAGAAAAGCTGGACGACGACACGCTGGCCGGGGATACGCTGGCGGAAGACGCGCCGGCCCCGGTACCAACGGCGCAGGAGTTCGACATGGACTTCGACATGTCCTTCGATTCTCCCGCCGCGCAGCAGCCAACCGCGGTGCCGGCGCCGGCCACGTCGTTTAACGACATCGACCTCGACCTCGGCCAGGACACGCCAGTTGACGAGCCTTCGCCAAACTACGGCACGGTGGACCTGGCCGACTTCGACGTGCCGCCTGTCCCGGCCAGCACCGCGCCTGCAACCGACGCACGTCCGGATTCGCTGCTCGACCTCGACATGATGGACTTCGACCTGCCGGTTCCGGCGCCGGTGCCTGCATCGGAAACCGGTTCGCGCGACGACAGCCTGCAGCTGAAGGAAGAATTCGCGCTGCCGGACATGCCTTTCGATCCGCTCGATGAAACCCCGCAAACACCGGCTGCGGCGCCTGCCGCGCCGCAGTTCGACATGTCGGGCATCGACCTTGACCTGCCGCCAGTGGAGCCGCACGACGCCGATGAAACGGCCCTGCCGCAGCTCGGTGACCTCGACCGCCTCGACGACTCGGGCGAAGGCATCGACGACATGTCGACCGCCGACATGGAGATGGAAACGAAGCTCGACCTGGCCATTGCATACCAGGAAATCGGCGACAAGGAAGGCGCGCGCGAATTGCTCGATGAAGTCATCAAGGGCGGCAACTCTGCGCAGGTTGGCAAGGCCAACGACATGCGGGCGAAACTGGGTTAATGAAGGCTTTGCCAGGAGGACCCGAACTGAAACGGATAGCACTCGGCGTCCAGTATGACGGTAGCAGCTGGAGCGGCTACCAGAAGCAGCCCGACAGGAATACGGTGCAGGACCGGCTTGAAATCGCGCTCGCGGAGTTTGCGCGCGTCGAACTTCCGACTACCTGCGCCGGCCGCACCGACGCCGGCGTGCACGCGCTCGAGCAGGTCATCCACTTCGACACCAGCCTGTCGCGCCCCATCAACGCATGGGTGCGCGGCGTGAACGCCTTCCTTCCGGATTCGATCGTCGTCCGCTGGGCCAAGGAGCTCGCCCACGACCCGGAGCACGAATTCCATGCGCGCTTTTCGGCCCATTCGCGCACCTACCACTACGTTTTGTACAACAACCCGAACCGCTCGGCGCTGCTGGCCGGGCGCGCGGGCTGGGTGTTCCGCCCGATCGACGTCGACCTGATGCGCGAAGCCGCGCAATGCCTGGTCGGCACCCACGACTTTTCGGCTTTCCGTTCGTCCCAGTGCCAGGCCAGGACGCCGGTCAAGAAGCTCAATGAGCTGCGCATCGAACGGCGCGGCGACGTGATCATCTTTACCGTCTGCGCGGCCGCCTTCCTGCACCATATGGTACGCAACCTGGTCGGCTCGCTGGTGTATGTCGGCATCGGCCGCCAACCGGTATCGTGGATGCGCGACGTGCTTGAGAGCGGCGACCGCGGCAAGGCCGCGCCGACCTTCATGCCGGACGGGCTGTACCTGGCCAAAGTAGGGTACGATCCCAAATGGGGCCTGCCGCAGGAAGACGGTTCGCCCCTCGGCTGGTTCTGAACCGAAGGAGGCTGTAGTTGCAGCGCACACGCATCAAGATCTGCGGGCTGACCCGCCCTGAAGACGTATCGGCCGCCGTCAGCGCAGGCGCCGACGCCCTCGGCTTCGTCTTTTACGACAAGAGCCCACGCTTCGTCACGGCGGCGCAGGCAGCCGCGCTGATGTCGGCGGTGCCGCCGTTCGTCACCACCGTCGGCCTGTTCGTCAACGCGACCATAGCGGAAGTGGCCGCGGTCACGCATATCGCTCCGGTATCGCTGCTGCAGTTCCATGGCGACGAGACGCCGGCGCAGTGCGCGGCCCTCGCGGCCAGCGCCAACCGGCCCTTCATGCGGGTGTTCCGGGTACGGCCCGACACGCGCGGCGCCGATTTGTTAGAATACGAGAATGAATGCCGCGCCGCCAGTCCGCTGTTTTCGGGCCTTTTGCTCGATACCTTCGTGGACGCCTACGGTGGCGCAGGAAAGGTCTTCGATTGGTCCATAGTCCCAAAAGACATCGCGCCTCGGGTCGTTTTGAGTGGTGGCTTGAGCGTACAAAACGCGACTGACGCGGTGGTACGTGTACGCCCGTATGCGGTCGACATCAGCAGTGGTGTCGAACAGCAGAAGGGCATCAAGGACGCCCACAAGATCGCCGCCTTCGTGCAGGCGGTCCGGGTAGCCGACGCCACCTCTGAAAGCGAAAACCATCATGAAAGAAGCACCTGAGCGCGGCCCTGCCGCACACCTCTTCAAGACCACCGACTACCGGCTGCCGGACGCCAGGGGCCACTTCGGCCCATATGGCGGCTCGTTCGTCGCCGAGACGCTGAGCCACGCGCTGGCCGAACTAAGCGAAGCGTACGCGCGCTACAGCCATGACCCTTTGTTCCTCGACGAATTCCGCTATGAGCTGAAGCACTTCGTCGGCCGTCCTTCGCCGATCTACCACGCCAAACGCTGGTCCGAAATGATGGGCGGCGCGCAGATCTTCTTCAAGCGCGAAGACCTGAATCATACCGGCGCACACAAGATCAACAACGTGATCGGCCAGGCGCTGCTGGCGCGCCGCATGGGCAAGAAACGCATCATCGCCGAAACCGGAGCCGGCCAGCACGGCGTGGCGACCGCCACCATCTGCGCGCGCTTCGGCCTCGAATGCGTGGTGTACATGGGAAGCGAGGACGTGCGCCGCCAGGCCCAGAACGTGTACCGCATGAAGCTCCTGGGCGCCACCGTGGTGCCGGTCGAATCGGGTTCCAAGACGCTCAAGGACGCGCTCAATGAAGCGATGCGCGACTGGGTCACCAACATCGAAAACACCTTCTACATCATCGGCACCGTGGCGGGCCCGCACCCGTACCCGATGATGGTGCGCGATTTCCAGTCGGTGATCGGCGAAGAGTGCCGGGTGCAGATGCCCGAGATGACCGGGCGCCAGCCCGACTATGTCGTCGCCTGCATTGGCGGCGGATCGAACGCGATGGGTATCTTCTACCCGTATATCGACGAGAAGAACGTGCAGCTGGTGGGCGTCGAAGCGGCAGGCCACGGCATCGAGTCGGGCATGCACGCGGCGTCGCTGACAGCCGGTATTCCCGGCGTCTTGCACGGCAACCGTACCTACCTGCTGCAGGACGCGAACGGGCAGATCATCGAGACGCATTCGATTTCGGCGGGACTCGACTATCCGGGGGTGGGGCCTGAACACGCGTGGCTGAAGGACTCGGGTCGCGCGCAGTACGTGTCGGTGAGCGACGAGGAAGCGCTGCAGGCCTTCCACGACTGCTGCCGCATCGAAGGCATCATCCCGGCGCTGGAATCGGCGCATGCGCTTGCGTATGCAGCCAAGCTGGCGGCGACGCTGCCGAAGGATAAGCTGATACTGGCGAACCTGTCGGGCCGGGGCGACAAGGACATGCACACCGTGGCGGAAAAGATGGGGCTGGACTTCAGCTAGTCCATCCGACAACTTCCACCACATTGAAAGAACACGACATGTCCAGAATCGCACCAACCTTTGCCGCGCTTGCGGCCCAAAACAAAACCGGCCTGGTGACATTCATCACCGCAGGCGACCCGGGTCCCGAGATGACGGTGCCGCTGATGCACGCGCTGGTCGCGGGCGGCGCCGACGTCCTTGAACTGGGGGTTCCGTTTTCCGACCCGATGGCAGAAGGCCCGGTTATCCAGCGCGCCTGCGAGCGCGCGCTCAAGTTCAACATCGGCCTGGGCGACGTATTCAACTACGTGCGCGAATTCCGCAAGACCAACCAGCACACGCCGGTGGTCCTGATGGGGTACGCCAATCCGATCGAGCGGATCGGACCTGATGCCTTTATCCGCGCATCGAAAGAAGCGGGGGCCGATGGCGCCATCGTGGTCGACTACCCGCCGGAAGAGTGCGAGGCGTTTGCCGCGTCCATGCGCGCCAACGCGCTTGACCTGATCTTCCTGCTGGCGCCGACATCCACGCCGGAGCGCATCGCACAGGTAGCGCGGGTAGGCAGCGGCTTCAGCTACTACGTCTCGCTCAAGGGCGTGACGGGTGCCGGTACCATCGACACCGAAGACGTCGCCCGCCGGGTCGCGGCAATCCGCGAGCACGTCAAGCTGCCGATCGGCGTCGGCTTCGGCATCCGCGACGCCGCGACGGCAAAGGCGGTGGCAGAGGTGGCCGATGCGGTGGTCATCGGCAGCCGCATCATCCAGGAGCTGGAAAACACCCCGAAAGACCAGGCGGTAGCAGCAGTCCAGTCGTTCGTGGCAGGCATCCGCGCCGCGCTCGACAGCAGATCCTGAAGCAAAGTTTCCACAATCTGGGTCAGGCCGCCGTCATTCCCGCCCGCGGGAATGACGTTTTCAAGGTTTGCCCGGTGTTCAAGCCGATGTTGGCTGCGCCGCAAGCTGTCGGAAATCAATTGAACTTGCGCCTGCAATGGGCACTCCAATCCATGCAGCCTCCATTGAAAACAATGTCAGAACGGTAATGTTCGGCCCGTTGTGTTCGACAAGCATCGCCTTAACGGCTAAACTATCGACCACTGTAGAACGCTGTACGAGGAGAACACATGAGTTGGTTAGAAAAACTGCTGCCGCCGCGGATCCAGCGCTCCGATGCCGCTGCGCGCAAAACCATGCCGGAAGGCCTCTGGGTGAAGTGTCCGTCGTGCGAAGCGGTTCTCTACCGCACCGACCTGGAATCGAACCTGCACGTTTGCCCGAAGTGCAGCCACCATATGCGCATCCGCGCGCGCGCGCGCCTCGATGCGCTGCTCGACGAGGGTGGCCGCTATGAAATCGGCCAGGAGACCCTGCCGGTCGATACGCTCAAGTTCAAAGACAGCAAAAAATACCCTGACCGCCTGAAAGCGGCGATGGAAGCCACCGGCGAGACCGATGCGCTGATCGTCCTGGGCGGCTCCATCATGAGCCTGCCGGTGGTCGTGGCCTGCTTCGAATTCGAATTCATGGGCGGC
>CXWL01005057.1_pt1 | contig 13456 bp, 14 predicted proteins | sample 590931 | NCBI WGS metagenome assembly CXWL01 (sample SAMEA3498368, study PRJEB10139) | groundwater metagenome | biome: water well; material: biofilm material | place: Germany | collected 2015-04-27 | reverse complement strand
TTGCTTCTTCCACCGCGCGACAGTATCACCCGGTCGTACTTGGGTCAAAGGGATACCCACCTGAGCAGATTAAGACAGTCTGCAATCACTCAATCAAGATCTTACGGGACCACCGTCTGCATGATTCCTCTGTGAGAATGATCGTGTGGTTTTGCATTGAATGTTTTTCCTGTGAGGTCTTAGACTTGAACCGCACAGCCATCAGGAACCCATTCTAGTTCTCCGCATCGCATATTCGACATGACAACCAATTCCAACAAACTTGAGATTGCCTCGTCATTTCAGCCTCCGATCCCCCTCCGGAACGCACATCTCATGACCCTCCTCCCTCGCTACGTGCCCCGAGACACATCCTTGATGGGATTGCCACAGGAGGCTCGACTCTTTCCCGTTGAGCCGCAGACACAGCTTCAGGGATTCTGTCATTGGCAAAACGATCGCATGGCGTCTCCCACAGCAGTCCTGGTTCATGGCCTCGAAGGTTCCAGCGAATCTCGGTATATGCGCGGCATTGCGGCCAAGGCCTATCAGGCCGGCTTCAACGTCATTCGCATGAATCAGCGTACATGCGGAGGAACTGAGCATCTCACTCCAACTCTCTATAACAGCGGTTTGAGCGGAGACTACCGTACGATCCTGAACGAACTAGCCCACCGGGATGGGCTCGACCGCATATGGCTGATCGGGTATTCCATGGGTGGGAATCTCGTCCTGAAAGCGGGAGGCGAGCTGGGCCAAACCGAGCCCGCCCTAGCCGGAGTGGCAGCAGTATGCCCAAATATCAACCCGACCGTTTGTGCTCGTGCATTGGAGGAGTCTTATAATTTCATCTATCATCGCCACTTTCTGACGAGGTTGAAATCGAGGTTGCGGAGAAAGGCAGCCCTATCGCCTCAGAAATGGAATCTGTCCCACCTCTCTCGGATCGCCACGATCAGCGAATTTGACAATCACTACACCGCTCACGACGGAGGCTATCGAGACGGTGCCGATTACTACAACAGAGCGGGCGCGCGCCATGTGCTTGATGCCATGGCGGTTCCTACGGTTATCATTACGGCACAAGACGATCCGTTTATTCCCTACTCGATGTTTACCGTACCGACCATTCAGCGGCACCCATACATTCGTGTGGTCGCGCCTCGCTATGGAGGCCATTGCGGGTTTTTTCACCGAAGCCAAAATGGAGAAGACCCGTACTGGGCGGAAAACCGAATCGTAGACTTTTTGCTGGGTCGGTTATGACGGACGCTGCGTCAAGCTTGTCCCCTGAGCAGAACGCCTACGCAACTTTGCGAAGTTTGCGAGACTCCATGGCTGCGACGAGCGGAGCACACTTCCAGACCCAGCTGAGGATGAGCCAGACACTATCGGCAACGATGGCCACGATGAAGACCCAGTTGTAAATTGCCTTGCCCACTTTCCCAAGAAACGGATCGAGCGCAAAGAGCAGCACACCGTACGCAATGGTAATTGCGAACAGCGTCGCGCAAGGTACGACCAGACCTTGAAACGGTACCATCCACTTCCATTCTACCGGCGGGTTTCTCGCCAACGCTCTGGCACCCAGCCACCCGATCACCACTGAACCACTGTAGCCCACGAATTGGACAAGGTCTGACGCCCGAAGTTTTCCCAGCGAATTTTCTCGAAACAATGACACCTGTCCAAGGATCATCGCAAAGAGAAATGCCAGAACCAGAGCGACGCCATATTCCATCATCCATCGTCTGGCCCCCATAACCCAACCTCTCATGCAGCCTAGCCGTCGGTAGTCACCGTTCACCGTATGTGCCAGAGCTTAGCATGAGGGGATTCCGACTGAGAAACAAACCGTCATTCCTGAATCTGGGTAGCTTAGCAGGCTGTGGAAAAACTCGGTTGATGCCAACAGTATGGCTAGAGTTGGTGCGGTGCTAACTCCAGAACGCCTTCAGGATGCTCAAAAAGGCTGTCCAGCAAGGCCGAAGCGAGCGAAGAGGCAAGGCGTACGCTTCGGTACGTTGAGCCTCTGAGCGACGCGAGAACGCCGCTGGCGGACTTTTTCAGTATCCTATTAGACGATCAGGCTGTCGAGGTGTGTCCGCACATCTTCCAGATAGGTCTTAAACGGGTCCGGCATGGGAAACGGGGCGCGCCCCCGCACTTGGAAGATCGACCAATTGATGACATAGGCAGGGAACAAGCCATCAGAGGCTGGAAGCTGATCCGCCACTGAAGCGGGCCGCTCACTCAAGAGAGATCTAACCAGCTCACTGCGGCCGTAGGCACGCGTGTTCTTGGGCGCGGTGTCCATCGCGAGATCAATGAGGCGGTCCGTCGTCACACGAGGGACACGTCCCTCTTCCAGTAATCCGTGATACAGCCCCTTCGCTGGATTCAGATTGTGATACTCCAAGTCTAAACTCTTCAGCATAGGATCGGCCCACTCGACACGTTCCGCTTCCCGGAAGCAGTCCAGCAACCACAGCTTGGACGCCCAATCAACACGCCCGATGAGCTTCTGATAATCGCCGCGCAGATCATGGAGCACTGATGCCCATTGGGCAAGAACCCAATCGGTTTCTTCATCCTGCCCTCTATAATGCCGGACGGCACAGTCAAGAAACCGTTCTTGAATATCCACAGCCGACATCATCTTGTGAGACTGTAACCGGACCAGCCAGCGCCGTTCTTGATCCTGTGAAATCTCTTGGAGTGCTTCCACTGGTTCGTCGATCTCTAATTCTTGAGGCGCATGTCCCTCCTCAATCAGCTGCAGCACCAGCCCGGTCGTACCCAGCTTCAATGCTGTCGCATATTCAGCCATATTGGAATCGCCCAGCAGCAGATGAATCCGTCGGTATTGATTGGGGTCCGCCAACGGTTCATCCCTCGTATTCACAATCGCCCGATTATGCTGCACCCATTCGAAAAAATCGTTCACGATATAATCGGCACGTTGAGAAATTTGGAAGGGCAACTCCGATACATGTTGCCCACCGAAACTCGAACGTGGAACAAGTAACCGATCCACCTGAATCCAGGCGTCTTGTGGGGCTGCGGAACCGACACGCCCAGAGCCGGTAAAAATCTGCCTGGTCACAAGAAACGTCACAAGCGGAACCATCCCGCGTCTCGAAAAAGGAAACCGTCGAGACACCAGGTAATTCTCATGCGAACCGAAGGTTGCATCCGTCTCATGATCGATGTTGTTCTTGATCAACGACACCTGGTCAGAAAACTCGAGAGCTTCGATCGTTCGCTGCAACAAAAGATCCCCGGCACGGTCCGACGCCACGACATCCATGAGAGAATGACATTCCGGCGAAGCATACTCCAAGTGCCCCATGTCCAAATACATTCGTCCGGCGTTGGTCAGAAATCCCCCATTGCCAGGAGGCTCATCATGCCCCCGATGGTGCAAATCCAGCACGCCGCGCCGCTGAACCTGGAACAGATGATCACGAATCTTCTGCGCAAACCACGCCGGAGAATGGTCCGGTCGATCCTCGTGGATCAAGAGTCCGTATTCAGTCTCTAAACCAAAGATACGATTCAACATGCTATTACGAGAGTGATGGGCTCAGCTCATTGGGGAGCAGTGTTTTCAGTTCATCAACCCCAAGGGCTCGATACTTGGAGGGTCCTTGCACATGGCGATCAAGCAAGGCACATTCGACCGTCTTTTCAGCAATACATCGCCGCAGATAGGCATAGAGTGTCTCAGTATCCGTCGCTAGCTGATCAGGGCTGGTCCTCGCCTCGTCATGGCCTTCTCCCTCGTCCAGGGCTCGTCGCTGCGCTTGATCACCAACCGCCCACGTGCGAATCGCCGCACCGACAGCGTCCGCAAGAGACGCAAGAGACTGCTCTCGGAGATAACCCGCCATCTTCTGCTCGACCGCCGACGTCGCGGCAAGCACTGCGTACTGGCTCTTTTCCTCAAACGTCCCGTCGTAGTTGATCGTCAAGAACCCGTCTTTCCCGGCTTTCTGTCCGAGCTCTGCCAGCAAGATTTTCACGATGAAGGGGGCCTTGAAGACCTCTTCAAACGCCTGTTTGATTGCCGGCGCCATCCCGTACTTCACCAGACGGCCTCCCGTCACATCGGACGCTGAGCGATTGAATCCTTCGACGTGAGCCATCTCCAACAGATTGAATCGCAGCTTCTCAAGATCAGCTGGGTGGCCCATCCCACCCAGGGCTAGACGATCGTAAATCTCATAGAGTTTGGGTGTGCCCTTGCTCATCGTCATGAGCAGAATGCCGCGCTCACACGTGACACCGACAACAGGGGCCCCCTCCTTAAACTGCTCATCGAGATAGGTCCGACGATTGCCAACTGCTTCGACCCATTTATATGGTTCTTCATACATGGCGGCTGACCTTTGCCTCGAACAAGGGCTTCAATTGCGCGTCCGGCATCGTGCGCACACCGGAGGCGGTGATGAATTTGATCACCGGATAGAGACCAGCTTCTCGGTTGACTCCTCCGGTCGCGCTGTCGAATTCCGCGGCACTCGTCAACAGTCGCAATGCCTGAACGGTCGCCTGCTCTTCCGGCATCGCGCTCAGCGGCTGTTCGCCCCATGTATTCACGTAATGGAGGATTCCGCGAATGGTCGGTGAACCGGATCCGGATACTGCATAGTCCACTCCTTCGAACTCCGCACCGAGGATGTCGTAAAAATAGATCTTTGCCGCTTCCTGCTCGAAGTCGTACCCGGCAAAGATCGGCACCACAGCACCTGTCCCCGCCAGCGCCGCCGGGACGTTGTCTTTCAGCAACTTTGAGAGGGCTCTGAGTTTCCCCTCAAAACTGAGTTCCTGAAGCTGTGTCCGCCGAAAATACTTGAACGAATGTTCAAGGATGCGCGCCATTTCATACGCCGTTGCTGGTACTCCGGCGATCGCCATGACACTATGCCGATCGATCTCCAACACCTTGTCAGTGCGGTCGTACATCACCATATTGCCGGCGGTCGCACGCCGATCCCCGGCGACCAACACCCCATCGCGGTACTTGAACGCGAGGATCGTCGTAGCCGTGGTCAGTTCCTGCCCTCGCGCAGCCAGGCTCGGCACGCCAAACACATGCCCTTGTTCTTTCAATAGCTGATAAAAATCGCTCTGCATCCCCATATGTCGCTCCGCTCCGGTAAGGGGTCAATGGTCAGGAGAACTTTCTCCCCGTTCTTACGCCTACCGCCTCACCCCTCACGTCTTACTCACCCGTCCGCTGCCGATACCGCTCTGCCTGTTTGGGATCGACCTTGCGCATCCGCTTCATGAGGCTATCCTTCTCGGGCGATCCCGTATCCGGCCGTCGCGGCCCGCCGCCTTCTTCCAGTGGACTTGGCGACTTTGGCATGGGATCAACTGGCCCCTCGCGTCGTTCCGGCATCATACTGTGTGTCATGCCTGCCTATCCTTTCTGTGATTCCACGCTGCCAGCGCATCAGCCGGTGAATGGGCACCGTGGAAGACATCCATGCAACGTTGGACTTCCTGTGGATCAAAGAGATCTCCCATCTCCAGACTGTGTGCGCGCAACCTTCCTACGAACTGAATCCGTTCCCATTGCATCGATTGAATCTGATCAGGAAAACGCTGTACGCAGAGCCCGCGCAGCCCGCCACGGGTATCGCTTGGGCCCTTCCGAATCGCCTCGTCGATTGTCTCATCGGTGGTCATCCGCCAAGCTTTCCCGTCTGCTTCCAATCCAAGGTACAGCCCTTGTTCGGGGTTGATATTGTGATACTCCAAGTCCAAGCTGGCCAACCAGGGATCATCCCAGCCGATCCGCTCTTCTCCTAGAAACGTCTCGAGTAACCACTGTTTCGTGACCCAATCTAGCTTCCCCACTAACTGTGAACGGTCTTGTGACAACAGACGCAAGGTCTCACTCCATTCCGTCAACAGCCAATCCGACTCTTCGTCTGATCCGGCCAACTCACGGCGTGCCGCCTCACAGTAATGCGCTTGAAGTTCCACGGCGGAAAGCCTCTGTCCATTTTTGAGACGAACCACAGCTTTCAGGTCCGGATCGCGTGACAACTGTTTCACGGCGGCCACCGGCTGATCCAGCGCGAGATCAGGCGCAGCCCCTCGCTCAATGAGATCGAGTACGAGTCGCGTCGTCCCAACTTTGAGCGCCGTCGCATACTCGCACATGTTGGCGTCGCCGATGATGAGATGGAGCCGCCGATACTTCTCACGATCCGCATGAGGCTCATCTCTGGTGTTGAGAATCGGTCGGTTATGCATCGTATCGACGCCCAACTCAGCCTCCATAAAGTCGGCGCGTTGAGAGAGCTGATACGCTCCGGGAACATGCCCGGACTCCTGCGCTTCGGTCCCGACCTTCCCTGCGCCGGCGATGACTTGTCGGCTCACCAAGAACGGCATCAAGCCGGTAACGAGAGCCGGGAAGGGAACGGCCCGCGAGACGAGATAGTTGTCGTGACAGCCATAACTGTGGCCGTGGAAATCTGTGTTGTTTTTGTACAGCCGGAGATGCGGGCCGCCAAGTGTCCGATTACGTCGTTGGGCAGCGCGGAGAACGATACGCTCCCCCGCGCGATCCTGAGCCAGCAGGTCTCGAAGTGTTCGGCACTCAGGCGTCGAATATTCCGGATGCGTATGATCGTTGTAGAATCGNNAACTCATCTTCCTCTCGATCCTGCTGCAAGCCCGAGACACGAAAACCGCGAGCATCCTCATGCGGGTCCTCACCGGCGTAGTCCCAACGCCGTTCGAAGGAGGCGGCGAGATGTGCCCGCACCAATTCCATCGACTCCACAACCGGATCCATCTCCGGCACATCATCCCTCGTAATCCCGTATTCGGTTTCGATGCCAAAAAGACGCATAATCATCAGCTGACAGGCTCAAATCACCTATATTTTGTCAGCGTGTTCCCTATCAGCCTTTCCTCAAATGATCTGATTGACCAAGCGTTCTTCGGTCTGACGCCCACGCCGGAACGACGAAACCCCAACAACCTGTTCCGGGTGATGATCCAGCAGCTTCAGCCACTCCTCCGCCGCATCGTCCGGCGGCAACATATCACCCTCTCGAAATTCATCTGAGACGGAATCCAAGAAGTCTTTGGTCTGCAAGCCAGACGGCTGCCCCGACTGAATCGTACGGTCGATCGCCTTTTCCTTGGCACGCTGAACGATCGACGCCAAGATGGCTCCACTCACCAGATCGCCCCGATACAGCACCTTGTGTTGCCCGCTCCTAAGCCTGATCGACAGCAGCCGATTATCCTCCGTTCGACGGAAGATGGACTCGATGATGTCTTCAACAAGCGAGGCCACCGCTCGCACGTGCTCACCGCCTCGTTCCTGTATCAACGCCGGATCCAGCGGCAGATCCACTGTTAAATAGACCCTCATAATGTCAGCTGCAGCATCCCTGCTCGGTCGACTGACTTTGATTTTCCGATCAATGCGGCCTGGGCGCAGCACCGCCGGATCGATCAAGTCAGGGCGGTTAGACGCCAGGATGATGACGACGTCGTGCAGCGACTCGATCCCGTCCATTTCGCTGCAGAACATCGGCACGAGCGTGTTCGAGATATTGAAGGAACGCATGGCGCGTCGCGTTCCCAAAATCGACTCCGCTTCGTCGATGAAGATAAACGGCAAGGCGCCATCCCTGCGTCTCGCCCTGGCTTGCTCGAAGAGGTCACGAACCATCCGCTCCGATTCCCCCAGCCACATGTTGAGGATTTCAGGCCCTTTTACATGCAGGAATGCTCCGCCAGTCACCGGCGGACGCTTGTCCCCCTCTGGCTGGTGCTCTGGCTTGGATTCGCTGACCAGCTTGGCCAAGCTACCGGCGGCCGCTTGCCCGATAAGGGTCTTCCCGCATCCGGGCGGCCCGTAGAGAAGAAAACCCTTGGGCTGCGAAAAATTGAACCGCTTAAATGTCTCGGCATGAAGCAGTGGATACTCAATCGCCTTTCGAATAGCAGCGATCGCCTCGTTCTGTCCGCCAATCTGCTCCCAAGTAATGTTCGGGGTTTCGTCAAGGACATGTCGGCTCGCTTTGCGATCGCCCAGCTTTTCGATCGCCACACGGTGGCTAGGATCGATGCGGATCTCATCACCCGCCTTGAGCTCCACGCCGACGAGATCGGTTGACCTCTGTAGAATCAACGATTGCCGGCCCATCTCCTGTTCAAACCGCAATCGTCCGTCAAGCATGGCTTCAGCCAGCTTCAAGATGGGCCCATTCCGATCGTACCCGAGCGTCTTGATCACGGCGTAGGCTTCGTTGACCAGAATCTGACTTCCGATCTTCAGATCCGTCTCGGAGACGCGGGGGTCCACATTGGCATAATACTCAGCCCCACCGACGACGATGCGGGCGAGTCCCACACCTGGGACATCCAGCAAAATACCGATTCGATTAGCCGGTGCCGTCAGTTTGGCAACGACCTCGCCGACTTTCTTGAATTCCAGTTCGCGTTGTTGCTGGGCGGCTTGAGACAGCGTCACCGCATGACGCAACTTATACAGCAGCTTCTGCCGAGCATCTCCCTCTGGGAATGAGGCCAGACATTGCTCAATCAATTCGAGCGGATCGGTCCCCGTCTTCAACGACGGGTCATCGTTCCGATTGTTGGGTTCATCCTGTTCAGGAGTTCTACGATCACTCATGGGAGGGCCTCCACAAGACGGCACCGCATGATCCTACCATACGCGCACGTTGGATTACCGGTTCACTAATTGACAGCCTGGAGGACCACCGAAACCTTTTCACGGCGATTTCCTCGCAGAATCTCCACGCTCACCTGCTCACCGACCTTGTGCGCTTCCATCACATCCATCAGGTCATCAATGGTGGCTACGGGCTTTCCAGCGGCTGAAACAATGATGTCGCCGAGCTGGACCTGCCCCATCATGGTTTCACGCGCCCCCTTGAGTCCTGCACGATCGGCGGCACCGCCGCGCGTCACCTTGCCGATGATGACCCCCTTGATCCCCCATCGCTTCGCCATCGCATCCGGCACAAGAGAGACGCCCAACCCTGGACGGATGAGCTTCCCGTGCTTGATAAGCTCCGGAACGATGCGATTCACCGTATCGACGGGAACAGCGAACCCAATCCCGGCGTAGGCCCCGCTCGGACTCACGATTTGCGTATTCACGCCGATCAATCGCCCAGCTCCATCCAGAAGCGGACCACCTGAATTGCCGGGATTGATCGCCGCATCGGTCTGGATCACACCTTCAATCGTCCGATTCGACATGGATTTGATGGTCCGGCCCAACGCACTCACGACTCCGGTCGTCAAGGTATGATCGAGTCCGAACGGATTCCCGATGGCCAACACCTTTTGCCCCACCCGCAGATCATGCGAGGAACCAATCGCCAGCGGCTCCGCATGACCGTCAGGCACTTGAATTTGCAACACGGCCAGATCGTGATCGGGATCGGCGCCGACCAGCCTCGCCTCGTATTCGCTCCGATCACCCAATGTGACCTTGATTGAGCTGGCCCCATAGATCACATGAAAATTGGTGACGATATGGCCCTGTTTGCTCCATATAAACCCAGACCCCGACCCCTGCGGCACTTCCATGACATCCAGAGACCAGATATCTTGCTGTATCGCCGTGTTGGCAATGAACACAACAGACTTAGTCGCCCGTTCAAACACCGCGATGGTCGCCCGTTCATCGGCACTCAGCTCCGGTGGAGGGGGCGTCAGCGGGCGTGGTTTCCCTTCAGGGCCGTCATAGACAGCACCCAACGGCTTGCCCCACTCGGCAGCATGGATCGGCGAGCACAGCGTGGCCGTAACCAGGAGAAGTGTCAGAGATCTGACGAGACTATTCACCCAAGACCTGCACGACGAGTTCGCGCATTCTGGCACGGGTATCAAAATCCACCAGCACGATTTGTTGCCAGGTGCCGAGCAGAAGCGCACCGGCCGCAAACGGAATGGTGACGGACGGCCCCTGGAGTTGCCCTCGAAGATGGCTGTGGCCGTTGTCTTCACCAGGATTCACCGTGTTGTGCTGCCATCGAGGATCAGGAGGAACGAGACGATCCCAAAACGTTTTCGTGTCTGCGCGAATCCCCGGTTCATCCTCAATAATCATGACGGAGGCGGTGGTGTGTTTGACGAAGACCGTCACGATTCCAGCTTTGAGGGTAGAACCAGCCACCGCATCGGCAACGGATTTGGTGATGTTGTCGACCTGCGTGCCACCTTCCATGCGAATCGTCAGCAAAACGGTATGGACACTCATCATATGCTCCGGCCTGTGAGGGTTAGAAGGTATCGGCGCTCGCTCCTGGTCAGCGGCTCGCCACGCGCTTCTTCCAAAATCTGGTCGAACACCCCTTCTGCTGTCAACGCCCTTACGGCGCTCAAGACCTCGCTGCTCAGAATGCCCTCTTGTCCAAGCTTATCGAGATAAGCAAAGGCGTCCGACAAGCTTTCTTTTTTCCGAGCATAATAATCACGTCCCCGGCGCTGATTGCTGTAGGCCTCAAACTGTTCGCAGGCGACAAGAATCTCCGCCAATTGCCGCACCCATGCCTTCGCCTTCGCCAGCCGTTCCGGGTAGTAGTAATAGAGCATCACCTGTTGCATCCAAGGTGCCCACTCAACGCCCAGTGTCTTCAACGTCGGCTTCACCGCACGCAATCGCCTGGCCAGGCGCCGCGCATAGCCCAACCGCATTTCAATCTGCTCGACAGCCCATGAGTTCATGGCCACGCCGGAGGCCATCAGATCCTGGCGATACAACGACACGAAGGCTTCTGTCTCCCGGCCATACATCGTCCTCGGGTGAAGGGCGCGCCATTCACGAGGCCTCGTCGGAATACTCCGTTGCTTGGCCCAAGACCAAATAGTTCCAAAGAGTTGCCGATCAAGGCCGGCGCGGCCCAGGTCATGCAACAGACAGGCAACGTGATAGAGCCGCACCCGATCGCGTGGATGTCCGAGCCGGTCGGCGACGGTCACACACATCTTTGCCGTTCGCACGGCATGTGGCCGATCGTAGCCGCGGATTGTACGTCCCAGTTGGTGGGGGTGCGGATAATCATAGAGTGTCATAAGGGCCTTCACGAGAAGACGGGAGACCTCCAGAGGTTTCAGTCGACGAGAATCAGATAAAGCCATAGTTCACATGTTCGAGCTGAACGACCAAGCAGACCGTGGCGAGAATATCGTCGGCCGAAACAGTGTGTCAAGGCGACCCGAGAGAATCGGCTCGCTCCAATCCTACGGACTTTGCCCACGGACTTTGCTATGCTCACTCATAGCACGCATATGAGGACATTCAGATGATGAGCTGGGTACGACCATGGTGTCTCGCGGCAGTTTCAGCCATCGCCATGGAGCCGCTGTGCGGATTCGCCGCATCACCGGACCAGGTGCCCGATCTGACCGGACGCGTACAGGCCATCGTGACCTTGAAAAGTCGCGATAATTTCGCCAGCGAATATCGCTATGACGTGAGTGTCAGGAATCTCTCGCCGGACGCAATCATCGGCGACTCACTGGTCATCGTGCTGGACAAGATTACCAACTTGGCCGGCGAAGACCGAGAGGGGCTGACGGGAGAATCCTTCCTGAAACGATTCGACGTGCTGGACCAAGATGGCCAGACGGACGATGGGAAGCCATATTTCCGCATTCCGGCTGGGACTTCCCCCGACCTCGTCCCGCAAACCGATAGTCTGCCCGCCGTGGTCCGAATCAGGAATCGGGATTACGTGGCGGTCTTCACTCCTTCGTTCAAAGTGCTGGGACAGAAGCGGCCCCCTCCGGAGGCGAAGCGTGTGGAGTCCCCTCTATCTCCCACATCTCCGGCTCTTGGACCGTCCACCGCCACCAGTCGCAATGCCGTGGACAAGCTGATTCAGCTGCTGATCAAAAAAGGTGTGTTGACGGAAGAAGAGTGGCGCAAGGCCAATCAGCCATGACGGACGCAGCATGCAGGGCCTGCCAAGGAACCTGGCCGAGACAAGACCATTTCGTCGCAGACCTCGGATTGTCGAAAGTCTATCTCCACGATGACCAGTTCTTCCCCGGCTGGGCCGTCGTCGTGTTTCAACGTCATGCGACCGAGTTATTCCAACTGGCGCTCACCGAACGTTCTCAACTGATCGAAGAGGTCAACCGAGTGGCTGAGATCTCAGCCACAGTCCACCAAGCGAAGAAAATTAACTACGAACTCCTCGGCAACCAACTCCCGCATATCCATTGGCATATCATTCCCCGTCTCGCGGACGATCCCGCCCCGCTGGAACCAGTATGGCGGGTACCGCACAGCCCCCTTCTTCTCACGGGAGCCGCGCTTCATGAAGCTATCAACCGTCTAGCACACCCTCTTCGCCTGGCCGGGTAAACCCGTCCGTCCCGGATCCCCCGCGCAGATGATATAATTGAACGCCATCATGGCTCTCTGTCGAGGCGTGAAACTTTTCTGATGCGTCCCAGATCCATACTGTTGGTCCTCACTGTCGCCGCGACTGTTTGCTCCTCGTCTCTCGCCAGTGCTCATTCACCGAGTGAACACAATCCCTCCGAATCATCCGAAGCGTCTGGGTCAATTTCCGGACTAGGATTCAACGAGCCAGCCGATGCAATGACAGAGATTGCATCATTGCGTCGAACAGTCCGTCTCTTACCGAACGACCCAGACTACCGGCTACAACTCGCCGGAGCCCTTCTTCGTGTCGGCGATCTGGATGCCGCCGTTGAGGAATGTCGGGCGGCTATTACATTGCAATCAGATGATGGAAACGCCCATCTCCAGCTTGGCCTCATGCTCATGGCGAAACAAGAATGGCGGGCCGCCGCTTCCGCTCTGGGAGAAGCCATCCGACTGGAACCGGACCTATCCCATGCTCACTACAGCCTTGGAAGCGTACAGTACTCACTTGGCAATGTGACGGCCGCGGTTGAGTCCTATCGGCGAACGCTTGAGCTGCGCCCTCTTTTCCCTGACGCACACTACCGACTTGCGCTGTTGCTGAGAGTGACTGGACGCACACGAGAAGCCGCGCAACATCTAGAAACGGCAGCGGCTGGTGGGGTACCCCAGGCCCGATTATTCCTCGGCAATGCCTACCAAACTGGACAGGGCGTCGAGAAAAGCCTCGGTTTGGCGATTTTTTGGTGGATGCAGGCAGCCGACCTTGGCCAGCAAACCGCCGCCAACTCGTTGTCCAAGGTGCGGCGCCAGGCTCTGTCCTCTGAATCGACAAAACAGCGACGCGTGGAATTACAAAGCGCATTGCAGATCTACCGCAACACGCTTTGGAACGACTTTCCTGATATCAGTCGCCCGAGTGAACCGCAATCGTTAGGAAAGGTCCTTCGCGAACAGAACCGTGCAGAGGATGCGATTCCAATACTTTTGAGAGAGTGTTTCGCGTTGAGCGAAGAGGCTCATGCCGAACTTGCCACACTCTACGAAGCCGGATGGGACCAGTAT
>CXWL01102339.1_pt1 | contig 13461 bp, 14 predicted proteins | sample 590931 | NCBI WGS metagenome assembly CXWL01 (sample SAMEA3498368, study PRJEB10139) | groundwater metagenome | biome: water well; material: biofilm material | place: Germany | collected 2015-04-27 | reverse complement strand
ACATATTGCACTTGGCGCGCCTCGTCGCGGCTGTATGTGTCACCGGATTTGCTGCTGGCACAACCGCCGATGGCAACAACCATTCCCAACAGCAGAAAAATATTAGTCTGTTTCATGATGTATCTCCTTGTCAGATTGCTTAACCTTGGAATAATACAAATCAAATTACACTAAACCCTGCATTTTCGATAGCCGCTTTAAGTTGCGATGGGTTTGCTTGCTCTGGATTGTAGATCACAGTGGCGCGGTTTTGTTCCAGCGAAACATCCACGCTGACCACACCTATCATCTTTTTCAGCACATTCTTGACGCTGTTTACGCAGCCGTTGCAAGTCATGCCCTGGATGTTGAGTTGTATTGTTTCCATTTGATTCTTTCTCCGTTAACGCCTCGTGTTATAAGGTTGCCAACGCTTGAGCAGCAGCGCGTTGCTGACTACCGATACCGAACTCATCGCCATTGCCGCGCCCGCGATCACCGGGTTGAGCATGCCGAGTGCCGCTAACGGAATACCCAGCACATTGTAAGCGAAAGCGAAGAACAGATTTTGGCGGATTTTTTTTAGTGCGGTGCGCGAAAGCGAAATGGCATCTGCCACACTCATCAGGTCATTGCGCATCAGGGTGATGTCCGCCGTTTCAATGGCGATGTCGCTGCCGCTCTTCATGGCGAAGCTCACGTCTGCCGCAGCCAGCGCGGGCGCATCGTTGATGCCGTCTCCCACCATGCCGACCATTTTGCCTTCTGCCTTGAATGACTGCACGTGTGCTGCCTTGTCCTGTGGCATGACTTCGGCGCGAAACTCCGTAATACCTGCCTGCCGAGCGATGGCTTGTGCGGTGGCGGCGTGATCGCCGCTCAGCATAACCACGCGGATGCCCATTGCGTTCAATCGCGCCACCGCATCAGCGCTGCTTGCGCGTAGCGTATCAGCAAAGGCGATGCAACCGAGCAGGGTATTGGCGCGCGCTACGGCGATGACGCTTTTCCCTTGTTGCTGCAAGGCCAGTATTTGTGCCTGGTTCAGCGCGATGTTTTCGTTGGCGATGAATGCTGGAGAGCCGAGTAGGTAAGCTGCGCCGTTAATCTCGGCGCGCAATCCGCTGCCGGAAAGCTCGGTGAGAGTGTCAGTCCGGGTTGGTGTTATGTTTTGTTCCTGGGCGTATTCCAGCAGGGCGCGCGACAAGGGGTGGGTGGAGCCTTGCGCCATGCCGGCGGCAATTTGCAGCAATTGTTTGTTGTCGCTGCCCGATGCGGGCAGCAGGTCGGTGACGGTGGGTTTGCCGCTGGTCAAGGTGCCGGTCTTGTCCACGACCAGCATTGCAAGCTTATGGGCGTGCTCCAGCGCGGCAGCGTCCTTGACAAGAATGCCCGCATGGGCCGCGCGTCCGGTGGCGACCACCACGGCGGTCGGCGTGGCCAGTCCGAGCGCGCATGGGCAGGCGATGACCAGCACTGACACCGCATTGACCAGCGCCGTGGCGAAGCCGCTACCGAGCGCCCACCATACGATAAAAGTTATCGTGGCGATGACCAGCACTACCGGCACAAAGATGCCGGAAATTTTATCAGCCAGTTTCTGGATCGGGGCTTTCGACCCCTGCGCCTGTTCCACCAGACGGATGATGGCAGCCAGTTGGGTTTGCGCGCCGACTGCCACGGCGCTGCATTTGAGCAGCCCATGCTGGTTTGAGGTGGCGGTGTACACCTTGTCATCGGCGTGTTTGGCCTGAGGCAGGCTCTCGCCGGTGAGCATGGATTCGTCCATGCTGGATGCGCCTTCCAGCACTATGCCATCCACCGGCACGCTTTCGCCGGGGCGCACCAGAAAAATATCGCCGGGTTTGACCTGATCTGCCGGGACATCCTGGATAGTCCCGTTTCGCTCCAGATGCGCAAGCTTGGGTTGCAGGTTGATCAAGGCTTCCAGAGCGGCGGAAGCACGTCCTTTGGCGCGTGCTTCCAGCAACTTGCCCAGCAGCACCAGGGTGATGATGGTGGCGCTGGCTTCAAAGTACACCGGCTTGCCGGTATGGAGCAACAGCATGGCGCAACTCAGCAGATAAGCGGCGCTGGTGCCGAGCGCGACCAGCACGTCCATGTTTGCGCCACCGCCGCGCAGGCTGTGCCATGCTCCAACATAGAAACGCTTGCCTGACCAGAATTGCACCGGGGTAGCGAGCAGCCATTGCAACCAAACCGGCAGCACCGTGTGCCGGCCAAAAAACATCAGCCCCATTTCCAGTAACAGGGGAGCGGTGAGCAGCAGAGCAATGACAAACTGTAAACGCTCATGGAGGTAGGCTTCTGCGCGCAGTTGTTTTTCCGCCGCAAAATCGCGCATGGCGTGAGCATCGTAACCCGCATGCTGGATAGCCGAGATCAGAGCAGGAATATTGGCGAACTGCGGGTTGAAATCAACCCGTGCTTTTTCGGTGGCAAAATTCACCGTGGCAGTAACATCCGGCATGCGGTTGAGCACCTTCTCGATGCGCGCGGCGCAGACGACACAGGTCATGCCGGATATTTGCAGCTCGGTGTGTTCGACAGGTTCGGTCATAATTGTTTGGTGGATGCATTTGTCGCAAAGTGCTCAAAATTGCCGGGAAGATTCAAGCATCAATCTATTCAACTTCAGAAGTTTTTGCAATCGGGTGGGCATGACATAGGGCACGATAACAATACGCCCGATAGACAGGCTTGTCTATCGGGCGTAAGTTGCGTTGTTGCTGCTATGTAACGCTTAACTGTGTTTGTGCATCGGGCAGGTTTTTATGCCAAACAGAGTATAGGCTGGGCAGAACTTGAAAATGCCGGTGAGCAAGGGCACTACACCGATCCAGCCCCAGACACCAATCTGCCCCGCCAATGTCAGACCTATCAGAATCAACCCTGCCGCTATGCGTAAAACTCGATCTACTCCACCCACGTTTGCATTCATGATTTTCTCCATATAATCCGTTCAAGATGTTTGCATCTTAGGGAAACTAGGGGCGGATGTCTGTGAGAAAAGTCACAAAAATTTCTAAAGCTCGGAGAACTTTTTCAGCGCCGGTGCATTAACAACCTCGATTTGCTCGCGCCCCAGCTTGACCCACCCCTGTTCGGCAAAGTTTTTCAGCAGGCGGCTAACGATCTCGCGAACGCTGCCGAGCTCATCGGCCAGAGCCTGATGCGTGAGATAAATTGGGTTGGGTTTGGCAATGAGCAGGGCGGCGAGGCGCTGGTCCAGCTTCTGGAAAGCAACGGCGGAGACCAATTGCATCAGGTCGGTGAGGCGTTCTGAAAACAAGCTAAAGATATAATCGCGGAACGGTTCGTGTATGGAGAGCAACGTTCTGAATGTCGGGGGCGGAAGCGCGACTAGTTCCACATCCTGTTCCACCACGCCGCGCGCGTGATAATTCGAGTGCCCCAGCAGGCAACTGCTGGTGAGGATGCAGCTCTCGCCGGGGCTGACACGATAGAGCTGCAACTCACGTCCGTTGGCTGCCGCCTTGATGATGCGGATGCTGCCGGAAAGCAGCAACGGGAAGCCTTGGCACGGCTGGTTTTCATCGAACATCACTGTGCCCGCAGGCAAGCGCATGTCCGTGGCGTTGGCCCGCAAATCCTCAAGCTGGGTTGCGGGTAGCCCCCGCAGCATGGGGTAGTGCTGCAACAGCAGGGTTTGCGTATCGCTATCGAGCATTATGTTTCCGGCCGCATATGCGGAAACAAAATCACATCGCGGATACTAGGGCTGTCGGTAAGCAGCATCACCAGCCGGTCTATGCCGATGCCTTCCCCAGCTGTTGGCGGCAGGCCGTATTCCAGTGCGCGGATGTAATCGCCGTCTTTGAACATGGCTTCTTCGTCGCCCGCTTCCTTGGCCGCGACCTGGGCGTCGAAGCGCGCCTCCTGGTCTTCCGGGTCATTCAACTCGGAGAAGCCATTGGCGATTTCGCGCCCCACCATGAATAGCTCGAAGCGCTCGGTGATTTCCGGGCGAGTATCGCTACGCCGCGCCAAGGGTGAGGCTTCGGCTGGGTAGTCAATAATGAAGGTGGGCTCGAACAACTGGTGTTCGGCCAACTCTTCGAACAGTGACAATTGCAGCCCGCCGACGGCATCTGAAGCCTTGTATTTGGCATTGAGGTCTTCCAGTTCGCCGATGAGAAAGTTACGGTCATTCAACTGCTCATCGGTGAATTGCGGGTGATACTTGCGGATAGCCTGGGTGATGGTCAGGCGGTGGAACGGTTTGCCCAGATCGAATTCGCGCCCCTGATAAGTGATGACCGTGGTGCCCAGCACTTTGTGCGCCACTTCGCGGAACAGGCTCTCGGTGAAGTCCATCAAGTATTTGTAGTCCCGGTAGGCTTCATAGAATTCGATCATGGTGAATTCCGGATTGTGCCGCGTGGAAAGCCCTTCGTTGCGGAAGTTGCGGTTGATCTCGAACACCTTTTCGAAGCCGCCCACCACCAGCCGCTTGAGATACAGCTCCGGCGCGATGCGCAAATACATCTGCATGTCCAGCGCGTTGTGATGGGTGGTGAAAGGCTTGGCCGAAGCGCCGCCAGGAATCGGGTGCATCATCGGTGTTTCCACTTCCAGATAGTCGTGGCGGAGGAAAAATTCACGGATCGACTGAATGATTCTGGTGCGCATTAAAAATACCTTGCGCGCGTCCTCGTTGGTGATCAGATCGAGATACCGCTGCCGGTATTTCTGCTCCTGGTCGGTCAGGCCATGGAATTTTTCCGGCAGCGGGCGCAACGCCTTGGTCAGCAGGCGCAACGAAGTGACACGCACGGAAAGCTCGCCGGTCTTGGTCTTGAACAGCACACCGGCTGCGCCGAGAATGTCGCCAAGGTCATAATGCTTGAACGCATTATGCGCTTCCTCGCCGGTGTCATTATTGCTGATGAACAACTGGATCCGCCCGCTCATGTCCTGTACGGCGGCAAAACTGGCCTTCCCCATCACGCGCTTCAACATCATGCGCCCGGCCACGGTCACGCCGACATGCGCCACCTCCAACTCGTCGTGGCTCATCGCTCCATAAGCAGTATGCAAACCACTGGCCAGATTATTGCGTTCAAAATCATTCGGGAAAACCACGCCTTCTTTGCGCAGCGCAGCCAGTTTCGCGCGGCGTTCGGTGATGATCTGGTTGTCGTCTTGCGGGTGCCCGGACAAAAGTTCTTCGGATTGTGGAGTAGTTTGTTCGATCATCGGTATATTTCTCAAAAGTAAAATAATTCAAATCCAATCAGGCGTGCGGCTTCGCCTTGATTCCGGTCGGACGTGGCGAATTTCGCGGCGCCGATTTCCTGGGCAATAGACAAATGCAAGGCATCCAGTGTGCGTAACGAAATTTTTTGCGCTTTCGCCAGTATGTGGAGCGCATGGGTGGCATGGGAATCGGCAAGCGCATGCAACACCAGCGCGCCATCCTGGATATCGGTGCGCAATTCCTCGAACGCATCCGATTCCAGCTTGCGGGTGATCTGTCCGGCCCGACGGCGGCGGGCCAGCGCACTGCGTGCTTCAACCAGCGTCAGACGGCTGGAATGGAAAGGAGCGTTTACCGCAAAGAAATCTTCAAAGGCGGCGCTTCCCGGTTCCATGATGTAGCGCTTGAGCAGGGCGCTGGTGTCAAGATAGATCATCAGAACCGATCGGAACGATCTTCACCTACGATTTCTTCGCTTGTGGCGGTTTGCATCGGCTGGCGCGCACGGAAAGCCGCTAGCGAACGCACCCGCATTTTGGGTTTCACCGGCAGGATGCGCGCCACCGGCTCACCCCGGCAAACGACCAGCACTTCATCGTTGTCGGCAAACATTTGCTCCGGGTGGCTCAAGCCTTCGCGGGCTTCACGGATAGTAAGGGTTTTCATGTATTCAACCTCCTGCGCGGTATGTGTCACGTATTGTACACTTGTGACACGTGGGTTGTCATGCGCCTTTGCGCGCTAGTGCTACTGTTCCGCCAGCCTGTTGAGTACAAACTTCCTCGGGAACCACGCCTTGCCGTTGATGCCCACGATATGATCGGACAGCCACGTATTGATTTTCGCCAGCGTTGCGCCATCGGCCATCATCCACTCCACTTGCCAAGCGTATTCCTTCAGGTTGGCTTGCAGGCTTAGGCGATTGGCATAAGGTGTTGTGGCCGTGATGGTCTGCATCAGGGTACCCATAGCCAACCCGCAAGCTTTGTGCTAAATTCTGCCCAGTCTGGCCAGAATTAACGCCAGGAGTAACGGAGGCTATCATGCACAGTGAATGGCAATTGCAAGAAGCGAAGGGCAACTTCAGCCAGCTCATCAAGCGGGCGGCGGGCGGCGATGTACAAGTTGTAACAGTGCATGGCAAACCTACGGCGGTAGTCGTTTCGGCAGAAGAATACGCCCGGCTCACGCGCCGCCGCACCAAGCTCTCCAGCGCGCTGCTGAACCCTGACTTAGCAATCGAAGACCTGGACATTTCCCGCAGCCGCGACACCGGACGCGACATCGAGCTATGAGCTGGCTGCTCGACACCTGCGTGCTTTCCGAATACGCCAAGAAAGCGCCCGCGACTAAAGTGATCGACTGGCTGGACGAACAGGACGAAGCCAGCCTGTTCATCAGCGTCATCACGCTGGGAGAAATCGAAAAGGGCAACCTCAAACTGCGCAAAGCCGACCCGCGCCGCAGCCAGAAACTCACCGCCTGGCTGGGTAAGGTGGAGCAGCGCTTCGCCGGACGCATCCTGCCGCTCGACGCCGCCGCCCTTCACGTCTGGGCGCAAATCGCCGCACACGCCGAACTGGCCGGACAACCCATACCGGTGATGGACGGCCTGCTCATGGCCACCGCCCAGCGTCACGGCCTCACTGTGGTCACTCGCAACGTGCAGGATTTCGCGCTGTACCCGCAAGTGTTTAACCCTTGGGCGCTGTAAGCCTGCCGTAGCGAAACTGTTTTTCTGTTCCCCCACGCTGTTATTCCGCTCTCCCTCTCTGTCATTCTGAAACGAAGTGAGGAATCTTACCCGCTGCACAAGATTTCTCCTTACAGTCGAAATGACAGTTGGCTTGTAGTCGTCTTTGGCGATGAAGTCAGGCATCCAACACAACATATTTGCTAAACTCTTTCATGACTTATCCCCTCACAACGGCTCTGAGCCTGTAGTTTTACGGAACCTCAAGTTTAATCCGCGTCGCTTGAGGTGCGGTAGGTCAATACATGATGTCTAACGGACAATCCAGGCAATCCCTACCTGCTTCTAAAACGGCTCAAGTAGTTGCGTTGCTCCGGCGGAAGGTGTTTAATGCTGCCATTGTGTTCCAGCATTGGCGCGGGTTGTAGAGATGTTGAGACAACGCCAATGTGCAGCCCTGATATTATTGATCCGGCCTGATTATGTTTGAAGTCCGTTCGCCTTGAGCGAAGCGAAGTCGAAAGGTGGCAGCTGATGCTTCGACTTCGCTGGCTATGCCAGCTACGCTCAGCACGAACGGAGTTGATACTTCACCGTGCCGGATCAATAGTACAAACTCCATTGTAATCAAGTTTTGTATAATTCCTTCTACCCAAATCCGGCAGTTGAGCCACTCGCGTTCGAATACGGCGAATGATTTAAAGGATGTCCCCAAGATGAAGCCAAGCTCTCCTTACAATACAATTCTCACGGCTATACTTCTGCCCATGATGATTGCCGGTTGCGGCCCTAAAGAAGGCCCGCCGCCCGCATCCGCTGCGGCTCCGCCGCCCCCGGAAGTTGATGTGATGACGGTTGCCGCAGACTCTGTGGTGCTGACGCAGGATCTTCCCGGTCGCCTTCAGGCATACCGGACTGCCCAGGTTCGTGCCAGGGTGGAGGGGATAGTCGAAAAACGCTTGTTCGCCGAGGGCAGCGATGTGAAAGCAGGCGACACCTTATTTCAGATAGACGCCCGCAACTACCAGGCGGTCTACAATTCCGCCAAGGCAGATGTTGCCGTTGCCCGCCAGACTGTGGAGCGTTACAAGCCGCTGCTCGAAGCAAAGGCGGTCAGCCAGCAGGAGTACGATTTGGCCGAGGCCAAGTTCAAACAGGCCGAGGCCGCCTTGTCCAAGGCGCAACTCGATCTGGAAAACACTCATGTGCCAGCGTCTATCAGTGGCCGCATAGGCCGCACCCAAGTGACGGAAGGGGCGCTCGTGGGCCGGGGCGATGCCACCTTGTTGGCGACCATCGAACAGCTTGACCCGATCTACGTCAATTTCACTCAGCCCGGCGCGGATGTGCTGCGCCTGCGCCAGGCGATCAAGAGCGGCATGCTCAGACGTGCCGAATCTGCCAGGGTGGAGCTGTTGCTGGAAGATGGCAGCCTCTATCCCTTGCCGGGCAGGATTTTTTTCACCGACATGGCGGTTGATCCTTCCACCGGCGCAGTCAGCTTGCGCGCCCAGTTTTCCAATCCAGAGCGTGAATTGCTGCCCGGCATGTTCGCGCGTGTCCGCTTTCCGGAAGCGATGGCGGACAATGCCATCCGCGTGCCACAGCGTGCGGTGCAGGCTGGGCCGCAAGGGCAGTTTGTGATGATCGTCGCACCCGACGGAAAGGTATTTCCTCTGCCCATCAGGACCGGCGGCATGGCAGGCGTGGATTTCATCGTCAGCAGCGGGTTGAAAGGGGGTGAGCAGGTCATCGTCAACGGCTTGCAGAAGGCAAGGCCGGGGACAATAGTGAAGCCGGTGTCAGCTGCTTCCGCAAGCGGTGCGCCGCCAGACGCTCGCCCTGCGGGCGGTCTTGGCGCAGCACCCGCAAGGAGTACGCCGCCAGACACTCGCCCTACGGGCGGTCTTGGCGCAGACAAAGGGCAGAAGGCAGAAGGCAAAGCAACTCCGCCTGCGGCAAACGGCAAGCCATAAGGGACACTCAATGTTTGCCAAATTCTTCATTGACCGCCCGATCTTCGCCTGGGTAATTGCCATCCTCATCACGTTTTCCGGGATACTGGCACTACGCGCGTTGCCGGTATCGCAATATCCGTCGGTGGCTCCGCCCGCGCTGGACATTTCCGTCACCTATCCCGGCGCATCGGCGCAGGTTGTCGAGCAGAGCGCGGTGCAGTTGATCGAGCAGGAGATGAACGGCATCGACAACTTGCTTTACATGGATTCCAGCTCGCAGGTGGGTTCCGGGCAGGTGACGCTTACCTTCAAACCCGGCACCGATATCCAGTTTGCTTCGGTTGAGGCGCAAAACCGCATCAAGCGCGTGGAAGCGCGCCTGCCCGATGACGTGCGTCGACTGGGGGTGACGGTCACCCGCGCCGGACGCAACTTCATCATGGTGGTAGCGCTGGCTTCACCGGATGGACATTTGAACGCCATCGACCTGGGTAGCTATGCCACCGCCAGCGTGCTGGAACCGTTGCTGCGCGTGTCCGGTGTGGGCGAAGTGCTGCTATTCGGCACCGAATATTCGATGCGCATCTGGCTCAAGCCTGAAAAATTGGAATCCTATGCGCTTTCGCCCGCAGATATCAGCCGCGCGGTGCGCGCGCAGAATACGCTGCTGCCGCTGGGCGAGGTAGGACAGTTGCCTGCCGCGCCGGGGCAGGAGGTCAACGCCGTCATTACCGGACGCGGGCGGCTCGCCACTCCGGAAGAATTTGGCGACATCGTGGTGCGAGCCAACCCGGACGGCTCAACCGTGCGGCTCAAGGACATCGCCCGCATCGAACTGGGCGCGCAGGACTATAGCCGCACCGCGCGCCTTAACGGCCAACCCATCGCCGGCATGGCGATACGTATCACACCGGGAGCGAATGCGCTGGCGACCGCGCAAGGCGTGCGCGCCAAAATGCAGGAACTGTCGCGCTATTTTCCGCAGGGCGTAGATTGGGTCGTGCCTTACGACACCACGCGCTTCATCGAACTGTCCATCCGCGAAGTGGTAATAACCTTGCTGGAAGCGGCGGCCCTGGTAGTGCTGGTGATGTTCATCTTCCTCGGCAACTGGCGCACCACGCTGATTCCCGCCATCGTTGTACCGGTGTCACTGATGGGCGGGCTGTTGGGGCTGTATGTATTCGGCTTCTCGATTAACGTGCTGACACTGTTTGCGATGGTGCTGGCGATCGGCACTGTGGTCGATGATGCCATAGTAGTGGTGGAAAATGTCGAGCGCAATATGCGCAGCCACCACCTGTCGCCGCGCGAAGCGACCCGCGTGGCAATGGGCGAGATCACCGGCGCAATCATTGCGATTTCTCTCGTGCTCTCGGCGGTATTCGTGCCGATGGCCTTTTTCAGCGGTTCCACCGGAGCGATTTACCGCCAGTTTGCCGTTACGCTGGTGGTGACCATGGCGTTCTCAGCTTTTCTGGCACTGTCGCTCACACCGGCGCTGTGCGCGAGTTTGCTCAAGCACGACCCCGAGAGGATGGAGCGCGGTTTTCTCGGCCAGTTCAACCGTTTTTTCAGCCGCGTGACTACACGCTATGTTGGCGGAGTGAATTACACCGTGCGCAGGCTGCTGCGTTCCCTCGCGATTTATGCAGTGATCGTCGCGGTCGCCGCCTGGTCATACATGAAACTGCCGGGTAGTTTTCTACCGGAAGAAGACCAGGGCTATATCGTCACCGCTATCCAGTTGCCGCCTGCCGCCGCACGAGAAAGAACCCAAGCCGTGCTGGAAACCGTCGAGCAGTTTTTTTTGAAACAGCCGCAGGTGGATAAAGTGGTGGGCGTGCTGGGTTTTTCCTTTTTTGGTCGTGGGCAGAACATGGCGCTCGCCTTCATCAAGCTCAAGGACTGGGATGACAGACCCGGTAATGACAACTCGGCGCAGTCGCTGATCAAGCGCGCCAATATGAACTTTTTCCGCATGAAACAGGCGATGCTGTTCGCCATCAATCCGCCGCCCATCCCTGAGCTCGCTTCTGCTGGCGGTTTCGATTTCCGTTTGCAGGATCGCGGCGGGGTAGGGCGCGAAAAACTTCAGGAGGCACGCAACCAGGTGCTGGGCATGGCAATGGCCGACAAGCGCCTGGCCGCCGTTCGTCCCGAAGGCCAGGAGCCCGCGCCGCAGCTTTTTCTCGACATAGACCGCGATAAGGCGGAGGCGCTGGGGGTCAATGCCACCGACTTCAACGATACCCTGCAATCCTTGTTTGGCGTGGCCTACATCAACGATTTCGTGCGCCAGGGCAGGGTGCTGCGCGTGCAGATGCAGGGCGAGGAAAACATGCGCAAAAGCGAAGCCGATCTGCTGCGCGCGGCGGTGCGCAACAATGCCGGACGCATGGTGCGCTTGTCCGAATTTACTCGCGCCAAATGGGTGGCGGGATCGACCAAGCTNNGACCGCTACAATGGCCTGCCAACGATGAAGATTTCCGGGGCGACCGCACCGGGTGTTTCCAGCGGCGAGGCGCTCGCCGCGATGGAAACCATCGCGCTGAAGCTGCCTCAGGGCATCGGCTTCGAATGGTCTGGCATTTCGTCCGAGGAAAAAATCTCCGGCCAGCAGGCGCCGCTGCTATTCGGCGTATCACTACTGGTGGTATTCTTGGTGCTTGCGGCCTTGTATGAAAGCTGGTCAATTCCGCTGGCGGTGATGCTGGCCGTGCCGCTCGGAGCCTTTGGCGCACTGGTTGCCGTGGAATTGCGCGGGCTGCCCAACGATGTCTATTTCAAGGTCGGGCTGATCGCCATCATCGGGCTCGCCGCCAAGAATGCCATCCTTATCGTCGAATTTGCCCGCCGCCTCGAAGATGAAGGCCAGGAGCGGATTGCTGCTGTGCTGGAAGCCTGCCGCCTGCGCCTGCGGCCGATCCTGATGACTTCCATCGCCTTCATCGCCGGCGTATTCCCGCTGGCTATTTCTACCGGCGCTGGCGCGGAGAGCCGCCACGCCATCGGTACCGGGGTAATCGGAGGCATGATTGCCGCCACCCTGTTCGCCATCTTCCTAGTGCCGGTTTTCTTTGTAGTTATTCGCCGCATTTTCCCCGGCCATGCGCCCAGGAAGCAGGAGGGTAGCCATGAGTGATGAGCCAAAAAAATTACCGGGAGTAATGGTGCTGCGTAGCACCATGTTATCGTTTTCGACCCTGTTATCCACTTGCCTGTTGGCAGGGTGCGTCGCCGGCCCGGAATACCAGCGCCCAAAAATTGATTTGCCGGAAAGCTGGCCGGTAATGCAAGGAGAAACCAGTCAGCCAGTAGCGTTTGCTGGCGACCACTGGTGGAACATCTATGCCGATCCTGTGTTGGACAAGCTCGAAGATGAGGCACTCATTCACAATGTGGATGTTCAAGTAGCGGCAGCACGGGTGTTGGAGGCCCGCGCCCAACTGGAAATTACCGGGGGGGATCAATACCCGTCAGTCAGCGCAAACGTGAAAGAAAACCGCTCCGAGAGCAGCCTGGCCGGGACGGTTCCCCGCCCGGCAACTCTGCCGCGCATCCAGAACTCTTCACGTGTTACCCTCGATGCGAGCTATGAGCTTGACCTGTGGGGAAAGCTTCGCCGTGCCAGCGAAGCATCGCGCGCGGATCTGCTTTCAGCAGAATCGGCCAGGGAAACGGTGCGCCTTTCCCTGACCGCGCATGTGGCCCAGCAATATTTTGCCCTCATCTCCTACGATGCACAGGAAACAGCTATAAAGCGGATATTAGACGGGCGCCAGGAAAGACTCGCGCTTAATCGAAAGCGGCATGAAGTGGGTGTCATTTCCGAATATGAGCTGTATCAGGTAGAAGCCGATGAAGCCGCCGCGCAATCGCAGCTTGCCCTAATTGTTCAGGCGCGCGATAGGCAGGAAGCCTTGCTTGCCCTGTTGTTGGGACGCTCGCCGCGTGAAGTGATGGGCGGCAAACTGGATCTCGGCAACCCAAACCTTGTGGCCGCGCAGGTTCCGGAAGGGCTCAAGGCTGAACTGCTATTGCGCAGACCCGACCTGAAGGAAGCCGAATTGCGTCTGGTGGCACTCAATGCCCGCATTGGCGCGGCACGTTCACAGTTCTTTCCTTCCATTGCCCTTACCGCGTACCTTGGAAGTGAAAGCGCCGCTTTTGCGAACCTGTTTACTGGCCCAGCCGATATTTTCCAGTTTGCCGTCAATGTTAGCCAGCCAATTTTCAATGCTGATCGCATCGGGCACATGGTAGAGGCGGTGGAAGCCCGCCGCGATCAGGCTCTGGCGGAATACAAACAAGCCGTAGCCCACGCATTTGCCGATGTCCGCAATGCATTGTCGGCGCAGCAAGCAGCCCGCCAGATNNGTTGCAGATTTGTTCAAGGCCTTGGGCGGTGAATAGCAAACCTCAGCCAACCAGAATTCCACCAAAGCTGTGCAAGAGCTAAAACCATAGAGTATATTCAAGTTAATATTTAACCATGTTTTTTAATGCATTGAATAATTAGATATATTACAAATTTATTTTTTCTGCCGAAGATTGATAGGTTGAATTTAACTTCGCATAATGTATA
>CXWL01002958.1_pt2 | contig 13462 bp, 14 predicted proteins | sample 590931 | NCBI WGS metagenome assembly CXWL01 (sample SAMEA3498368, study PRJEB10139) | groundwater metagenome | biome: water well; material: biofilm material | place: Germany | collected 2015-04-27 | reverse complement strand
ATCCTTGAACTGATTTGGGCTGGGTTCAAAAACAAGGAAATCGGGCAGCGGCTCAAGATCAGCGTCAAGACCGTCGAAGCCCATCGGGCCAACATGATGAAAAAGATGCGTGTGTCGAATACCGCGCAGCTACTCAAAACCGCAATCCAAGACGGGACGATCAAGATCCGGTAGGCTTCGCCGCCGGCGCTGCGATTCTGCGGCGCTGGCGGACCGCTTCGAACAGGGTGACAGCTGCGGCAGCCGAGACATTCAGCGACTGCACCTTGCCCAACATCGGAATCCTAATCCGGTCGTCACAGGCCCCCAGCACGCCAGGACGAATCCCTTCTCCCTCTCCTCCCAACACCAGCGCAATCGGCCCTGTCATGTCGATGTCGGTGTGGAGTTTCTCCGCCTGCGGATCGACGCCATAAACCCAGAGGCCTTCCTCTTTCAGATCCTGAATCAAACGAATCAGATTGGCCACGCAGCCGACGGGAATGTGATCGATCGCCCCGGCTGAGACCTTCGCCACCACCGGCGTCAGACCGACGGCACGCCGTTCCGGAATAAAGACCCCATGAACACCGGCAGCTTCAGCTGTCCGCAAGACCGCGCCTAAATTATGAGGATCTTCGACCCCGTCGAGAAGCACAAGGAATGGCTTCTCGCCCCGCGTCTTCGCCCGGTCGAGAATCTCCTCCGTCGTGCTAAACGATTTGGCCGCGATGTAGGCGATGACGCCTTGATGATTCCCGGTCGGTACCAATCGCGCAAACGCAGGGGGAGGTTCGATATGAACGGGGACTCTCTTCACCTTCGCCAACTGCACGAGATCGGCAAACTGCCGATCGGTTCGCATCAAAATCAGCCGCTGCAATGGACGCGTGCCGGCACGCAAGGCCTCACGCACCGCATGCAGCCCGTAGATCAGATCCTGAGGACTATCGCTTCCAGCGACTGGTGCCGTCTGGCTTATCTTCAATGACGATGCCGCGGGAGGCGAGGAACTGACGAATCTCGTCGGCCTTCTTGAAATTTTTCTGTTTCCTGGCTTCATTTCGTTCCTTGAGCTTCGCGTCGATATTAGTATCGGACAGACTTTCGATGACTAAGGCAAGTACGTCCTCTTGAACAGACACAACCTCGGATACTGGAACTCTAACTGAGTTAAACCGCCACGCGTCTAATTGAAAGAGCCCCAGGACAGAACCCAGCTCCCTAAAAGCCGCGCGCGCCTGCAGTCGCGCCTTCGTTGACAGCCCCTGCTCCACGAGCTTATTGGCATCACTTCTCAGTTTCTGAACAGCCGCGAGCGCCATTGGCGTGTTGAAATCATCGTCCAGCGCCTCTCGAAATGCGACTCGGCATTGCTCAATCACTTCGGTCAGCCCCTTGTCAGCCGAGAATTCTTCTGCTGACTCTGTCAGTCGCGTGAAAAGATCGTAGAATCCATCTAACGCTTGCTTGGCTTCCTTAATGGCGTGATCGGAAAAATCGAGCGGGCCACGATATTGGGTCGCAAGGAGAAAGTAGCGCAGCATCTCTCCGGCGATATCCTCCGGCCACTCGGATTTCTCAAAGATCTCTCTGATCGTGAAGAAATTCCCCAGGGACTTGGACATCTTCTCATGATTGATTTGCACAAATCCGTTGTGAATCCAGTAGCGCGCAAATTCTTTTCCTGTCGCCCCACATGACTGGGCAATTTCGTTTTCGTGATGAGGGAAAATAAGATCCATTCCCCCACCATGAATATCGAACGTCTCACCTAAATGGCGCATCGCCATAGCGGAACATTCAATATGCCAGCCCGGTCGCCCTGGCCCCCAAGGACTCTCCCATGACGGCTCGCCCGGCTTGCTGCCCTTCCACAGCGCAAAATCCATCGGATGACGCTTTCGTTCATCCACATCCACTCGGGCACCGGCCTGCAAATCCTCGAGCTTCCGTTTCGAGAGGCGGCCATAGGCCTGGTACTTTTCAACCTGGAAATAAACATCACCGGCCACTGGATAGGCGAGACCTTTCTCAATCAACGTGCCGACCAGCGCAATGATTTCGGCCATATGTTCCGTGGCTTTCGGCTCATTCGTCGCCCGCCGAATGCCCAGCTTCCCCATGTCCTGATAGTAGGCCTCGATAAATTCAGCGGTAATGACGTCGCAGGACACGCCCCGTTCATGTGCCCGCTTGATAATCTTGTCATCCACATCGGTGAAGTTCTTGACGAATTCAACCTGGTAGCCGCTGAACTCCAGATAGCGTCGGATCACATCGAACACGAGCGCGCTCCGCGCATGACCGATATGGCAATAGTCGTAGACGGTCACGCCACAGACATACATTCGAACGGTCTTCGGCTGGAGCGAGTGAAACGGCTCTTTTTTCCCCGTGAGTGTGTTGTAGATCGAAAGCATGGGCTGATTACAACTCCGGAGTGATGCGGCGCTTCGGCCAGTGGGACCAGAGAAAATAGCCCACCATGAGCGCCAAGCTCAAGCCGATCACGATGTCGAACTGATGGAAATAGTCTCTCAGATGTTCCCACTCCTGTCCCATTTTTACACCGATATAGGCCAGGAGATAACACCAGGGTAGCGCACCGAGAAAGGTGAAGAGCACGAACCGATAAATATTCATCCCGGCAATGCCGGCCGGCAACGAGATGAAGGTCCTGACGACTGGGAGCATACGACCGAAAAATACCGCTGCTTCGCCATACTTGGCGAACCAGCGATCCGCCATCTCGATGTCTGTTCGTGATACCAACAGATAGGGTCCGTATCGCTCGACAAACGGACGACCGCCCCACACACCGGCATAGTAGGCCACAATCGATCCTGCGACGTTCCCAATGGCGCCGGCCAATGTCACGCCAAGCATCGTGAACTGTCCCGATGTCACAAGATACCCGGCAAAGGGCATGATGATCTCGCTGGGCAAGGGAATACAGGCGCTCTCGATCGCCATGGTGATAAAAATCCCGGTGTAGCCGAACGTCGAGATCATCGATACGATGAACCGACTGAGTTCCGTGATGATCGCTTCGATCAAATGCCCCACAGGACCTAACCCCTCTTCTTGCCCTTTGGCTTTACGGCTGCAGTCACCTGACGCGTATCCGGTCGACGCACCGTTTCCCACGTCCGGAATCGATCCAACACCGCGTGATTGGTCGTATCAAGGTGAATAGGTGTGAGCGAAACCGCACCTTGCTCCAGCGCCTCATGATCGGCATCTTTGCTTCGGCTCCAGGACACACGAGTCCCGGCGATCCAATAGTACGTCCTACCACGAGGATCGATTTTTTCGATGATCGGATTGTGAAAGCGCCTGCGGCTGAGACAAGTAACTCGGACGCCGGTGATGGACTTGAACGGCCGATCAGGAATATTCAGGTTCACCAGCGTTTCATCCGGCAAACCCTCTTTCATAATCAAACGTGCAATACGAACGGCATACCGGGCCCCGGCGTCGAAATAAAAATGCTCCTGCCCCTCCTGAGAGACAGCCATGGAGGGAATACCGAGAATCGTTCCTTCCATCGCGGCCGACACCGTTCCTGAATACAACACATCGTCGCCGAGATTCACGCCTCGATTGATTCCCGACACGAGGAGGTCGGGCGGTGCAGGCAGAAGTTTCAGCACGGCCAGATTCACACAATCGACCGGCGTGCCACTGACCGCATAAATCCGCGGCCCCAACTGCTGCACTCGTAGCGGTTTATGGAGCGTCACCGCATGGGCTGCTGCAGTCCGCTCACGGTCCGGCGCCACGACCCATACCTCGCCCACCTTGGACAAGCCCTTAGCCAGCGCCGTCAACCCGGGCGAATGAATTCCATCATCGTTGGTGACTACAATGCGCATCGTTCCGCCAGAAATAAAAAAGCTGCCAGCGGCAGCTCTCTGTTTCGGTGTTGAGTGCTGAGAACCGAGTTCACGACTATCCTATTCGTCTCAGTCCTCAGCACTCGATATTTTGGTCGGGGCGAGCCGATTTGAACGGCCGACCACTCGCACCCCAAGCGAGTACGCTACCGGGCTGCGCCACGCCCCGACGGGCTCTATGCAATATCACCGACTCCCGCATTGTCTCCTTGGAAGCGCCCGGAATGCAACCGGCTTGAAAGAGACGAATCGGGACCGTGGGTTCGCTTAATAGGACTCCAGAATTTTGAGAATCGCCTGGAGATTCCCTCTCAGCTTCTGCGCGAGCTCTTTGGGCCGTAGCTGCTGGCTTGCGACCCGGCCTCGCCTGGCCCAATATCGTTTCACCCCTGCAAGGGTATGCCCCTCTTCATAGAGCATCCGCTTGATCTCCAGCACCGTTTCGACTTCTCGCCTGACATAGAGGCGCTGATTCCCACGGCTTTTCTTGGGCTTCAGAAACGGGAACTCCGACTCCCAGAATCGGAGCACGTAAGCCGGCAGCTCGGCGATCTGGCTCACTTCGCCGATTTTATAAAAAACCTTGCTGCCCAGCCTGGGCTCGTTCCCCATGACCGGTCCTCGTGGTGGGATGAGTTAAGGTGAGTGAACGGCGCTATGAATTGACGTATTTTTTAAACACTTGACTGGGACGAAAGGTCACAACACGGCGTGGCGTGATCCCGATTTCTTCACCCGTTCGAGGATTTCGACCCTTCCGAGCCCCTTTGCTGCGCACCACAAAGTTTCCAAATCCGGCAATCTTAACCGACTCCCCCTTATGCAGCACATCCTTCAACATATTCAACACAAGTTCGACAATATCTGCGGCTTCGTTCTTTGAAATACCGACCTGCTTGTAGATTTCGTTCGCGATATCCGCTTTCCTCATACTTTCCCCTCCGATGCCTCTACAAGCCTCTCGAACGGTCGGCTCTCAGCCCGACTCGCCCAATGGTCAGTTTCGCTATAAGTTACGTGAGGTTAGGGGTACTGTCAAGGACAAATATGCAAGACTCACCAGTATTCATGAGTCTTTTGACAGCAACTTGTACTCAATGCTGTCCGCCAGCGCTTGCCAGCTTGCTTCCATGATGTTCTCGGATACACCGACGGTGCCCCATTTATCCTTATGATCGCCTGATTCGATCAATACCCTGACCTTGGACTCGGTCCCACGATTGGCCGACAACACGCGCACTTTATAGTCGAGCAGCTTGACTTCTCGGAGTTGGGGGTAGAATTTCTCCAACGCTTTCCGCAACGCATGATCGAGCGCATTGACCGGCCCAGCCCCAACCGCTGCCGCTTGTTCCATCACGTCGCCGACCTTCACCATCACTGTGGCTTCCGACGATGAGGCGCCATGGTCTTGTTTTTTTTCGATAATCACCCGAAAGCCCAGGAGTTGAAACGGCGACTTGTGGGTCCCCATCGCTTTTCGCATCAGTAACTCAAAGGAACCTTCTGCCGCCTCAAATTGGTAACCCTGACTTTCACGCTCCTTCAGCACATCGATTAATTCCTGCAACTTGGTGTGGCTCTTGTCCAATTTGATCCCATAGGCCTCGACTTTCTCTAGCAATCCACTCCGACCAGCCGCATCCGACACCAACATACGCTGGCGGTTCCCGACTAACCCGGGAATCACATGTTCATAGGTGGCGGCATTCTTTAGTACAGCATGGATATGGATCCCGCCCTTATGGGCAAACGCCGAATCTCCCACGTACGGCTGATGCGTGTTGGGCATGAGGTTCGCGATTTCAGTCACGAATCCAGAAACCCGCTTGAGATGGCTCAACCGCTCTCCCAGCACCACCCGTTTCATCTTCAGTTCAAGATTGGGAATGATCGAACAGAGATTGGCATTGCCGCACCGTTCGCCANNCTGGCAAATCTCTTTGATCTCCCAGGGCATCGTCCCGCCATTGGTATCGCAGAGAATCACCCGCTCGGCGCCGGCGGCCACCGCGTGGCGAATCGTCTCCAGCGCATAGTCCGGGTTCGTCTTGTACCCGTCGAAAAAATGCTCCGCGTCGTAGAACAGCCGCCGACCTTTGGAGCGGAGATGGGCCACTGAGTCGCTAATGATTTCCAGGTTCTTCGCGAGGGAAATACCGAGCGCGTCGGTGACGTGTAATGACCAACTTTTCCCGAAGAGCGTGATGACCTTGGTCTCAGCATCCAACAATGCCTTGATATTAGGGTCGGCCTGTACCGTATTGCTGGCTTTTCTGGTCGATCCGAATGCCACGACTGTCGCCGTCTGCAACGGGATCGTCTTGATCATCCGGAAGAATTCGATGTCTTTTGGATTCGCGCCGGGCCACCCGCCTTCAATGAACTGTACGCCAAGCCCGTCTAACTGTTGTGCGACCCGAACCTTATCCTCCGCCGAAAAACTGACATCCTCGGCCTGAGCTCCGTCCCGTAACGTGGTGTCGTAGATTTCCAATACTGCCGGCGTTGCGGCAGGAAAAGGCATACCGGACGATGGGGAAGCGTCAGGCTTGCCTTGTGAGGATCGTAACTGAGGTGTTTTTCGAGCCATAAAAAATGTACGGGAGCAGGACAATCCTGACTGAAACTCACAGCATCAAAAATTCGTTACTTCGCGGCCCGGTCCACGGCCAGCGGCTGATCCAACCCAAAGGCGGTATGTAGCGAACGCATGGCAAGCTCCACATACTTTTCATCGATGACACAGGAGATCTTGATCTCCGACGTGCTGATCATAAGAATATTCACACCTTCCCCCGACAGCACATCGAACATCTTGGCCGCAACGCCCGAATGGGAACGCATCCCGACGCCGACCAGCGAGACCTTCGCAATCGCCTCGGTCACAGCGACTGATTTGGCATCAATCCCTTTTGCCACGTCCTGAATCAGCGGTAGCGCTTTCTTGATATCGACCCGTGGAATCGTGAAGGAAATATCGGTCATCCCGGACTGGCCCATATTCTGGATGATCATATCAACATTGATGTGGGCCTTCGCCACCGGCCCAAAGACTTTCGATGCAATACCTGGTTTATCCGGCACGCCCACAATCGTGATTTTCGCCTGATTCCGGTCGCCGGTCACTCCCGACACCGCGACCGCTTCCATGTCCTCATCTTCACGCGTCACGAGCGTCCCCTTTCCTTCTTTGAAGCTGGAATTCACCTCCACCGGCACATTGAACTTTGCGGCAAATTCGACGGAGCGGCTCTGCAGCACCTTGGCGCCCAGACTAGCCATTTCCAACATTTCCTCATAGGAAATCTTGTCGATGCGTTGAGCCGCCGGCACGATATTGGGGTCCGATGTATAGACACCGTCGACGTCTGTAAAGATGATGCATCGATCGGCCTTCAGCGCGGCTGCTAACGCAACGGCCGTGAGATCGGAGCCTCCGCGCCCCAGCGTCGTGACATCCGACTGCTCGTTGATCCCTTGAAAACCGGCAACCACCGGGATAACCCCGTTGAGCAGAGCCTCTCGAATTCGATCGGCGCTCACCCTGGTAATCCTGGCTTTCGTATGGGCACTGTCGGTCATAATTCCGACTTGACGGCCCGTAAACGATTGGGCATCGAGTCCCCTGGCCCGCAAGGCCATCGCCAATAAGGCAATCGTCACCCGCTCTCCGGTCGACAACAGCATATCGAGTTCACGATCGTCCGGCAGTGGAGTGACTTCATGCGCCAACCGAAGCAGCCGGTCCGTCTCGCCGCTCATCGCGGACAGCACCACCACGACACGATGGCCATCCTTATGTGCTCGCTCGACACGTTCGGCCACACAACGGATCCGCTCGATCGTACCGACGGAGGTCCCTCCATATTTCTGAACAATCAGCGCCACGGTCGTCAGGATCCTTTTGCGAATAATCGCACGATGAACTTCGTCGCATCACGAGACGGCACGATCGAAGCCTGAGCATCGGCTTCGATAAATCTCCGTCCGGCTCCCACAGAAGGAGCCACCGTACTGTCACAATAGGCGAAAAATCCGGGACCGTCTGCCGCCTGACCTTGTTGCACGTTGCCGGAATCGCAGAAGGCCACGATACGATGGGAGCCCAATTTGGCCAGCCCTTCGAGCAGCGGCCCGACCAGTTCACGATCGATCGCTTCGATCGCCTTCACCTTCGCTACGACATCCGACCCATAAAGCACTTCGTCAGGCAACTCCACATGCACGTAAGCAAAATCTTTTTTGACGAGTTCCTCCAGGGCAACCGCCGCCTGGGCACGAAGATCTCCACCGGCCAATCGCGAGCCATCGACCACCTCAAGCCCGGCCATGATGCCAAGGCCGCGGTGGACATCGCTCTGAGAGACCACGACACCGGCCATCTTGAATCGTTCAGAAAGGCTTGGCCAGAACAGGGCACGGCCTTCGCCCCAGAGCCAGAGACAATTGGCCGGCTTCTGCCCCGCCGCACTCCGTTCTTCGTTGAGGGGATGATCGCGCAAAATCTGAAACGACGCGTCCATGAGTTTCCAGAGAAAATCCGCTCCCTCTCCCGTCGGCAAGGCATCGGCAATCGGTCGACCGACCAATAATTGCGGATCCGTACAGACGGCTCGTGACTTCCCATTGCCCCACACCATGAGATGACGATGGCCTAATCCGGGATAGAACTGAATCATCTCCGACCCGAGCTGCTCATTGATCGCCTCGATCAATTCGCGAGCNNGCGAGCCTCTTCAGTCGAAATCAGGCCGGCGGTCGCATCGTCCATCACCACATGCGGCCCCAGTTTCTTGATCTCGTTTAATCCACCCTTGTTTCCGGACTGCATGTCTGCCCGCAACGTGACCATCGTACAGCGATAGGCCACATCCTGCTCGCCAACGGCAACCCCCAAACTAGCAGCCTCGAACGGACCGGGACCTTGGTAGTATTTCTTGGGGTCGTATCCGAGAATAGCCGTCCCCATCAATCCGCTCCCACGCCGATGATGCTCCGGCGAGGAAGCCAGGAGTCCAAGCTCCCCGGCTTGCGCGAGGCGATCGAGGTGAGGAGTTGAGGCCACCTGAAGAGGAGTCCGTCCGCCCAATTCCTGCCGGGAATGATCTGCCATCCCGTCGGCATGGAGAATCACATATTTCATCGAAGCCCTGCGCTCATTGTATCTACACCCTTAAAAGACGAGCGACATCCTCCCGCGTCGCTCTAACGGTTTTCGGTTGGACCGATACACTGATCGCCGTATCGGCATCTTTCAATCCATGGCCCGTCAACGTGCAGACGACAATCTCGCCTTCATGAAGCCCGCCCTGTTTGTTTAACTTGATGACTCCGGCAACCGATGCGGCGGATGCAGGCTCACAGAAGACGCCTTCTGTCGCCGCCACCGCACGATAAGCCTGAAGGATTTCTTCATCCGTCACCGAATCGATTGCCCCGGACGATTCCTTCACGGCATCCAACGCCGATTGCCAACTAGCCGGATTACCGATCCTGATCGCCGTGGCCACGGTCTGCGGATTCTCCACGATGTGGCCCAGCACGATAGGTGCCGCACCGGACGCCTGAAACCCGATCATACGAGGCAGTCTCGTGGATTGATTGGCCGCACGGTATTCCTGATACCCCCTCCAATAGGCGGTAATGTTCCCGGCGTTCCCGACCGGCAGCACATGAACGGTCGGGGCATCGCCGAGCTGATCGCAGACTTCCATCGCGGCGGTTTTCTGCCCCTCGATCCGATAGGGATTGAGCGAGTTGACCAGCTCGATGTGGTGGCTCACCGACAATTCTTTCACGATGGTCAAGGCCTGATCGAAATTTCCTTCAATCTGGATGACCGTGGCTTGATGCATCATGGCCTGGGAGAGTTTGCCCATCGCAATCTTCCCGGCAGGAATCAATACATAGACCGCCAGCCCAGCCCTCGCGCCATAGGCTGCGGCAGACGCAGACGTATTCCCTGTGGAGGCACAAATCACCGCCTTGGCGCCGGACTCGACGGCCTTTGAAATCGCCATCGTCATACCGCGGTCCTTGAACGATCCTGTGGGATTCGCGCCTTCGATTTTGAGATAGAGGTCGATGCCGGGAGCGATCTGTTTGGCCAACCTGGTCGCCCGAATGAGCGGCGTGTTGCCTTCACCAAGCGTCACCACGGGAGTACGTTCAGTCACGGGAAGAAACTTCCGATATTCTTCGATTAAGCCACGCCAGCGTATCATCGCATCACTCGTCCTTGCCTTCGACGCGAATCAACGTCGTCGGCTCTGAAATAAATGCCATCTGATTGATCGCCCGCAACGCCGTTTGGACATCGCGCTCTGTCGCGGTATGGGTCTTGATCACGACTGGAACTGTCTGTCCTTCGCGTCGCCCCTGTTGGAGAACCGACGAGATACTGATGCCGCACCGGCCCAGTTCCCCTGCAATCTTCGACAACACCCCGGGGCGGTCCAGAACCATAAACCGGAGGTAATAGAGCGAGCTGATCTCTTCCATCGGCCGCATACGAAGCGGACGCCGCTGGTCCTGCTTGAATGAGGCGGGCGGCACTCGCCCAGCCGCTCCTTGTAACTGATTACGCGCGATAGCGATGAGATCGCCGACCACCGCACTGCCGGTCGGCATGGACCCGGCACCACGGCCATAGAGCACCACGTCGCCCACCGCATCGCCGACGAGTTGAATCGCGTTGTAGACCCCTTCGACTTGAGCGATCGGAGACGAAGAAGGCAGCATCGTCGGATGCACGCGGGCCTCCACTTCGTTGCCCACCAACTTGGCAATACCGAGCAGCTTGATCGTACAACCGAACTCTTTGGCGTACGCGATATCGAGAGGCGTAATATGCGTGATCCCTTCGGTGTACACCTCTTTCACATTCACCGGTGTTCCATAGGCCAGCGCCACCAGAATCGCCAGCTTATGCGCCGAATCGATACCGGCGACATCGAAGGTCGGATCCGCTTCGGCATAACCGGCCTTCTTCGCTTCGTCGAGGACCGCCTCAAAGCTCTGGCCTTCATGGGTCATGCGCGAGAGAATGTAGTTGGCCGTCCCGTTGATGATCCCATAAATGGATTGGATCGTGTTGGCCGCCAACCCCTCTCGCAAAGCCTGGATGACGGGAATCCCCCCTCCCACGCTCGCTTCGAAACCCAGGTCGACTCCTTTGCTGGACGCCGCGGAAAATATTTCTTCTCCATGTATCGCCAGTAAGGCCTTATTCGCCGTGACGACATGTTTCCCGGCTGCAATGGATTCCAGAATGATGCGTTTGGCAAAATCGCAGCCTCCGACCAACTCCACGACGATGTCGATCGAGGGATCGTTGAGAATCTGCTTTGCATCGGTCGTGAGGAGGCCTGGCGGCAGGGTCAATCCGCGGTCGCGCGTCACATCGAGGTCCGCAATCCGAACGAGCTCGATCGGCACACCGACCCGACGGCTGATCAAGGCGGCATTCTCCAAAAGGATCTTCGCGACACCCGTCCCAACCGTGCCGAATCCAATGATGCCGACGCCCACACGCGAGATCATTCTTCCGCCCCCCCAAGCTTCAAGGCCTTGCGAATGCCGCGCACCGCTTGCCTCGTGCGATGTTCGTTTTCGACAAGGCCGAAACGCACATATTCATCCCCGCCTTCCCCGAACCCGATCCCGGGAGACACCGCCACTTTCGCCTCGCGGAGCAGAAGCTTGGAAAACTCCAACGATCCCATCGATCGATAGGGCAACGGAATCCTGGCCCAGACAAACATGGTGGCCACGGGCTTCGTCACCTGCCATCCGATGCGATTCAGGCCGCCGACCAATACATCCCGGCGCTTCTGATAGCGCAAGACCGTCTCTTTGACACATTCTTGTGGTCCATTCAGCGCAATGACGCTGGCGATCTGCAGAGGCTGGAAAATGCCATAGTCGAGGTAACTCTTAATCTTGGCCAGAGCGCCAACAACCTCACGATTGCCGCAACAGAAGCCCACACGCCAACCTGGCATATTGTAGGCCTTCGAGAGGGTATAGAATTCGACGCCGACATCTTTCGCCCCAGGAGCTTGCAAGAAGCTCGGCGCCTTATATCCGTCGAACACTAAGTCCGCGTAAGCCAGGTCATGAATGACAATCACACTATGCTCTTTGGCAAAGGCGACAATTTTCTTAAAAAATTCAAGATCCACCACGGCAGTGGTGGGGTTGTGCGGAAAATTGATGACCAAAATCTTCGGCCTCGGGAACGTCTGGCGGTAGACTCGCTGTAAATCATCAAAGAAGTCACTGTCCTGACGCAACTCGATTCCGCGAACTTCTCCCCCCGCAATGATAAAACTGTACATATGAATGGGATAGGTCGGCGTCGGCGTCAGGACCACGTCGCCTGGCCCGATCAGCGCCAAGGCCAAATGCGCCAACCCTTCCTTGGACCCGATCGTCACAATGGTCTCGGTCTCAGGGTCCAGGTCGACGTTGTAATTCCGCTTATACCACCCCGTGATCGCATGCCGCAGTTTGGTGATGCCACGCGAGGCCGAGTAGCGATGGTTTTTTCCCTTCCGCGCCGCCTCAATCATCTTCTCGACNNTCTTCACCTTGTTGGCGAGCCTCAAGCTTGAGGCTCTGCACCTGGGCAAACACATACGGCGGTAGCCGTTTGATGCGATAAAATCCGTCGCCTAGTCCCATCGTATCCCTTGCCGACAATTCATGTATGCAGGAAGGCGCACAGAAACCGCCCGCCGCTCTATCAGGGGACCTATTCTAATGGCGAGGGGCGCGTCGAGTCAAATTATCCCGTGATTCTGTGGGGTTCGATATTCCAACCCTTCAAACTGACAGAACCAGCACAACACTGACTTCCCCTCCCAATCCTTGCCCCTCCCAGTCAATTTCTGTTACAACTGGAACGCGTTCGCACTCATCACTCAACTCAGCTTCTTCTTGCTTTACATCGCCAGAACGGAGGATCCGTGCCACGACTTGGGGTGAACATCGACCATGTGGCCACGTTGCGGCAAGCCCGTGGCGGAACCGACCCAGACCCTCTTACCGCCTCCGTGCTAGTAGAGCTGGCCGGTGCCGACGGTATTGTCGTTCACCTCAGAGAAGATCGACGGCATATTCAAGATCGCGATCTTCGCCTCTTGCGAGAACTCATCCGTACCAAGCTCGATCTGGAGATGGCGGCCGATGAGACCATGGCCAAAATTGCCCTGACCATCAAACCTGATATGGTCACGCTCGTCCCGGAGCAGCGTCAGGAACTCACGACAGAAGGCGGCCTGGATGTGGCTGGCCACAGAGATCGCATCCAGCAGATCGTCACCATGCTCCACGATGGCGGCATTCCCGTCAGTCTCTTCATCGAACCGGATTTGGCCCAAGTCAAAGCCGCGCACCGAGTCTCAGCGGATTTCGTCGAGCTCCATACCGGTCGTTATGCAAATGCCAAGCGCTCGAAAGAAGCCGATGCCGAAGTGGAAGCCATTACACAGGCCGCGAAACTCTCGTATAAGCTAGGCATGGGCGTCAACGCCGGACATGGCTTGGACTATCGCAACGTGACACGGTTGCTGCACATT
>CXWL01007764.1_pt1 | contig 13463 bp, 14 predicted proteins | sample 590931 | NCBI WGS metagenome assembly CXWL01 (sample SAMEA3498368, study PRJEB10139) | groundwater metagenome | biome: water well; material: biofilm material | place: Germany | collected 2015-04-27 | reverse complement strand
GGCAAAATCCACGATTGCGGTGAAATTCTGTCCCATCGAAATTCTTTCCATCCGCCCAGGGATGCCCTCCAGCGCGGCAATGCCCTGCGCGGCCACCTGTGGATTGATCCCAAGTCCGTAAACAGTGGCCGTCAACGCGGCGAGGCAGTTCGAAACGTTATACGTTCCAACCAGCTTGCTCGAAGCGCCTACACGAAAGTCTTTTGAGACGGCAGTAAATTTGATTCCCGTTGGACTATATTCGATATCCTCCGCGCGGACATCCGCCTCCTCCCCCAGCCCATAATTGATCCTGTTTACTTTGATATGATCATTGAGAAAGGAAAACGACTTATCGTCATCGCGATTGATGACGCCCAAATGCGGATTCCCCTGCGGCTTTTCTCCCGTCATTTCAAGGCTCGTAAACAACCTTGCTTTTGCGGCGCGATAGTTTTCATAACTTCCGTGCTGATCCATGTGCTCATGTGTGATGTTGGTGACCACGCCAATATCAAACTCACAGGCATCCACACGGAACTGCGCCCAGCCATGAGACGTGGTCTCGAGCACAACATGGGTCAGGCCTGCGTCCACCATCTTTGCCAGATAATTTTGCACATCATGCGCATCGGGTGTGGTGACGTGGAAACCCGTATCCAGCGTTTCATCGCCAATGACGGCGTTCACGGTCGAGATCATGCCCGCCTTGATGCCTGCCGCGATGAGTATTTTGTAGATCAAATTGCTGGTTGTGGTTTTACCGTCCGTGCCTGTTACGCCAATCACCGTCAGCTTGCGGGCAGGCCAGTTGTAAAACGCAGCAGCCAACCAGGTAAGGGATCGACGCGGGTTTTCGAGTCGAATGTATGGGACGGAGAGTCCATCCAAATCCCGATCCCCCACAACCGCGGCGGCCCCGTTATCAACGGCTTTTTGAATGAAATCATGGCCGTCTACAGTGCCGCCTTGCATGGCGACAAAAAGAGTACCCGGCTTCACAGCGCGGCTGTCGATGGCAATGCCTGAAATCTGCGCGTCGGGGAATTTGGATGGAAAAGGTAAAGGGATTTCTGAAAAAATTTGCTGGAGTGATTTTGTGTTATTGTTTGACATGGCCTTAACGAAAAAGAGGATTTTGATGATTGTATCGCCAAAATCCTCCAATGTCCAAATTCGTTCGCTGGTTTATGTGGCTACGACTTTTATATTGAAGCGATGAGACGAGGTGGACAGCCGCAAGCTTCTCCACAACAATGCGTACATTTCAACGGCGCGCGAGGTGGTAATATCGCCGAGATCAATGATGTGCTTCCAATGGAACCAGTCATGCAAAATCTTCGACACCCTGGCTTTGGCATCTGCGCTGTTGCCGCTGACGAATACGTCCGTTCTTTCTACAAGTTTGTCAGGTTCAACCATCACGGTGCAGTAGACCGTATTGAGCGTTTTTACCACCATCGTTTCGGGAAAGGCGCGCTGAATTTGCTCGCCGAGGGAATCAGTGTTGCAAATTGTCAGTTTCCAATGTTTTTCATCCGAGTAATCCAGCGGGTTGGATGTGTCGATCAGGATTTTTCCTTTTAAGTTCCCAGCGCCAGCCAGGTACAAAGCATCCAGCGAGGCGGAACCCAGGGTGCAATTGAATATGATCTCGCCGAATGCAGCCGCATTGGCAAACGTGCCAAACAAAGCATTGTGTTTTTCCTCCTTTGCCCAGGCCACAGCTTTCGGGCTGGCTTCCTCACGCGAACCCATCATTACATCATGGCCCAACTGCACGAGTTTGTGGCCGATTGTTTGACCTACCTGTCCCGTACCCAGTACTGCAATGTTCATGATATCACCTCAATTTTCGGATTGAATATTTTCAGTCTCTATTTTACCCCTCGTTTGCCCTGGACATCTTCGTTTTCAGCCATTTCAAACGGAAGGTCTCTTCGCGTTCGCGTTCTTCCAGCGAACTGACGATGAACTCGATCTGGTGTTTGTATTGCGGAATGAAAATGTGCTGAAGCGCGTTCACGCGGCGCTGGGTTTTTCGTAATTCATTGGCGAGGCGCCACACTGCGGCGGTCAACATCGAGAGCTGCGGAATGCGCAAAAGCACCTCGCGAAATGCGTCGCTGGCTTCATCGAGCGCGGCGGAGGTGTCGCCGGGGCTGTAGGGAAGTTTCGGCGGTTCGCCGCGCGCTTCGATCTGCGGGAGCGCCACGCCCATCACGCCGCGCATGCGCAGATGCACATCCACGGTTTTATCCACCGCGAGCGCCGCCCATTCAACGTGGTCGGAACCCATCACGAGGCGCGCTTTTTCCATCGTGGCATACGCGGTGATCAACAACGCCCAAACTTCCTTTTGCAGGGTGTCGGCCTCTTTTGCCACACGAACCAGTTCGCCAGTCAGGGCTTCGCGTTTGCGGTCGAGAATCTCGTGCCCCTCTTTTGCAAATCGCAAATCCTTTTTGAGGCGAATCAGGTTCGTGCGGGTGGGGGCAATGCTAATTTGCGGCATCGTCGCCTTTGTAATATTGAGCGATCTCGTCGAGCGTGACGCGGGTGAGTTCCTTCTTCGGAAGCATGGAAAGAAGTTTCCAGCCAATTTCGAGAGTCCGCTCGATGGTGCGATTCTCGGTGAAGCTCTGGTTGACGAATTCACGCTCGAACGCGCGCCCAAACTTGAGATATTTCTGATCCGCTTCGCTGAGTTCCTCCTCGCCGATCACGGATGCCAGCGCGCGCACGTCCTGAGTCTTGGCGTATGCCGCATACAACTGCGCGCCCCAACGCGGATGATCATCGCGTGTGCGGTTCTTGCCGATGCCGTCCTTCATCAAACGCGAGAGGCTGGGCAGCACGGCAACGGGAGGATAGATGCCTGCAAAGTATAGTTCGCGCCCCAGAACGATCTGCCCTTCGGTGATGTAACCTGTCAGGTCGGGCATCGGATGTGTGATGTCGTCGTTGGGCATTGTAAGGATCGGAATCTGCGTGATCGAACCCTTGCTTGTGCGGATGCGTCCCGTGCGTTCGTACATCGAAGCAAGATCGCTGTACAAATAACCGGGGTATCCTTTGCGGCTCGGCACTTCGCCGCGAACGTTTGAAATCTGGCGCAAGGCTTCGCCGTAGTTGGTCATATCGGTAAGCACCACAAGCACGTGCATGTCGCGTTCGTAGGCGAGATATTCGGCAAGAGTCAATGCTGCGCGCGGGGTGACGATGCGCTCGACCGGCGGATCGTCCGCAAGATTAAGGAACATTGCCACACGGGTCAACGCTCCGCTTTCGGTGAAGGAGCGGCGGAAGTAATCCGCTACGTCGTTTTTCACGCCCATCGCGGCAAACACAATCGCAAACTCTTCACCTTCGGTTGGCGGCGCGCCTGCCACTTTTCCAAGGGTCGCCTGGCGCACGATTTGCGCGGCAAGTTGGTCGTGCGGCAGGCCTGCGCCAGAAAACAATGGGAGCTTCTGCCCGCGCAAGAGCGTGTTCACGCCATCGATGGTGGAAATACCGGTCTGAATGTAATCGCGCGGATAGATGCGCGCCGTCGGGTTGATCGGCTGTCCGTTGACATCGGCATAACGATCGGTAAGCGGTTCGGGACCGCCGTCAATGGGGTTGCCCAAACCATCAAAGATGCGCCCGAGCATTTCTTCCGCAACGGGAATGTGCAGAGTGCTGCCCAAAAAGCGGACGCTGGTTCCATCAATGGAAAGGCCCGTAGAACCGGCAAATATCTGCACCACCGCAAAGCCCTCGCCCACCTCGAGAACACGCCCACGGCGAAGCCGGCCGTGAGAGTCTTTAATCTCAACGACCTCGTCGTACCTGACATTCGCCGCGCCTTCGACGACCAAAATCGGACCTTCGATGCGCCCGACACCGACGACTTCCTGACCGCCTTGCACTGTCACTTCGCTCATGATCTGTACTCCGCATCCAATTGACCCATTTGCTGGTCAATTTGCTTTTGAATGTCATCGAACTTGTGCATCTCTTCGTTCGTAACAGAAGATTTGGCGCGAATGATCGTATCCACTACCGGCAGGTCGTGAATCAAATTAATCGGCGCGCCCCGCTTGACGATTGCCATGCCGCGCTCGTGGAAGTAAAGCACAATTTCAAGCATACGAATCTGTTTTTCCACCGATGAGTACGCATCCACTGCCTCGGTGGCGTTCTGCTGTAAAAGCCCTTCGCGGATGAGGCGGGTCGTTTCGAGAACCATGCGCTCGGTGTAGGGCAGCGCGTCCGGCCCCACCAATTTTACGATTTGCGACAGGCGGCTTTCTTCGCTCAACAATTCCATGGCGCGGTTGCGCATGGTCAGCCAGTCTTTGCCGGTCTTTTCGCGCCACCATCCAGCGACGTCTTCGATGTACTCACTGTAACTATCCAGCCAGTTGATGGCGGGGAAGTGGCGGGCGGAAGCAAGCGATTTATCCAACGCCCAAAAACAGCGGATGAAGCGTTTGGTGTGCTGGGTGACAGGCTCGGAGAAATCGCCGCCGGGAGGAGACACCGCTCCCACGATGGAGACCGATCCCTGTGTGCCGTTCAAGTTATTAACATAACCTGCGCGTTCGTAAAATTCCGCCAGGCGGCCCGCGAGATACGCAGGATAGCCTTCTTCAGCGGGCATTTCTTCAAGACGGCCTGAAACTTCGCGCAACGCCTCCGCCCAGCGGGAAGTTGAATCTGCCATCAACGCGACGTGGTAGCCCATATCGCGATAATACTCCGCAATGGTGATACCGGTGTAAATGCTGGCCTCGCGCGCAGCCACAGGCATGTTGGATGTATTCGCTATCAGCACCGTGCGTTCCATTAATGGCCGACCCGTTCTCGGGTCGATCAGATGCGGGAACTCCTGCAATACTTCGGTCATCTCGTTGCCGCGTTCGCCACATCCGATATAGACGATGATTTCCGCATCCGCCCATTTTGCGATGCTGTGCTGGGTGACGGTCTTGCCCGAGCCAAACGGGCCGGGGATGCCCGCCGCGCCGCCTTTGGCAACGGGGAAGAACGTATCAAGAATTCTTTGGCCGGTGATTAACGGAATGTTCGCAGGGCGTCTGTTGGTAAATGGCCGAGCGCGACGAACAGGCCAGCGCTGAAGCATGGTGATGGTCTTTTCTTCCCTGCCCATCTTCAATTTGGCAATCGGTTCGGCGACCGTGTAATCGCCTGCGGGGGCAACCCAGGTGATCGTGCCTGAGTCGTCGGGGTTAAGCATGACGCGATGCTCAAAGGTGTCGGTTTCCATCGCAACGCCGAGGATCGCGCCGCCTTTAACTTCGTCGCCAGGTTTTACTTTGGGCGTGTATTTCCATTTCTTTTCGCGGCTGACCGGATCGAAACGCGCTCCGCGATTGATGAAGGAACCCATCGCCTCTTCGATCAATGGAAGCGGGCGCTGCACGCCGTCGTAAATGCTTTTAATTAATCCGGGACCCAGCTCCACAGACAGGGGCAGGCCTGTGCCGTAGACTGGCGCGCCGGTCTGCATACCGGCAGTTTCTTCATACACTTGAATCGTCATCTGATCGCCTTTGAGGCCGATCACCTCGCCCACAAGACGGTCTTCGCCCACTTCGACGAGTTCAAGCATGCCCACGTTGCGGGATCCGCGGGCACGCACAACAGGCCCGCTGATCCAGGTTATCGTTCCGACTTGATCGCTCATACCGTTTCTCCCATAAGGGCCTTATAAATGGAGGAACGCAGGGAGCCCTGCAGGCGGTTCAGGCGGGTTTCGAGCGTGTTATCGTATTGCAGTTTCCCGCCCGCCGCACTCACCATAACGCCGGCGCCTTCCTCAAGTTTTTTGCCAAATGTAAATTTTCCATTGAGTTCCGTGGAAAGCTCATCCAACTTCAGGGTTTTTTGAGCAGATTCATCCACCCGCACTTCGGCTTCCTTTACCTGCAACTGGGTCAACGCTTCGCGCGCCAGCATGGTTACAATTGCGCCGTAATCCGCCCGTTCCTTTACGGAACCAAACCGCTCTCTGGCTTTCTCGAAAACTTCGTTCAGGATTTTTTCGCGTTGATCCAATTGCACAGAACGCGCCTTAAGCTGGGACGTGGCCGATGATTGACTGCGAAGACGATCCGCATCCTCTTTTGCGCGCGCGAGGATTGCCTTTCGCTCCGACTCCGCCTGTTCCTGGGCGCGCTTCCGAATGGCTTCGGCCTTCTCTTTTGCCTCGGCGTGCAACTGTTCGGCTTCCTCTCGCGCTTCCGTCATGATGGCGCGCGCAAGCAATTCAATATCTTCTTCGACAGATTTCATAGCGCTCAATCCAATCCTTTTCCTTAGTAGTAGATATCCGAAGGAAAGCTTATAACTTGATTCCGATTGCCCGCAGGACGATATCGCCGAGCGAAGCCTGACCCTCCGGGACGCCTCCGCGAGAGGGAATCTCGACCACCAGCGGAACCGTGCTCCGCAGGTTAAGATGTTCCATGCGGGCTGGAATTAACCCAGCCACATCCTGCGTGACAAGCACAATGCCAATGTCTTTGCTGGCTTGCGCTTCGTCCAATGCCTGATTAACCTCGTCGACAGTGGTGGCGACCCTGCCGCCCACGCCCGCCAGCGAAAAACCAAGCACTGCATCAGGATGACCGATGACCAAAATCTTCATGTTTTATCCTTATCTTCGTAAGGGTTTACGGAAGAATAAGGAAGGAAATGATCAAACCGTAAATGGCGATACCTTCCGAGAGGCCCACGAAGATCAGCGCGCGGCCAAAGGACTCGGGCTTTTCAGCCGTGGCGCCTACTGCCGCCGCGCCGGAATTCCCCACCGCAATACCCGCGCCAATGCAAGCCAGGCCTGTAGAAAGAGCCGCCGCAAGTGTGGCGTATTGGTCCACCGTGCCGGCTTCCTGCGCTGCGCCAGCCGCCAGCGCGGACGTTGGCGAGGCGAGCCAGACCATCGCCAGCCCAGCCGCGAACATGCCGACGAGGAAATTAAATCCAGTAAATCCGCTGACAATGCGGGAAACCGCCTGAGCGGGGCTGGTCTTTCCGTTTTGAAGCAAGAAGATGACTGCGGGAATTACCGGGATCAAACCAACCAGAACAGCAAATACTAACAACATTGTTTATCTCCTTTTAGATAGATGCAAATTTTTTATTCAAATTTTACAAACCGATGCCGCGCAATTTTATTGGCGCCGAACGCGCTTCGCGATATCGCCCTGCGTTCAGGCTATGTCTCCTCTTGCGAGGAACTTAACTTCAGGGGTTCGAATTGCATGCCGCCCCCATGGAAGAACTTCCCCAGAATTTCATAATAATGCAGGCGCATGGTTTGGATGCCCACGATCAAACCTTCGAAGCCGATGATGAAAAGGTTGCCAATGAGAATTGTGATCCAGAAGCCCGCATCCGCTTCCTCCCCCGCCAGCGAAAAGATGGCAAGACTCAAGCCGCCGTGCGCCACCGCAAACGCGCCCACGCGGATGAATGAAAGCGTGTTGCTGAGCATACTGATGGCCGTTTCGATCAGGTCCATGAGCGATTGGATGAGAAACATCATAAACCCGCCAACGCCTTTGCCTTCGATCAGGGTATGCCCTTCCACCATGTTCCTGAAAAAACCGCCGAACATCACGAACACGCCAAACACAGCCAGCAGGGTCGTGAACGGGAGCGGAAGCGAATTGATGGCAACCGCAACCCTCGGAGCAAGCGCGGTGTCGCCCAAAAACGCGCCAAGCATCGCAAGGAAGCAAATGTAAAACACGAAGGCGGCGATGCCCGAATGTCCAAAGAGCAGGTGCGCCCAATCCCGCGAACGGATGTTATTGAGCATACCAAGCAAAAAGCTGAACATCAGGATTACAATGCCAATATCGATGGCAATGCTCAAAACGCTTAAAATATTTTCCATCGGGCTGATCCACATCGGCTCAAAGTGGAAGTGAAGATACTCCTCAATCAGATGCCCCTCGAACCCGAAAATGCTTCCATACAAATAGCCAAACACAGCAGCCGACACCCCGCAATAGGCAATCAGCAAACCGAGGCTTTGCATACCCTTCATCATGATCTTGTTGTGCATCAAAATGCCCAACACCAGCATAACCAATCCCTGCCCGAGATCGCCGAACATCGCGCCGTATAAAAGCGGGAACGTGAAAGCCATCAACAACGTCGGGTCGAGCTCGCCATAGCTGGGATGTCCATACGTGCCCACCAGCATTTGAATCGGCTTGAGCCACTTATTTTGAGTCAACGCCACAGGCACCTGCGCATGGTGTCCCGAGCGGCTGGTCGCGATCGTTTCGATCAAAATCTCACGGGAGGCTTCCTTGAGTCTTGAGACCAGGTCTTCCAAATCCGCTGTCGGCGCCCACCCCACGACCACATAGGTATGGCGCAATTGCCCAAAGCGGACAATCGCATCTGCCATGACGCGGCTGATGTGAACATCCCAAAGCAATTTCTGCAATTCGCTTTTGTAAGAGCCGCCCAGCCTGGCAAGGTCTGCTTCGAAGCCTGAAACCTTCTGTTTCACAGATTCGATTTCCTTTCTCAACATCGCGGTNNTCCAAAACGTCCGAATTGCTCCTGGGCCCCAAAATCCAAACAACGGGTTTTTGGGCATCCTCGCGCAGGACGAAAAACACATGCGGAACTCTCAAAAGGCTGGTCCTCAACCTGCTGATATTCGCCGAGGGAACGACGCCCAAAATGGAGTGCATAAAAGATGATTTTTTCAACACCCCCACTTCCACATCGACATCGGCGATCGGCTCCAACTGGCGAAGCTGACTCTCCAACAATTCAAGCCGCTTCTTTTCACCCGACAATTGGTCGCTGACCCCTTTGACTTCCTCCTCGATCCGATCCACCCCCGGGCGGACGGCGTCCATGTCAACCACTGCTTCGATCTCGGCTTTGGCAGGGTACTCCTCCGCCAGCCCCACATTCTGCATGATGGCCTGAATGCGGCGTTCGAGTGTGGAATACGCCCCGGCTTTATCCTGCCACGCATTTGGGCCCAGACTTTCCAACCCCAAATACGCGCTGTCAACCTGGTGAAATACACCATAGCCGCTCAAGGTTCTTGTTACAGCCATAAGGTCTTTGGAAGGCACAATCAACTCAACTTCAGACATCTGCTTCGGAAATAACATTGCATCTCCAATATGAAAGTGATAAGCGCGTTGGCCTCCTCTCCCAATGGGGAGAGGGCTTTACTATATCAAAGTCGTTTTCAATAACAAGGGACGAAATTCTTCATCTTTGAGTTTGGAAGATTTTGCCTCGATCAACACCACCAGGTCCTGGATTTCAAAGTCGCTGAGCAGCAAGTAGGCCAGCGGAAGCCCAATATGGAACGGGTAGCCGATGAACGCCGAGACGCATTGCCGCATCACCTGCTGCTTGAGCAAATGCTCCAGTTTGGGCAACCCAGATTGGGGGTGGTCAAGAAGCGCGTTTACATCGGGAATGTTCGGGTAGATGCGCGAGACAACAGAGGCAATATCCGCGCCCGCGGCAATGGCGCGCACATCTTCATCGCGCACACGGTAGCCAAACGGCAGAGTGTAATTGATCAATTCCTCTTCCGAAAGGTTGTGATAAATCTTGTAGCGGATTACCCACATCAGGTTATTCAAGTCGAGCAGGGAACCGATCAACTTTCCGCCCATCTCGCGGTCTTTGCCTTTGAGATTCTTGATTTCGGCCCACAGACGGCGCCAGAAATCCAAATCCAACGCCACTTCCAGCGGAAAGAGATTCTGCTCGGTGGAGAAACGCTTCATCGCAAAGGACATGGTCGCTTCGTAGGGCGAACCGTGCAACAGGTCCACCGCCGAAGCGACGCTCCCCGATTCCACCATTGCCTGCGCAGGGATGGAAGCAAAGGCGCCGAACGGAAATAACACTTCGCGCACACGATCCCACGCGGCGACATCTGAATTCCATGATGAAACTGTTTGAATACTGCGTAATACGGCTTTTAGATTTCCCACTTCAAAATATCGAAAGAGTTGCTTTACCAGGGGGCGCGTCTGCTCTGGGGCCTGCTGAACCACACTGGAGTAAGAGTCCGCCAGTCTATTCCTGATCTGCAAAATGACGCGGCGCGGCGTCAATTCATTGTCTTTGAGTCCGGAAAGGTATTTTCCGTAGGGCGTGTTTTTCAAAGCGCTGACGAGCGCAGGAAGATCGGGGGAATCGCCTAGTCGGGTCATCTCTTGAGGAGCAAGCAAATCGGAATACATTGCCCGCACACGCGTGCTGATTGCCGCATAACCGGAAACGCCGCTCGCCATGGGTTACGCCCTGCCGATGACGCGTTCCAAAACGAAGGCAACCGCTTTATCGAAGTTCTTCCTGGCTGACGCTTCGAATTCGCTGTTCCTGGATGCTTCATCCGCCGCAATTTGATCGGGGGCATCGTTCGACTGCGCGCTCGCGGCCATTTTGCGCGCTTCTTCATGAGCGTCAGCTTTGGCTTTGGCAATCAATGCCTGCGCTTCCTGCTCCGCTTTCACAGGTATCTCCTGCGCTTCGCGCCTTGCCTTATCTTGTATTTCCTGTGCCTGTTTTTCAATTTCAAGTACTTGCTGGATGTGCTTCTCGTTCATAACGATTTCACCTCACTCAGTACTGCCAGGGTAATTAATGTCCGCTATTGTAAAGTATAAATACTTGACAATCAAGGGTGGAAATAACTTTATTGTGCGAAAATTCCTATTCATTCAGGACTCGCTTGTCATTCTCCCGAAGGACATCGGGACGATGTGAGCGAAGCGAAGGGTCTCTAAGATAGTCGTAGAGACCCTTCGCTTCGCTCAGGGCGACATGACCCTAAAACACGCAAAACTGCGTAAGGTGAGCTATTAAAACAAGGTTGCCCGAAAGATCGGGCAACCAAACGAAATAAAAAGAGGACTCTGGTTTACCAAAGCCCTCTTGCTTGTATTACTTCAAATTCTGTCGCAAACCTTCAAGCCTGCCAGAGACTGAACCATCCATTACTTTGTCGCCCACTTTGATGACAAGCCCTCCCAAAATCGACGGGTCAACCCGGAAGCTTACATTTGTGGCGCCAACTTTCGAAAGCACATCCTTCTTGACCGTGGCTTCCTCATCCTTGGTCAAAGGCAGTGCGCTTGTAATTTCAGCGGATTCACCTTTGAAATTGGCGTCATCCAAAACAACCACTTTGCCAGATTTCACGCCGGAGAAAAACTCATCGAGCAAGGCTCGTTGTTTCTTTTCATCCAGCGCATCACCCACAAGTTTGTTGGCGGCGGCGATTGCAAGAGCCGCAACCTGACCGCGCAAATCACCGAGGATACGGTTGCGTTCCAATTCAGCCTCAGCGACCGCGGATTCGCGTGCTTTTGCAGTTTCAGCTTCGGCAGCGGACTTTACATCCTTCACAGCGTCCGCAGCGCGTTCGGTGGCTTCACGAACGACCTTGCCTGCCTCTGCCTGCGCGCTCGCCAAAATCTTGGCGGAATCCTTTTCTGCGTCGGCACGGGCTTCCGCGGCAATACGGGCATCTTCGAGGCCTTGCGCGATCTTCTTCTTGCGGGACTCCATCATGTCCAGCATGGGCTTGTAGACCCACGCGTTCAATGTGAGAAACACAATTGCGAACGCAATCAGCTGAACGATGAGCAATCCGAGATTAATACCAAGAGCTTCCATGTTTCAATGCTCCTTGAATTACACGACTTTGAAGAGCATGAGGAACGCGATGACCAGGCAGTAAATAGCGATGGATTCAGAGAACGCCACGCCGAGAATCATATTGGTCAACAAGTTACCGTATGTATCGGGGTTGCGAGCCATACCGCCAAGGGCGCCCTGCACACTAAGACCGATACCGACCCCGGCGCCCGCGGCGCCGATCATTGCCAGGCCTGCGCCCACATAGCGCATCGCATCTAAAATATTTCCATCCATGTTTCAATTCTCCTTAATAATTAGCTTAATTATATTTCGTGCGCTTCTGTATGCGCTTCAACGTGTTCTTCATCGCCATGGCCCTGCGTCGCCATCGCCATGAACACCATGGTCAACATACCGAACACGAAGGCCTGAATGATACCCACGAACAATTCGAACATCATGATCATCGAAGGCAGAATACTGATCTTGCCAAGCAAGGAAGCAACCACAGCCACCAACACCACGCCCGCGAACATATTACCGAAAAGACGAAATGTAAACGAGAGTATCTTCGCAAACTCAGAGATGATTTCCAGCAAACCAACCAGGAAATCCATCGCGCCGAAGAACGGCACTTTGAACATGCGCTTCGTGTTGAAGAACTTGCTAAAATAGCCAAGCCCCTGCGCGCGGACGCCCATCACTTGAATGGAAAAGAACGAGATCAGCGCCAAAGACAGGGTGAAGTTCAAATCCACGGAAATACCGCGGAAGAACGGGGCCAGAATATAGCCGCCTTCCTCCACCTTCGCGGGAAGAATATTGGCAAAAGCGCCCATCTCAGCAATTGCATGTCCTTCCCCATGAGCAGGATGAAGCACGCCAATCGACTCAAAACCAGGGATCAACTTGAGCAGATTCGCAAACAAGACATAGATCATGATCGTTGCAAACCAGGGGAAGATCGCCTTCGCCCACTTCGTGCCCGCGGAACCTTCGGTCATGTTATACAACATTTCCAAAATGGCTTCCATCACGTTGCCAATACCAGTCGGCACGAGATCAGTCTGTTGGCTCTTCTTCAAAGAACGATTCGCGGCAAAGCCAATCACCATTAGCAGGACAATTGTCACCGCCAACGTGGGGAGAGTATTTACCAAATAGAAGGGGCCAGCGAAACCGAGAAAATTCTCAGTCAGCGGCTCCTCGATCAATTTTTCGGCGGCAACCGTGATCTCAGGTTGAACAGGGACATAAATCCCACCCAGAATAAAACCTGCGATCATTAGCGCTAGAACAATCCAGCGCCGCCAGGGGGTACGTTTTTGGGTCTCCAAGCCCGCCTCCTAAGCAGTAGTTTTTTTCTCTTCGGTTTCATATTTTTCCCTCAGCCTCGCCAGCGTCTTACGCGCCGCGAACATCATCAGGAACACCGAAAGAGGGATACCAGCAAACAACAACACCAGTGTGAACACCGGCTTCGTTCCGAACGTTTCATCAAGCCACAACCCGCCAAACACAGAAGCCAAAATGACTGCAATGGTAATACAACCCACCTGCCCGATCATAACCACGAGCAGGGTATACACCATATTTTGGCGATTGGTCTGTTTTGATTGTGTCATGTCGCACGATTATAACTGACAGGTCAAAGGGCTGTCAAACGAAAATCCTTTTTGTGATTTTCTGCCCAAAGAGCATTTTTCAACACTACAAGCTGACTCCCGCCAACCAGCCATACCGCCCCCCTTCAACGCCTCTTTCTCGACTTTTGACCTGATTCTGCTTTCTGTAGTATTTTTCTACGTCTTATCAATAATCGACCA
>CXWL01006057.1_pt1 | contig 13467 bp, 14 predicted proteins | sample 590931 | NCBI WGS metagenome assembly CXWL01 (sample SAMEA3498368, study PRJEB10139) | groundwater metagenome | biome: water well; material: biofilm material | place: Germany | collected 2015-04-27 | reverse complement strand
ACCGGTATTCTCCGTCAGCAGCGCACCGGACTCGAAGAGATTCATCGGACACTGCAACCAGCGAAAGTGATGCTTCGACTGATGCGCCTCACGCGCCGCGGCCCACGCCGCATCAAGCATGCGACTCAGCGAAGTGGCTTCGGGATGATCGGCAGGCGAGGTCACGGTATTCGACGAGACTCCGTAGTATTGCAGCCGGCCGGCCGCGACTTGCGTTTCAAAATACACGAACGCGCGTTGCAATCGGTCATAGAACACCTCGCGCAAGGCAACCAGATCACGTTCCTTCCGATGCGCGGCTTCCGACAAAAAATATTCCGGATTGTGCAACAGGCATACATCGAGCGTCGCGAGCCCCAATCGATCGAGCGACAGCGCGAGTTGATCGGCGAGAAATTCCGGGTGGAGGCAGTGCCAAATCCCGTCTCCATACTTGACCATGTCAGGGTAGGGCCGGCCGGATTTCTCCCGGGCCTCGGCCAGCTTCAGATTCTGGCTCTGCACGTAACCGATCTTGGAGACGACCACGACCTGCTCGCGCGCCAGCTGCCCCGCTTTCACGAGCTCGGCCAGCACGGAGCCCACCAGACGTTCGCTGTCTCCATCCATGTAGTTGGTCGACGTGTCGATAAGATTGCAGCCCGCAGCCAACGCCTGCTTGAAGGCCTGTCGATGCTCCGGATCTTTTGTGTCGACCCGGTATGTGCCGAACCCCAGCCGGGACACCGTGAGCCCGGTCGATCCCCCGGGCGTAAATCCATGGGCGAGAGAACCGGACGGGGACAGCCCCACCATGTTCGCCGCATAGGCCGCCGTGCCTTGCGCCGTCGCATGGCCGGACATTTGCGCCCCACTAAGCAACGCCTCAGTTCGACCGGCTGCTGCGCCGGCGCCCAACCGATGGACGCGGAGCGCCTCGGCTACGGCTTGCGGATCAGTGACGGGACGCTGACAGCTGAAGTTCCGACAGATATACAGAGCGGGCTGCCCGGCAACGACCGACTTTCCCCGCAGTAAGGGGAGGTTGGAGCCGGTGTTCGACCCAGTCAACGCGATGATCCGATTGGGAAGAAATTCTTCCGCTACCGCCCGATACAGCGCCTGCGCAACCGCTTGCTGACCGTCTCCGACGAAGGCTAATTCCACCGGACCTTCCGTCAGGAAATCGACCACCGCCAGACTCTTGGCAAACGCGCGAGGATACCGCGTGATCTGTCTCCCGTAGGCCCGGATCGCGCCGACCGCCGCATCCCGCCAATCCTGCCGATCGAAATGGCAGGCCAACCTGGCCAGCGCCGATGCCGCCACGGCATTGCCGCTGGGTGTGGCCCCGTCGGCTCCTTCACGGCCGNNGAGCGCCTCGTGATGCGTGGCCGTGGTGAAAAATCCGCCCTGCTCTCCATCCATGAAATCGGATAGCATCCGGTCAGCCAATCCTGCAGCCGCCTGGAGATACCGCTCAGGAGCCCCCGCCTCATAGAGATCGATAAGCCCTTCCGCCAGATAGGCGTAATCTTCCAAATAGGCTTCGAGATGGGCGCGTCCCNNGGCTTCACCCGTGCGGCCGTCTCCGACAACTCATCGCCGGTCAGATTGAGTTCCTTCGCGACATCGGACAAGGGCCGCAAGCGATTCGGAATACTGGCGTGCTCCCAATTACCTATCTCCGTAATGTCGTAGAGCGCGCAATAGCGCCGGGCATCTTCCGCATTCCCCGCCGCAACTTGCACCTCGGCCGGTTGCCACACGAAGAATTTACCTTCGACGCCTTCGGAGTCTGCGTCGGTCGCGGAATAGAATCCGCCGGTCGGCCCGGTCATTTCTCTCAATATATAGTCCAGCACTTCGCAGGCCACGCGACGATAGTCCGGATTCTTGGTGACCTGATACGCCTCGACATACACGCGAGCCAACAGCGCATTGTCGTAGAGCATCTTTTCGAAATGCGGCACGAGCCAGCGGGCATCGGTGGAATAGCGCGCAAACCCGCCGCCGATGTGGTCGTAGATGCCCCCGGCCGCCATCATATCGAGTGTCTTCGTCACCATCGCCAGCGTGTGAGCATCTCCGGATCGTCGATAACACCGCAGCAACAACGAGAGTCCGGCCGCCGGAGGAAACTTCGGGGCTCCGCCGAACCCGCCATAAGTCTTGTCGAAGTCTTCCTTGAATTGTGTAACGGCATCGTCCAGGACCGATTCACTGACAGAGATAGGGGAGGGAATCCGGCCTTCGCCTTTTAACCGCTCCGTCATTTCTTTCGCTTGAGTCCGGACACCCGCCGCATCTTTCTCCCAGTAGTCAGCGATCTTTTTGAGCAACGTGCCGAACCCGGGCCGGCCCCAACGGTCTTCCAGAGGGAAATAGGTCCCTGCGAAAAACGGCTCCTGATCCGGCGTGAGAAACACTGTCATGGGCCAGCCGCCCTGACCGTTGTTCATCGCCACCGTCGCCGCCATGTAAATCTCATCGAGATCCGGCCGTTCCTCCCGATCCACTTTGATGCAGATAAAATGGCGATTCATGATGGCGGCAATCGCCTCGTTCTCAAACGACTCCCGCTCCATCACATGGCACCAGTGACAGGCCGAGTAGCCGATCGACAACAGGATCGGTGTGTTCGATGACCTGGCGGCAGTCAACGCCTCCGGGCCCCAGGGATACCAATCAACCGGGTTGTAGGCGTGCTGAAGGAGATAGGGACTGGTCTCAGTATGCAGGCGATTCGGCTTGCGATCAGATGTCGATGACATGATTGCACCGTAGCATCGCCGCGTGAGGAGGGTCAACGTCGCAGAAAGAAAAAAGGCCTACGATCATGAGGACCGTAGGCCTTTTGACATATTCAGTCAGAGGCACAGATGGACGACACCTCAGCGGTGTCGGTCGATCAGTGACCGCCCTTCTTCTCTTCCTTCTTCTTCTCTTCGCCGAACACCACGTGGCCGCCCTTCTTTTCTTCCTTCTTCTTCTCTTCGCCGAACACGACGACGTGGCCGCCCTTCTTCTCTTCCTTCTTCTTCTCTTCGCCGGCGAAGGACGGCGCGCTGAACGTCACTGCAATTGCGACTGCCATGATTGCCATCAACATGCTCTTCATAACTGTTCTCCCCCTGAAAGGTTTTGAAAGTTTGGAATGAGTGCCTGTCACGATCAGGCAAATTTCTTCGCACGGTATGCCAAAGATATGTACAAAGTCAACTCCGTTGCTCGCAAAAATGAGAGAGTCATCCCCCTGGCCACATCAACCTTGGTCCCCGAGGTTGGACGATAGATGTGATAGGCTATTCAGTGAGATTTCACTGAGGTCCCTCTATGGCTGAAATCGGCCCCTATTCCAACTATCGCCTCACCGTCAGACTGGAACTCGCCAACACGCCCGGCATCTTCGCCCGCGTGGCGGCCTTGCTGGCCGATGAGGGAGCCAATCTCGGCGCGGTGGATATAGTCTCGGCGACCAAAACCCAAATAGTTCGGGACGTCACCTTCGATGTGCACAATGAATCCCATGGCGAGAAGGTCTTGGCCCGGCTGAGCGCCCTTCCTGATGTGACCGTGCTATCAGCTTCCGACCGGATATTTCTGTTACACCTCGGCGGCAAGATTCGCGTCGAAGGTAAGATCCCGATCAATACCAGAAACATCCTCTCAATGGTCTACACCCCGGGGGTGGGACGAGTCTCCCAGGCTATCGCACGGGATAAATCCAAAGTCTATGCGTTCACCAGCAAGAGTAATAGCGTCGCGGTGGTGACGGACGGATCTGCCGTGTTGGGACTCGGCAACCTCGGTCCCGAAGCGGCTCTGCCGGTGATGGAAGGCAAGGTGATGTTGTTCAAGGAACTGGCCGGGATCGATGCCTGGCCGCTGTGCCTGAACACGCAGGACCCGGATGATATCGTCCGCATTATCCAAGGCATCGCGCCGGGATTCGGCGCGATCAATCTGGAAGACATCAGTGCGCCCCGCTGTTTTGACATCGAACGACGGCTGAAGGCGTCACTCGATATTCCGGTGATGCACGACGATCAGCACGGCACGGCGGTGGTGATTCTCGCCGCTCTGACCAACGCGCTGCTCGTCACAGACAGACGGATCGGGGACATCCGCGTGGTCGTCAACGGCCTGGGCGCCGCCGGTACAGCCTGCTGCCGGATGTTACTGGCGGCGGGCGTCTCGCATCTGTTGGGATGCGATAAAGAAGGCATCATCCTGTCCGGCAGCCCGGAGCAACTACACGCCTGTCGAACCGATCTGACGGCCTGCTTAACCCGTGAGACCCCCGCCGGAACCTTGCGCGATGCGCTGAAGGGCGCCGACGTCTTTATCGGGCTCTCGGTCGGAAATATTCTGACTGCCGAAGACCTTGAGCTGATGTCTCCCGAGCGCATTGTCTTTGCCATGGCGAACCCGGATCCGGAAGTATCGCCGGAACTCGCCGCCTCGCACTGTCGCATCTTTGCCACCGGGCGATCCGATTTCCCCAATCAGATCAATAACGCACTTGCCTTCCCCGGCATCTTCCGCGGCGCGCTCGACGTTCAAGCCNNCCGGGCCGTGGCAGCAGCCGCGCGCGAGAGCGGCGTGGCGCGCAGACGGACCTCGGCGAACAGCCCGCCAACCTCAGAATGATTCACCCGCGTTCCGGCCATTCTTTGAACGCCGGCAGCATCCTAATCTAGACAGTGGCCCTCTACTGGCCGGGAACCACACTGTGCTACAATGCCGCGGCCGGTGGACCGGCCGACCATGCCTTTTACACAAAGCAAATTTATCAAGTTTCAGCGAGGGATGCGGCAGCGGATCGATTCGCTGCGCCTCAAGACCGAGACCAGTCTCGAACTCGCCGTCGATACGATGATGGAGTCCCGCGTCGATAGCTTCTTCCGGGTCGAACAAGGGTTGGAAGAAGTGATTCGGTCGCTGATTGAGATCGACGATGAGCTGGGGGTCGTCCGCGATCTCTCCGGCGCGATGCGCCTGGAATCGCGCCTGGAGTTTGTCGAAGACCGCTGGGACGAGTTCGACAGTGAAATTCGAGAACGGCCGAGGCGGCGACGCAAGAAGATCAGCCTCGCCGACATGCTCAAAGCCGCCAGCGGAGGCGGGGATCTTTCCCAGGGCGGCGCCGGCATTAACAACGCGGTGGACGCTTATGCGATCATGGGCGTCGAGTTCGGCAGTTCGCTCGCGGATGTGACCGCGGCGTTCAGACAGAAAGCGAAGCAGCTCCATCCCGATTCGAACCATGGCGACCGGAGTTCCGAGCCGGCGTTACGGCGGATGCTGGAGGCCTATCAGTTTTTGAAAGAATATTTGAGCCTGAGCAACGTCGAACCGATGCCCCAGGCCGACCACCCCTATCGTCCAACCGAGTAGGAGACAGAACGTCCGTGGACTCCACACAATACATCACCACTGCAGACGGGCTTGAGCGTTTGTGCGATCACCTGGCCACCGCGTCACGCCTGGCCCTCGACACCGAGTTTGTCGGAGAAGAGAGTTTTGTCCCACGGCTTGAACTCATTCAGGTCGCCACCGAAACTCAGTCCGCCATCATCGACTTTCCGGCGGTTCAGCAGTCATCCGCCCTGCAACCGTTCTGGGACATTGTCCGCAATCCGGACGTGGAAAAGATTGTTCATGCGGGCCGGCAAGACCTTGATCTCTTTGCCACCCACGCGGGGACGATTCCCAAGCCGTTTTTCGATACGCAGATAGCCGCCGCCATGGTGGGGTATGGCGCGCAAGTCGCCTATGCCAATCTGGTCTTACGCGTCCACGGGAAAAAGCTCGCGAAAGCCCACACCTTCACCAATTGGAGCGCGCGACCACTGTCGACCGATCAACTCGCCTATGCCCTGGAAGATGTCGAATTCCTGCTGGGCATTCATGACCATCTGCGCACGCGCCTTACCAAGCTCGGGAGGAGTGAATGGGCCCACGAAGAATTCTCCAGACTGGAAACGATCGTCGGCGACACGCGCCGCGAACCGCAGGAGCGCTACCAGCGTATTCGCGGATGGGACAGCTTGAAACCGAAGTCTGCCGCCGTCCTGCGAGAGCTTGCTGCCTGGCGCGAGAGCGAAGCCAAACGCCGCAATGTGCCCCGCGGCCGCGTGATGCGAGACGAAGTCCTCCTGCAGGTCGCCCGCCATCCACCACGCTCGGTCGATGAATTGCGCGCCGTACGCGGACTCCATGGATCGGAAGCAGACCGGCACGGCGAGACGATCCTGAAAACGATTCACGCCGCCAACGCGCTTCCCGCTTCCGCCTGGCCGGAGGTCCCCAAGGACCGTAAGCCTGAGCCGGAATCGACCGGTTTGGTGGAATTACTTCAGTCCGTAATGAAGGCCCAATCCGCCGATCAAGAAATCGCGCCCACTTTGCTCGCGACGACTGCCGATATCCAGGCGCTGGTCGATGCGCGGGCTCAGGGCACTACGCCCGACCTTCCTCTCTTGCGAGGCTGGCGGAGAACCCTCCTCGGGAACCTGCTGCTTCAAGTGTTGAACGGGGAGGTCGCGGTGAAAATCGATGCTACCTCGGGAAGGCTCACCTGGTCTTAGACTGAACTACTCACGAATATCGTTGCGCTATCCAATCCGCTCGCCCTGCACGTGCCGGCTCGAACGCCGCGATACGGCTCCTATGCGGCCTGCGTGCTTCTCACCCAGGAACCTGCCAGGGCGTCCAATTCAGAACAGCCTGACGGCTCTCCCCAGCAGAGAAGGAGGATAACGGCGTCCCGCCAATCCTCGCGCTTGTAAAACCTCAGAAGTACGTACATTTTTCAGGGTACCTCGGCCATATATCGGCCTCCGCTGGTACGATTCTCGCTCACTCCTGTTCGGGTTCATGCTGTGAGAACACCCGAATGGCTGGCTCAACGTTCAAACGTACCTGGGAATTTTTCGCTCCCGGCGGAATTGTTCTGCTCTTGGCGATCGGCTTCCTTCGGCCGCACGGCCTCCCGGCGTGGGTGCAGGGGCCGGTTTCAGCGCTCCCGGTTATCGTGCTGGGATTCGGCATCGTCTTCGGCTGGTATCTCTCCAGCAGCCGTCTGATTCTTTCGCTCTTGGTCCTCGTCTGTCTCGACCGTGGAATCTTCTGGTTTCCTCCATCCGATTCAAGTCCCGAAGCGCCAGGCCCGGTCCTATTTGCGATCGCCACATTCCTGGCGCCAGTGAATCTGCTCGCGCTCTCGTTGGTCAAAGAAGGCAATGTCTCGAGCTGGAGAGGACTCCTGAGCTTGCTTCTCGTCTTGAGTCAGCCCCTGCTTGTCCTGTGGCTCAGTCTGTCCGTGCAGACTGATCTGACCAGCCCGCTGACCGCCGCGTTCCAACTCCCGCTCATACCTCTCTCAATCTCCGAATGGACACCGCTGCCACAGCCGGCCGTGCTAGCATTCGTCAGTGCCCTGTTGTTATTGACCGCTAGATCCCTGCTCTATCACGACCCGCTCGACGGCGGGGCGGCCTGGGCGATTCTGACAACCTTCCTCGCCGTCCACGGCATCCAATACGGGTGGAACCCCACAAATTTCCTGTCCGCCGCAGGCCTCACGCTCTTCCTCTCTCTCGTGCATGCGTCTCATCAACGCACCTATCGTGATGAACTGACCGGCGCGCTTGGCCGCCTGGCCTACANNGATCAACTCAAACAGTATCAGAACCAGTACGGGAAGACTGTCGCGGAACAAGTGCTGCGCCTCGTGGCGCCGAAAATCATGGCGACGGCAGGAAGCGGGAAAGTCTTCCGGCTTACCGGCGACGAGTTTACCGTGGTGTTTTATTCCAGAGCGGCGATAGACACCCTCGCCACGCTCGAACAGATTCGCAAGGCCGTTGGAAAGACCACACTGCGACTTCGCAAACAGACTCGTGTCTGGGAAGGGAGCCGCTCGTCTACACCCGGATCGAAAGACATCGACCTTCCCATCACCCTCAGCATCGGAGTCGCAGAACCGACCGCGCCACACCTCTCGCTCACCCTCGTGACAAAAGCCGCCTACCGCGCGCTCTACGAAGCGAAAGGGGAGGGCGGCAACATGGTCAAACGCGGGACCATTCAGATCGCTTCGGCTAACACAGCTCCAAGCACCACCGGCCGCATCGTCGCCTACAGTGAGTTCGAGGCCTGACCCTCACAGCAGCGTCTTCACCGTCTCCGCCGGTCTGGCCAACACCGCCTTGTCATCCTTGACCACAAGCGGACGCTGAATCAGATCCGGATGCTTCACCATCAAATCCAGCAACGTGTCATCTGACAGCTCCTTCTTGGCCAGCCCCAGTTCCTTGTAGATATCCTCCTTGGTCCTGAGCACGTCCTTCGGAGACAGCCCGGCCTTTTTCAAAATCTTCTTCAACTGATCTTTCGTAAACGTCTGCTCGTAGTAATTCACCGCCATGAACGGAGTGCCGCTGTCCTTCAACAGCTGGACCGCCTGTCGGCACGTGGTACATGTCGGCTTATGATAAATCGTGATATCNNGCCATTTTTACTCCTTATGAAGAAACCTGCCTTGACGCCATTTTTTCTGCTATGGTAGACCATTCCGAGTTGTTTCACGATCACCGCGCCACACGATACTTATGCCACTCGTCGGAACAAGTACTTCTGGTCAGTTTTCCTGCACCGCGACTACGCTGCACACACTCCGTGAACTCCGCACCAAGCGCAAGGGCCAGCCGGTCTTCGTCTTAGGCCACCTGCTGGAGCGAAAAGGCCAGGAAGCCACCTTCGAGGTCTTCAACGACCGGATTGCTCTGGTCAAATTCCCGGACGACGCCATCATCGGCTACGATCCACAGGAACTTCTCCTGCCGACGGAAATCGACGACAAGGGTGTGGCCTACTTTGAAATTCGCCCCTGTGCCCAATGCGGCATTCTCTTCCCGCTGACCATTGCCGAGCGGGATGCTGACACCGAACCCACCGAGTGTCTGGGCTGCCGGACCTAAGTCAGGCTAACAGTTGCCCCCGCAGGCTATCCAGAAAAGCCATCGCCTGCTAATCGACCAACGGCGCGATCTCCAACGCCTTCTTGAGCAAGCAATCACCGGCAAACCCCTGCAACGCCATCGGCAACATACTCCCGTCGACCACACGGACCGAGGTCACTCGGAAGCCTTCGCCGGAGCGCTGGCCTTCAAGTCGCATCGCATGACAGATTTCAAGCTTCTTCCAAATCAGATTACCGACAATGGCCTCTGAGGCTAGCAGCTTGGTGTCCGTGACAGTCCCATCGATCACAATCTTGGCTGAGATTCTCGTCTTATCTTTGGGCACTTCGCTCACTACCGCAAAGGCCAGCTGGTCCTCCTGAGCCTGCACGCTCCCGAAGCCCATCAAGATTGCTCCCATGAGAACGATCCCCGCGATGATCTCCTTGTGTATCATTCAGGGCCTCCTATCCGACCGGTCGGGAAGCAGATCCACCTCTTTTCCCGGACGAGGATCCCCGTGGTTCAGAGTGCTGGCGCCAATTACCTTCCGTGGGATCAACGGCGGCGGGGAAACCGCGACCGCACGATCCCGCAGGCGCCAAAACATAATCGCCGCAGGCACCAGGACCAACAGACCCAGAATCAGCATCACGCGAAACACAACAGCACCTCATTCCCGCTACGCCTCGCGCAGCTCAAAGACAGTATGCCAATCGGCATTTCTCAATTCAAGAATGACCAACCTCGGATAGTCCGCTCATGATACGATATTCATAGAATCGCAATCGTGTCCATAATGGAGATGGAGATGCCGCACGACTTCATGCCAGGCCTGGACGGCGTACCGGCCGCCACCTCTTCAATCAGCGACGTAGACGGCCAACGTGGCGTACTCGAATACCGCGGAATTAGAGTTGAGACACTCTGCGCTCAATCCTCATTCCTTGAAACTTCGTATTTGCTTCTCTTCGGTCGCCTGCCGGCACAATCAGAGCTTGATCGCTGGACCGGTGACATCACCCATCATCGCCGCATCAAATTTCGCATCAACGACCTCTTGAAGTGCCTGCCTGAAACCGGACACCCGATGGATGCGCTGCAAGCCGCGGTCGCCGCGCTTGGCATGTTCTATCCAGGCCGCCAGGTCAAAGACGCGGAGAACAACTACTGGTCGGCGGTACGGCTCATCGCGAAACTCCCGACGATCGTCGCAGCCTGGGCCAGCCTCCGGCACGGAAACGATCCCATCCCGCCGCAAGACGAACTCGAATTCTCCGAAAACTTTCTGTACATGCTGACAGAACACGCGCCGCATCCGCTCTGGAAAGACATCTTTGACGATTGCCTCATCCTCCACGCCGAACATACGATGAACGCCTCGACCTTTACGGGACTCGTGACAGCCTCGACGCTCGCCGATCCTTATACCGTCGTCGCCTCCTCAATCGGCGCCTTGAAGGGGCCGCTCCATGGGGGAGCGAACGAAGAAGTGATCCACATGCTTCGCGAGATCGGCAGCCCCGAACGAGCTCGGGCCTATGTGGAGCAGAAACTGGCCGGCAAGCAGAAGCTCATGGGATTCGGCCATCGTGTCTATAAAGTAAAAGATCCTCGCGCGACGATTCTTCAAGGACTCTGCGAGCGGCTCTTCAAGGAATGCGGGCCGTCGCCCCTCTATGCCGTAGCGATGGAGGTCGAACGAACGGCAGGGGATATCCTACAAGGGAAAGGTATTTACCCCAATGTCGATTTCTATTCCGGGATCATCTACGACCAGATGAGCATCGACACGGACCTCTTCACGCCGCTCTTCGCCATGGCCCGCGTGTCAGGATGGCTGGCCCACTGGCTGGAACAGCTGCGGGAGAACAAGCTCTTCCGCCCGGACCAGATCTACTCAGGGGAACACAATCGCCCCTACATCCCCTTGGCGCAACGCTAACCGGACATCTTCGCGCTTCCCCCCTTGACTCTCTATACATCGCAATTATCTCTGTTGGTGTAAGCACAACAGACGCGGCGCCGGCGTCAAGTACGACGAATACAACACATAATTCGTATGGAGGTAAGCCATGACCGCTCTGATGCGTTGGGATCCGTTTCGCGAACTTGAAGAGATGTCAGATCGACTGAATCGGATGGCGACTCGTCCTGCAACCAGAACCAATGGTAGGGAAGCCTTAACCGTGGCTGACTGGATGCCGACCGTCGATATCAGTGAAACCGCCGGTGAATACGTGATACAGGCAGAGTTGCCTGAGGTGAAGAAAGACGATGTGAAGGTGACACTGGAAGAGGGTGTCCTGACGATTCAAGGACAACGCCGTCAGGAAAAGGATGAGAAGACAACGAAATATCACCGGATTGAACGATCCTATGGGACATTCGTCCGGAGCTTCTCCCTGCCGGACCAAGTGAACGAGAGCGGGGTGAAAGCCGAATTCAAAGACGGGGTGTTGAACCTGCATATCCCGAAATCGGAAAAGGCTAAACCGCGCGCCATCGAAGTAAAAGTCGCATAACACTTCCTGGCACCCGTATCGAGATGAAAGGCCCGCCCAGGCGGGCCTTTTTTCCACCAGCCAGCACCATTCTCTTTCTCTCATACTCTTGAGCTTCCACGCAGTAACCGTTTAAGATGCGCGCTCCGTTCCCCACACGATAGCCTAGCGAGGAGATACGCGCATGAAAAAGTCTTCAGGAACACAGCCCGCACACACCCGCATTGAACGCGACACCATGGGCGAGTTGGCTGTCCCCTCGGACGCCTACTACGGCGTGCAAACCGCACGCGCCATCGAGAATTTCCCGATCAGCTCTCTCCGCATGCCACGATCCGTTATTCGGGCGATGGGCCTGATCAAACGCGCCGCTGCCAGCGTGAATCAATCGTTGGGTCTCTTGGACAAGAAACCCGCTGACGCGATTAAGGTGGCTGCCACGGAAGTGATCGAGGGTAAGCTCGACGCCGAATTTCCGGTCGACATTTTCCAGACCGGATCCGGCACGTCCACCAACATGAACACCAACGAAGTCATTTCGAATCGGGCCACCGAACTCCTGGGCGGCTTACGCGGCAGCAAGTTGGTTCATCCCAATGATCATGTGAACCTCGGGCAGTCCAGCAACGATGTCATTCCTACCGCCATCCATATTGCCGCCGGCGAATTAATGCAGCAGGAGCTCATCCCGGCATTGACTCGATTGCACAAGGCGCTCGACCGCAAAGCCAAAGAATTCGACAAGATCGTCAAAATCGGCCGCACTCATTTGCAGGATGCCACACCGGTGCGGTTAGGGCAGGAGTTCGGCGGGTACGCGAGGCAGATTGAACTCGGCATTCAGCGCGTGAAGCGCGCACAGGAGGCTCTGAGCGAAGTGGCTCTCGGCGGCACCGCGGTCGGCACCGGCCTAAACTGCCATCCCAAGTTTTCANNCCCAGTCGGCTCAGGATTCGTTGGTTGAAGCCAGCGGGGAGTTGCGGACCATTGCCGTGAGCCTCATGAAGATCGCCAATGATGTGCGCTGGCTCGGCTCAGGCCCGCGCTGCGGGTTGGGAGAAATTAATCTGCCGGAGACGCAACCGGGCTCGTCGATTATGCCGGGAAAAGTGAATCCTGTGATCGCCGAATCCGTGACGATGGTCTGCGCCCAGGTCATCGGCAACGATGTCACCGTGACGATCGGCGGGCAGGCAGCCAACTTTGAATTGATCGTCATGCTGCCGGTCATGGCCTACAACCTTCTGCAATCGATTGAGTTGCTCGCGTCGGTTTCCAATAACTTTGCCATAAAATGTATCGACGGCATCAAGGCCAATGAAGAACGCTGCAAAAGCCTCATCGAGGAAAGCCTGGCGATGTGTACCGCGCTCGCGCCGGAGATCGGCTACGAAGCGGCCGCAAAGCTGGCAAAGGATGCCTATAAGTCTGGCAAGACCGTCCGTGAAGTGGCGAAAGAACAGAAGGTCCTCTCAGACAAGCGCCTCACCCAACTCCTTGACCCCTGGCGCATGACGATGCCGGGCGGCCCGGTCGGAAGTGCGGGAGGATAAAGGGGGCCGGACGGTCTACCATCCTGCCGGTGCATGGGCATCCACAAGGGAATCGCCATCTGAAAATCAGGAAACTATTCTGATGACGCAACGGAGCATGACTTGGCCATAGTCTGGTCGGCGACGATCTTCCTGAGCGCCTTCTTACTGTTTCTCGTCCAGCCCATGATGGCAAAGATGATCCTCCCAATGTTGGGGGGGACCCCGGCGGTCTGGAATGCGTGCATGTTGTTCTTTCAAACCACGCTCCTGGCCGGGTATGGATATGTCCATCTTCTGACTTCATGGGTAGATCCTCGGCGCCAGGTATTCGTACATCTGCTCTTGCTGGCCGTTCCGTTGCTCTTACTGCCTATCGGCATCCCTACAGCCTGGACGTTTCCCGACCAGACCAACCCTGTCCTCTGGGTGCTCCTTCTCTTGACCGTGGCGATCGGCTTTCCCTTCTTCATGCTCTCCACG
>CXWL01120333.1_pt1 | contig 13468 bp, 13 predicted proteins | sample 590931 | NCBI WGS metagenome assembly CXWL01 (sample SAMEA3498368, study PRJEB10139) | groundwater metagenome | biome: water well; material: biofilm material | place: Germany | collected 2015-04-27 | reverse complement strand
GATTCTGCTCCTGTCGAAAAATGAGGCGGATTGCCTCACTTCTAACATGGGGAACAGAAACTACCAGTCAACCACCAGCACGCTTAAAATCAACCTCAGACGCGGGATCGGAGCGCCCATACCGCGAAGCGGTTTAGTCCATCGCCTGAAATGTGACATTGTCACATTTTCCCACGCTCAATTCCTTTTCAATCAGCCTAAAAAGCGCAGTTGAGATTTATGTGAAAAATGGCTGCAACTCAATACTGGCAAGCATTTGCGCCAAAAAATTCCAACTGCTCCGAACTTGTCATGAATCGGCTGTAAGCAAGCAATGGCGCGGCTTTCAGTCTGCCCAAGCTGTTTTTTATAACATCACCCGTTTGGAGAGGCAATTGAAACCTTCAAGAGCCAATATCCACATGGCTTGCAGCCAATTTGAGTGGCTTCAACTGCGGTTTATAGGATCAGGGCTCGGCTGCTTCCCATTCAGCTCGATATTTTCTTTCCATACAAGATGCTGGTCACATGTTTCGCGTGATTTCGTCGGCGGAGCAGAATTGTATCGTGCTGAACGTGATTTTTGTGACTCAAGGTGTTGGCGGCGATGTAAATCCGCCTAAATGTGGCGGAGAAAAGCGCTTGCTTGCAGATTGATAAGCGCAGCAATGCCGCGCTCACAACCATGCCGCAGCGTATCACCCCTGCGCTGCATCAAGGGTGCGCTTCGCCGACCTGCACAAGGCCGCAGCTTGCCCTTGACCCAGCTTCTGGGCTGTTTGGGGTTCGCCTCATACCTGGCAGCCATGACACATCGTTCATTTAATGTGAACACGAAGGCGTTCATGAACAAAATTTCAACATTAATTATAAAAATAATCTATATATTAATTAGATGTAGCTCATTACACTTTCTAATGAACATACTGCCGCAGAAGATTGGCAACATTTGTTGCAAAACGGAACAACTGCCCCCCGCAAGGGGGGGGGCAGCTAGCTACATGTGTGGCACACAACCGCCCCACCAAACGACTGCCTCCACAAGGGGGTATTGTGGCTAACAGTGACGCCACTTGCCCGCCACGCCAAGCAGCCGATCTTGTGGCCTGCCGTAAAAGATGTGCGCAAAATGGGCAATTTGGGTTTATACGTGAATACAATGGAATATATGATTACCATTGCATTATGTTCATCACATGTGCTATGTTCATAATATATGAACATATAATTGGAAGTGTTTATGGTTGACGACAATAACGTATGCAATCAAGTGGTTGCAGCCATTAAGGAAAATACCGGGCTGGACATTCAGTACGATGCCGGAAGAGTAATCATTAAGCAACATGTTGGAAGCGCGGTAATGGAGTGCGCTTTCCCGGCAAGGTTCATCGAAGAGGTGGCGGGTGATAATCCCTTGGGTCTGCAAGAGATAAATCCGACTACCATTCTGATAGCACAAGAAATTCCGGTACAAGTGCGGGCGGATCTGCGCAGAAAAAAAATTGGCTATCTGGATGTGTTGGGCAATGCGTATCTGGAAGCTCCGCCCATTTTTTTGATGCTGGAAATGCAGAAGGTGACCAAGGCAGAAAAACTACACGCAGAAAAAAAACTCCTCCCTCGCCCTGGCATAGCCCGCGCCTTCAATGAGACCGGCCTGCGGCTGTTATTTGCACTGTTGAATGAGCCCGGATTGGAAAAGCTTCCACTTCGGGAGCTTGCGCAAAAAACGGGGCTTGCTTTGGGAACCATGCACAACATCATGGCCGCGCTCAAGGAACTCAAATATCTGCGCATCCGCGGCAAGAACAAGGTGCTGACAGACAAACGCGACTTGCTGGAAAAATGGGCCAACAATTTCCCCGATCAGTTGCGGCCACGCATTCTGGTTGGAGCATATAGGCCATTGCAGACAGCACCAGAATGGTGGAAAGCGGCGGATATCAATGGCCTGGATGCTTGCTGGGGCGGGGAGCCGGGAGCGGAATTGCTAACCCAATACCTGCAAGCGGAAAGGTTGACACTTTATGTTTTCGACACCCGTGCCGACGAAAATATTAAAAAGCATCCCGCCATTATGCGCCTGCGCCTGATACCGGATCCCAATGGCACGGTAGAAGTTTTGCGGGCTTTCTGGCCCAAACCGGAGAAAGAGCCAGTTATGCCCTATGCACCTCCTCTGGTGGTTTACGCTGATCTACTGGCTACACGAGATGGGCGCAACCGGGAAGTTGCCCAGAGAGTATATGATGACCACCTGCTACAACTTGTCGAATAGCCTGCCGCCTGAACGGCTGGAGATGCTGGTTTGCTTTCGGCGTATAGCGGGAGAACAGCGCGTGCCATTTCTACTGGTTGGCGCCACCGTGCGAGAGCTCATTCTGGTTAATCATTACCGGATCGAGTGGCGCGCCAAAACAAGGGATCTGGATTTCGGTGTGATGCTCCCGGACTGGGGTGGCTACGAGCGTCTTGCACAGGCCCTCATCGCCAACGGATTCCAGCCTAACGCGCGTCGGCCTCATGAATTCCGTTATGGAGAGAGCAACTGGATTGACCTCATTCCTTTTGGCCTCATTGGCCAAGATAACCAAATTGCCTGGCCTCCGGAGCGTGCAATCATCATGAATATCATCGGCTATGAGGATGTATTCCGCGCTGCGGTAGAGATTGATTTTGGGGAGGGTATACGCATCCAGTCTGCTTCGCTTCCGGGCTATGTGTTGCTCAAGCTGTTTGCATGGAATGACCGCCCCCGTGAACGAACGAAAGACCTCAAAGAGATTTGGTGGTTGCTGGAAACCTATTACGTGGCCGGTGAAGTTGATAATAGGCTGCATGCAGAGCATCCAGATCTGCTCGATCTGCCAGCAGAAAATTACCGCGATCTTGCTGGTGCCAGAATCCTGGGGCGCGACATGGCAAAGCTTTGCAGCCACTCTACTTGCATGGAATTGAAAGAACTGCTTGAAAGGGAATGCAAAAATGGGGATAACTCAACAATTCTGAATGAGTTCGAGAAAGAATCTGGACAATCTTTTGCACATGTGAATGAGCGCTGGATGGAATTTGTGAAGGGTTGCCTGGAAGGTGTGCAATAAAGGCCGCAACCCGCATCCACCCTATCAACTTACTGCATTTGTAGAATGGAATTGGAATAACCTGCACAACCGCCTATCCCCTCGGATGATGCTGCGCATGCAACTGCTTCAACCGCTCACGCGCCACGTGTGTGTAAATTTGAGTAGTGGAAATGTCCGCGTGACCCAATAGCAATTGCACCACGCGCAGATCCGCGCCATGGTTGATCAGGTGGGTGGCGAAAGCGTGGCGCAGGGTGTGCGGCGACAGCGGTTTGTGCAGCCCGCCGTGGCGCGCGTGCTTCTTGATGAGATACCAGAACATCTGCCGCGACATGGCTTCGCCGCGCCCCGTGACGAACATCGCATCGCTCAGCCTGCCCGCCAGCAGTGCGGGCCGCCCTTCCGCGAGATAGCGCTTCAACCAATCCAGCGCTTCTTCACCCAACGGAACGAGGCGCTCCTTGCCGCCCTTGCCCATGACGCGCACCACGCCCATATCCATGCTGACCTGCGCCACGCGCAAGGTCACCAGCTCGGATACGCGCAGGCCGGTGGCATACAGCACTTCCAGCATGGTGCGGTCGCGCAACCCCAGCAGCGTTTGCGCGTCGGGTGCTCCCAGCAGCAGTTCCACGTCCTGCTCGGTGAGATTCTTGGGCAGGCTGCGCGGCAGCTTGGGCGCGGCGATTTGCAGGGTGGGGTCAACATCCACCCTGCTTTGCCGCAGCAGGTAGCGAAACAGGCGCTTGAGGCTGGAGAGCGCGCGCGAAGTCGAGGTGGCCCTGGCCTTCCGTTCGTTCACCAGATGCGCGAGAAAGCCCTGTATGTCGGCATGGGTGGCCTGCCATATCGGCGCGCTACGCCGCTGTTGCAGCCACGCGGAAAATTTGCTCAAGTCGCGCCGGTAGCTTTCCAGCGTGTTGCGCGACAGGCCATCTTCCAGCCACAGACTGTCACAGAACTCGTCGAGAATATCAGTATTGTTCAATTCAGTTTTTCATTCAGAACTTGCCCCGGAATCCAGCGTTTGTATTGGGCTGGATCACCGTCTGCGCGGGACTGACAGGCTGCATATTTATTGCAGCCTCGTGTGCCAGCAACCAGTGCTTGATGTCCAGCGCGTAGCCGCCGTTGTGGTGGTTGAAGCCGCCCACGCCCGACTTGCTCACCACGCGGTGGCAGGGAATGATGATGGGGAGGGGGTTGTTGCCGCAGGCTTGCCCCACCGCACGCGGGCTGGAGCCAAACTGTCTGGCCAGCTCGCCATACTGCCGCGTCAGCCCGCGCGGAATGGCGCGCATCGCCTGCCACACCTTGTTCTGATGTGCGGTGCCGCCGAGCCTGAACGGAAGATCGAAGTGGAAATCAGGGTCAGCAAAATAAGCCGCCAACTGCTCGCATATGGCTTGCGCCAGCGTGCTATCCGGCGCCTGCAGTGCCGTGTCAGGCGGGAGGAATTCGATGCCGGTCAGCACGCCCGCCTCGCAGCGGATGCCGAGCACGCCAAATGGGGCTGCAAACTTTGCCTGGCAGATTGGCCGGAGATTCATGATACGCATCATACCCATCTACCATGAAAATGGGGAGCCGTAGCTCCCCATCTGCCCCTGCCTGTACGCGAACTCAAGCGGCTGTTTTGCGGGCGACCAGCTTTTCCTTGATGCGCGCGGATTTGCCGGAACGGTCGCGCAGATAATAGAGCTTGGCGCGACGCACATCGCCGCGGCGCTTCACCTCAATGCCTGCGATGGATGGGGAATAGGTCTGGAACGTGCGCTCCACGCCTTCACCTGCGGATATCTTGCGCACGATGAAGGAAGAGTTCAGACCCTTGTTGCGCTTGGCGATCACCACGCCCTCGAAGGCCTGCACGCGCTTGCGCTCGCCTTCCACCACGTTGACGTTGACGACTACCGTGTCTCCAGGCGCGAAATCCGGAATGGTTTTGCCCAGGCGGGCGATTTCCTCTTGTTCGAGTTGGGCCAGCAGATTCATTTTGTTTCCTCTTGTTGTGCGGTAGCTTGTTCCTGCTGGTACTCTGCCAGCAGCCGAGCTTCCTGTTGTGTTAGCTGGCACTGTGCCAGCAAATCCGGGCGGCGTTGCCAGGTGCGTCCCAGCGCCTGTTTCAGCCGCCACTTCTCTATTTCGGCGTGGTGCCCGGAAAGCAATATTTCCGGAACCGCATCGCCTCCATAAACTTCCGGGCGCGTGTAGTGCGGACAATCGAGCAGACCCGTTACAAAAGAGTCCTGCTGCGCCGATCCGGCATCGCCCAGCACGCCGGGAATCTGCCGCACCAAACTGTCCATCAGCACCATCGCTGCCAGTTCGCCACCGGACAACACATAGTCGCCGACGGAAATCTCTTCATCCACCTGCTGCCGGATCAGGCGCTCATCCACGCCCTCGTAACGGCTCGCCAGCAGGATAAAACCTTCTCCCCGCGCCAGCAGCCCTTCCACCATCCGGTGGTCGAGCCGCCGCCCTTGCGGCGACAAGTGGATCACGCGGCTTTCGCCCGCCCCATCTTGCATCCGGCTCTGTTTCGCCGCAGCGATCGCCAGCGCCAGCGGTTCCGCCAGCATCACCATCCCCGGCCCGCCACCGTAAGGGCGGTCGTCCACGGTGCGGTAGTTGTCTGCAGTGAAATCCCGCGGGTTCCACGCCCGCAGCACAAACTTGCCCTGCTCCGCTGCGCGCCGCGTTACGCCGTATTGCGTAATCGCATCGAACATTTCCGGGAACAGCGTAATGACGTCGAAGCGCATGTCGCTTAACGGCTGTGAAAAATTCTGCTGCGCTTGACATGCCGGAGTTGCACCAAAGGCACGCAATCCGTTACCTGCTGAAGCAGGTGCGGAGTTGTCAGCGCGGTGCTCGCCATCCTCATGTATTCCGCATACACTTCGGTGGCTGCGCTCCGGGTGCCTCCAGCCTGCCCGCGCTCGCGACAGATTTTTTCACAGCCGTTTAACGTTTTCAGCCCAATCAGTAACCCAATCAACACGGATCGTTTTTTCCGCTAGGCTCACCTGCCTGATGGCGCTGGCAATGAACGGGATCAACACCTCGCCGCTTCCGCCACGCACGCACAACACCTGGTTGGCACCAGTATCCATCAGATTTTCTATAACCCCCAGGTTTTCACCCGCAAGATTGACCACCTCCAACCCGATCAGGTCGGACCAGTAGTATTCGTCCCTGCGCGCGCCCGGCAGACTGCTGCGCGGCACCGCCACCAGCAAGCCCTTGAATTTTTCGGCGGTGGTCCGGTCATCACAGCCCGGAAACCTGGCGATCAAACCTTTGCTTTGCACAGCAAGAGATTCCACGCTCACCTCGCGCCAGGGACGTTTCTCGTCCCCCAGCCACCACACGGGATAATCGGCTAGGCTATCTGCGAATTCGGTATAGGTCTTGAGCTTCACCCAGCCGAGTAAGCCCTGCGCGCCCGCCACCCGCCCCATGACTACCATGGAGCCCGCTTCGTCAGGCTTGCGCTGCGGCACCAGCGCGCCTGACCAGCTTGGCAACGGCGTCGCTCAATTGCGCACCTTTTTCCTGCCAGTGCGCCACGCGATCCAGTTGGATGCGCATGCCTTCCGTGCCCTCGGGGGCGATCGGGTTGTAAAAACCGATACGCTCGATGAACCTGCCATCGCGACGCATGCGTGAATCGGCCACAACCACGTTGAAGAATGGGCGATTCTTGGAACCGCCGCGCGAAAATCGAATAATGACCATATCAACCTATTTTTTCGTTAGCGAATGCCCGTTGGCGTACACGGGGGGGCGCGAATTTTACGACACTTCGGGGAGTCGTACAAGAAGATAACCTGAATTTTGCATAAACAGGGCGAATAACACAGCAAGCATTTGATATAATTGGGGTTATAAAAACACCGATTCTTAAAAAATGTCTACATGCACCTGCTCTGCCGCCGATTCTACCCCAGAGCAACTCCGATTTCCTCCTGCTGCGGGATACACGATCCACGCCAATTTCGATGGGGGTGAAATATCCTCCGGCTTGGGAGTCCTAGTGCTTGCCGCCGTGGATCGTCGCATCGTCCTGGTTGGTCGCCTGGCTGCGGCCATCAGCGACCCGCGCGATTCCCGCTACATCACCCACCCCCTGCGCGGCGACCCGCTGTTCAAACTGTCCGCCGGGCGCACACCACTGGGCAACAACAATCTGCTGGCTTGCGGAGCAACCTTCTCTCGCCTGGAAAATGCGTTGAGCAGCCGGGATATTTACCGCATGGCCCGCGCGTTGGCGCTGCAATTCATCGCCGGTTATAGTTGCGCTCCGGCCAGCATCACCCTACCAGCAGGAATATTGCGTGCGCAGGCAGAGGGGTGGATCAAGCAAGTGAAGTGCGACCTGAAGGCCGACCGGACTTCGGCTTCGACTTTCCTCGCCAACTTTGGCCGCTTGCTGTTGACGGCGGCGGCATATGTGTTGTACCAGCAATCGCGTCCGCCTGGCCTGCATGGCACCGCACTGGCTACGGTTCAGCCCAAGGCCGCCATCCTCCATCTGTTCAAGATCGCCGCACGCGCCAAGCAGTACAAAGACCGGGTGCTGCAAAGACTGGCAGGGCACACCAACCCCGCAATGACCGAACGCTACATTCGCTTGCGCGAAACCCCGCAGGCAGAAGACCAGAAATTCACAATAATTTTAGACAGTTCCAGGAATATTAGACATGGCAACCAGTAAAAACAACGAGTCAGGCCATACGCCGATGATGCAGCAATACCTGCGCCTCAAGGCGCAGCACGCCGATATGCTGCTGTTCTACCGCATGGGCGATTTCTACGAGCTGTTCTACGAAGATGCCGAGCGTGCCGCCAGGCTGCTTGACATCACGCTCACCCAGCGCGGCGCATCCAACGGCCAGCCGATCAAAATGGCGGGGGTGCCGTATCACGCCGTCGAGCAATATCTGGCGCGGCTCGTCAAGCTGGGCGAGTCGGTTGCCATCTGCGAGCAGACCGGCGATCCCGCCGCCAGCAAGGGGCCGGTGGAACGCAAGGTGGTGCGCATCGTTACCCCCGGCACGTTGACCGATTCCGCCCTGCTGGAAGAGAAGTGCGACAACCTGCTTCTGGCGTTGCATCAGAGCCGCAACGAAGTCGGCATGGCCTGGCTCAACCTTGCCTCGGGCAAGTTGCTGGTAGCCGAGACCTCTGCCGCGAATCTTCCTGCGGAACTTGAGCGATTGCAACCTTCGGAAATCCTGTTCGCTGAAAATGCCGCACCGCCGCGCGGCGCTACGCCGCACAAATCGTTACCCGAGTGGCACTTCGACCGCAACACCGCACATCGCGCACTGTGCCAGCAGTTCGCCACGCGCGACCTCGCGGGCTTCGGCTGCGAAAATTTTACACTCGGCATTGCCGCCGCCGGCGCGCTGCTCAGCTATGCCAGGCTCACGCAAGGGCAGAACATCGCACATGTGCGCGCCATGCAGATATACAGCGCAGACCAGCATGTGCGCATGGATGCGGCCACGCGCCGCAACCTTGAGATCACCCGGACGCTGCGCGGCGAACCCGCTCCCACCCTCCTCTCTCTGCTCGACACCTGCGCCAGCAGCATGGGCAGCAGACTGTTATCTCATTGGCTGCACCACCCGCTGCGCAACCGCGATGTGCTGCGCGCGAGGCGGGATGCGGTTGACGAGCTGGGCGAGCTGTTTGGCAAAGTGCATGATGCCCTCAAGTCCAGCGTGGATGTGGAGCGTATCACCGCGCGCATCGCCTTGCGCTCTGCCCGTCCGCGCGACCTTTCCGGCCTGCGCGACACGCTGAAGCAACTGCCGCAACTGCACGGCGTACTTTCCAGTATCACCGCACCGCGCATCCGGGAACTGGCCAATGAGCTTGACCTGACCGTTCGCACGGTGCCCAACCGACCCGATCATCCTGATGGAATTGCCGGCCATTCGATCAGGCCATCAAAAAAAGAGTTCCAAGTCGCTGATGATGAGCCTGCCGAAGGATCGGCGCGCAGCGACGGCCAGGCAGTTCACCCATCTGCAAGCTCGGGGCGAACAGAGAGCGAGCTGGTCGAACTGCTCCAGAAAACCATCAAACCCGAGCCTTCCTCCTTGTTAAGAGAAGGCGGGGTCATCGCCGACGGCTTCGACGCCGGGCTGGACGAACTGCGCAGCATCCAGACCAATTGCGGCGACTTCCTGCTGGCGCTTGAGAGCCGCGAACGCGCACGCACCGGCATCGCCAACCTCAAGGTGGAATACAACCGCGTGCACGGTTTCTACATCGAGGTAAGCATCGCCCAAGCCGCAAAAGTACCGGACGATTACCGCCGCCGCCAGACGCTGAAGAACGCTGAACGCTACATCACGCCGGAGCTGAAAACATTTGAGGACAAGGCGCTCTCGGCCAACGAGCGCGCCTTGTCGCGCGAGAAATTTCTCTACGACCAGCTGCTGGATCAGCTCGCCCCGTTTATCCCGCAACTGCAAAACATCGCCGCCGCCATCGCCGAATTGGACGTACTCGCCACCTTTGCCGAGCGCGCCGCAACACTGAACTTCAATGCGCCTCAATTTGTGGACGAGCCCATGCTGCGCATCGCCCAAGGCCGCCATCCGGTGGTGGAAGCGCAAGTCGAGCAATTCATTGCCAACGACACCGGCCTGCATGCCGCACGCAAGATGCTGCTCATCACCGGCCCCAACATGGGCGGCAAATCCACCTACATGCGCCAGGTCGCCATCATTGCCCTGCTCGCGCATGTCGGCTGCTTCGTGCCCGCGCAGGAAGCCTGGCTTCCCGAGATAGACCAGATATTCACGCGCATCGGCGCATCGGACGACCTCGCCAGCGGTCGCTCCACTTTCATGGTCGAGATGACCGAAGCCGCCAACATCCTGCATAACGCTACCGACAAGAGCCTGGTGCTGGTGGATGAAATCGGGCGCGGCACCAGCACCTTCGACGGCCTCGCCCTCGCCTACGCTATCGCGCGCCACCTGCTGGATCTCAACCGCAGCTACACACTGTTCGCCACGCACTACTTCGAACTCACACGGCTGGCCGAAGAATTCAAGCAGCTTGCCAACGTCCACCTCGCCGCCATCGAACACCAGCACAGCATCGTCTTCCTGCACAGCGTGAACGAAGGCGCAGCCAGCCAGAGCTACGGCCTGCAAGTTGCCGCGCTGGCAGGCATGCCGGGCAGCGTCGTCCGCAATGCAAAGAAACAACTGGCGCGACTGGAGCAGCAGAGCGCGGCACAGAATCCGCAAGGCGATCTCTTCACCGCCGCACCGGAAACACCGGAGCCGGAAGAACATCCGCTGGTGTCGGCTCTACGCGACCTGCAACCGGACGAGATGAGTCCGAAGGAAGCACTGGAGAAGGTTTATCAGTTGAAAAAACTGGTGTAGCGAGAAGACCGGGTAAGCAGAGTTTGTCGAAACAGGCGGCGCATTCTCTGCCGCGACCGGAGCTTGCGTGGCAGGGGGCGCCGCAACCACATCGGCTGGCCTCCGCCGCAACAAGCATGTCCTGAGCAAGTCGAAGGGCCGCCGCGCGGCGTGTTGTCAGAGCCTCAAGCAGAGCCTGCCCCGTGCTTGATACGGGGTCACAAATCAATTCCATAAAGCAGAAAGCCCAACTCAAGGTTGGGCTTTCTGCTTTATGGGAGTCTGACGATGACCTACTTTCACATGCGGACGCACACTATCATCGGCGCAAAGCCGTTTCACTGCCCTGTTCGGGATGGGAAGGAGTGGGGCCGGCTCGCTATGGTCGTCAGACAAACTGTTGCCGGGGAGCGGGGCGCGGGTTCAGGATGCCGCCCTGAAGCCCAACGCCCGCCCGGCGCATTCGGAAGAAGTAAAGGGTTTTGATCGCAGCGCGAGGGGTACGAGGTCCGGTTCAGGTTTTACCCTTCCCCCTTCTCTCTTCCCCCTTCTCTTGTTTCGCAACTCAATGTTACCTTTGCACCGTTATAGTTACGGTCGCCGTTTACCGGGACTTCAATCAAGAGCTCGCACCCCATCATTTAATCTTCCAGCACCGGGCAGGCGTCACACTCTATTTCCCGTGCATTGCGCTTCGCTTATTGGCACCCTACAATACGCCATACGCGAGTTCGAAAGGAACGCCATGAATACAGAAACACTTGAAGACACCGCACTGCATCTCCCGCTGAAACAACGTGCCGAGCTTGCGCATAAATTGTTACTCAGCCTTGAAGTTCAAAATGAGGATGAGGTTGCAGAGGCATGGCGTGTCGAAGCACTGCGTCGCTCTGCGGAAATCGACAGCGGGGCGACCGATACCGTTTCCTCCGAGGAGGTCAGTGCTGCTGCCCTTGCGCTGTTGCGATGAAATACCGGTTTCACCGCGCCGCAACTGCCGAACACTACGATAACGTCAACTTCTACGAAGACAGACTGCCCGGTTTGGGCGCGGACTATCTGAAAGAATTCGAATCAGTCATGGCGCATATTTGTACCACTCCCAATTTTTATCCGACTATTGGCGCGCCCGACATCCACAAAGCCGGATTGAAGCGATTTCCCTTTCACGTCATTTACCGCGCCGGGCAAACACAAATTATTGTGCTTGCTGTCGCACACCAGCGCCGCCAGCCCGCCTATTGGTCGGGGCGTTTAGCGAAATGATGGTATTGCTGGCATTCAGCAGAATAACGCAATACTTTATTGCCATTGCTCAGGTCGAAATGTGTTAATGCAAGACTTGACCCCGTCATTTCTGCGTCATTTCTGTGTTAATGCAAGACTTGACCCCGTCATTTTCCCCCCACACCCCCGAAAGGGCCGAATGATCCGAATTACCGAAGGCCCAACCGCCGCCGCCGCGCGGTAAAGCCCATCAACCCCAACCCGGCCAGCAGCATCGCATAGGTTTCCGGTTCGGGAACGGCGCCGACCGGTCCTGAGCGCACAGCCCAGGCAAGATGATAGCGTTCCCTTAAGTCATAGTACTGGTTTCCGTCTTTCATGCCGAAGGCCCATGCGTATTCGTCGGGAATTATCGCTGCCTTCGTACCGGACCAATAGTAGTAGAAGTAGGAGTAGGGACTAAGATTCCGGAACAAGGCCAGATCCGGATCGCCGCTGCCCAAAATCTGAGAACCCGCAACACCTCCCAGTTCGTTGTAGAACAAATGCCCCATCTCGCTGCCGGTGCAGCCGTAGCCAGAGGATTGACCAAACCATTGAACACTACAGGAAGCATCGGGTTGCAAGGTGTCGGGCAAACGCCAGTCGTTAAAGCCCAGATAGTTGGCGGCGTTCATCGCGCCGATCCAGCTTTGCGCGGTGTTCCAGGTCATCCTTCCAGTTCCATCATGGGTCATGCCAGGGCCGCTTACTCCAAAGGTGTTGCTGGCGGCCAGGCTGGCGTCGGCCAGCCAGGTGACATTGAGGTCGGTGTCATACACGGCATCGCCGTTAAGCACCGATACCAGGGCGGCGTTGGCGCCGGTGGCAGATAGCAGGCCGGCACCGAGAGCGGCGGCGAGCAGGGTGTTCTTGGTTCTCATTCTTATTCCTCCGTGGTGGGTGGTGGTGACAGGACAGTACCGGGTGGTGCCTGTACGCGCGTTTTGTATCACATCATTCCAGCTTTGGATATTGTACTGAAGTACAGGTACACGTTTTGCCTTGCTGGTCCGGCGCGCTGTCATTCAAGGTGGTGCAAATTTCAGCCGCCGCGCCGAACGGCCAAGCAAAGCTCGTGGCTTGCGTGCTCTTCCCGTTTTCGCGCTATTTGGATTGTAGCTGTCGGGTAACTCCGCACCTGCGAATGCGTCGTAGCCCGATGAACCGCCAGAAAGTCCTGTCAGAAAGTCCTTCGCCAGCTACGGTTTTTGGGTTAAATTACTCCGCCATGAAATTGATCTACAGACAACACGCCGTCAAACGTATGACCTACTTTGGTTTCGACATCACATCGGCAAGACCGATATGAGTCTTCACCGCAACAAGCGCCTCTGGCGCGTGTTGTCATAAACTCAAGTAGGTCTATTTTCAAACCCAACAAAAAAGCCCAACACGGGGCTGGGCTTTTTTGTTGGCAAGGAGTCTGACGATGACCTACTTTGCCTCCGGCCGTCCCGTTGGGACTTAACATTCGCTGCGCTCATGTTAGCCTTCGCCGCAACAAGCGCCTGTGGCGCGTGTTGTCAGAACCTCAAGTAGGTCACAAATCAATTCCATAAAGCAGAAAGCCCAACTCAAGGTTGGGCTTTCTGCTTTATGGGAGTCTGACGATGACCTACTTTCACATGCGGACGCACACTATCATCGGCGCAAAGCCGTTTCACTGTCCTGTTCGGGATGGGAAGGAGTGGGGCCGGCTCGCTATGGTCGTCAGACAAACTGTTGCCGGGGAGTGGG
>CXWL01000571.1_pt1 | contig 13468 bp, 11 predicted proteins | sample 590931 | NCBI WGS metagenome assembly CXWL01 (sample SAMEA3498368, study PRJEB10139) | groundwater metagenome | biome: water well; material: biofilm material | place: Germany | collected 2015-04-27 | reverse complement strand
ACGACATCGCGTGCCTCATCATGGAGCCGGTGAAGTTCGATCCGCCGAAGGAAGATTTTCTGCATAAGGTGGCTGCCTTGTGCAAGAAGCGCGGAGTTGTTTTCATTCTCGACGAAATGGTCAGCGGCTTCAAGTGGGATTTGAAGGGAGCCCAGCATTTCTATGGAGTCAAGCCTGACTTGGCCACTTGGGGCAAGGGTATCGCCAATGGCTTTTCCGCCTGCGCACTGACCGGCCGTGCGGAGATCATGGAATTGGGCGGTATCCGCCGGGAAGGAGATGACAAACTGTTTCTGATCTCCACCACCCATGGAGCGGAAACGACCGGCCTGGCGGCGATGATGGCCACGATCAGGGAGTTCGAGCAGCACAAAATGATCGAGAGCAATTGGGGGCGGGGTGAAGCACTCAAGCGGCGCCTGGCTGAAATTGCTGGCAGCCATGGCGTAGGCGAGGCCTTGCAGGTGGTCGGCTATCCCTGCCTGCTTGCCCTGGTTTGCCGGAATGCAGACGGTGTGCCCGACGATGCCTTCCGCACCCTGATGATGCAGGAGATGATCGCCCACGGCATCCTGTTTCAAGGCCTGTTCTACCCGACCTGGTCGCATCAGCAGGCCGAGATGGACCGCATTACCGAGGCCTTCGACGCCGCCTGCGCGGTCTATCGTCAGGCGATAGAAAAGGCATCGACGGAAGGCTTGCTCCTCGGCCGGCCGGCCAAGCCGGTCTTTCGTAAGAAGATATGAAGTGCTTGCCTGGTGTAGCGTCTAATGAAAGTTCTCATTCGCACTGACTCTTCGGTGGAAATTGGCAGCGGCCACCTAATGCGCTGTCTGACTTTGGCCGATCAACTACGCAGTAAGGGATCATCCGTGGCGTTCACCTGCCGCGATCTTCCCGGTGGATTGTTTGATTTGGTGGAAGCGCATGGATACCAGTGCACAAGGTTCCGTTTGGCTGTAACAGGCGAAGGTTTGCAGCATGCCGATGCTAAAGCGACACTTGAGGCTGCAGGGAAACTATTTTTAGATGGCCTGGATTGGCTGGTAGTTGATCACTATGAACTTGATGCAATATGGGAGCGCATGCTTCGCCCGCATGTATGCAACCTCATGGTTATTGACGACCTTGCGAACCGGCAACATGACTGCGATCTGTTGCTTGACCAGAACTACTATCATGATATGGACCGACGCTACCAGATGTTGGTGCCGCAACAATGCGTTACCCTGCTTGGCCCGGCGTACGTATTATTGCGGCCGGAATTTGCGGATGCCAGGAAACGGCTCAGACTGCGGGATGGGACTGTAAGGCGTATTCTGGTTTTTTTGGGTGGTAGTGACCCTACCAATCAAACGCAGAAAGCAGTGGAAGCATTGAAGCTGGTGGACAGGCCGGATATCGAAGTGGACGTCGTGGTTGGAGCAGGTAACCCCAATCGAGATACAATTCAGGCGTTATGTAATCAATTGCCTAATGTGGCCTTCCATAACCAGGTATCCAATATGGCCGAACTGATACACAATGCTGACCTTGGTGTCGGTGCTGGTGGGGCCACTATGTGGGAACGGTGCTGCCTAGGGCTGCCTACGATTACGGTGGTTTTTGCCGCCAACCAGGAGCGTACTACGGAGGATGTTGCGGCTCTCGGCGCGATCGAATACCTGGGATGGTCCGGTCAGCTCAGACCGGAGGATTACGCTCGAGCCATTCACGGAATGATCGAAAACCCACAGCGGGCCCGGCAGATCGGCACTACGGCTCTCGGCGTGCTGCAGCCAGCGAATACATCCCTGCTGGAAGCGATGCACCGCCTCGGTCAGAGAACCGAGTTTCATTCTTGGAGTCGGTCCGTTTCCCCAGGAAACGCTTAAACAGGAATTTTATGGATCAGCGACTCAAAAAACACCAGCTTGGCTTCTGGGAGATAGCCCAAAAGCCGACAGCGCAAGAGTTGCAGCAATACTACGCCAATAAATACTTTCAGGAGGCCAAGGGTAGCTATGAACTGGAGTACACCAAGGACGAATTGTTGTATTTCAGAGCGAAGCTGGAACAAAGGTACGCCGTCCTTCAGCGCTATCTTCCCCAAGTGGGTGAGAGTACGGGGAGCTTGCTGGATGTTGGCTGCGGCGAGGGTTATACGCTGGCATTCTTTCGCGAAAAGGGTTGGTTTGTTAAGGGGATTGATTTCAGCTCCGCCGGGGTTAGAGCGCAAAATCCCGGCTGTATAGATGCGTTGATAACGGGAGATATTTTTTCACTGTTGCAAGCGGAGATTTCAACTGGTGCAACCTACGATGTCGTCTGGCTTCAAAATGTTTTAGAGCACGTGATTGATCCGCTTAGTTTACTTGGATCACTGAGAGCACTGGTGTCTCCCGGTGGGGCTGCTGTAGTAACAGTCCCCAACGATTGTTCTATCACGCAGCGTGCGGCGTTGACTCATCAGCACATTGATAGCGCGTTCTGGGTAGCGCCTCCTGATCATTTGACATATTTTGACGGGAGTAGTTTGGCAACTACCGCGAACGCGACCGGTTGGGATTGCGTGGAAATGCTCGGTGATTTCCCTGTGGACTGGTTTTTGTTTCATCCCGGTTCGAATTACGTGCGGGACAGATCGGTTGGCAAGCTTGCTCACAGGGCTCGCGTGCAAATAGAAAATCTTGTACACGCGCAGCCTATAGATGACGTGATTCAGTTCTGGTCAGCAGCCGCAAGGCTTGGATTGGGCAGAGATATTACCGCGTTTCTCCGACCAATTGGAGTTAGTTAGGTGGCACCCGCCAAGGCAGTGTTGGTTACAGGCGCAACCGGGTTTCTTGGACGAGCGACTGTGCCTGCATTGGCAAAGGCGGGATGGGAGGTCACCGTTGGTTCAAGGACAGCCGTTCAGCCGTTAACAGCGAGGGGCGTTCACCTCGACCTCGCGGAGCCTGCAAAGCTTCTCGCTCTGGCGACGCAGAATCGCTTCGATGCCATTGTACATCTCGGCGCACACGTTGGTTTGTTAGGCACAGACGAATCAGAGATGTACGTCTCCAATGTGTTATCGACGGGGTGCGTGGCGTATCTCGCTCGACTCTGGGGTGCCCAGCTGGTATTCGCTTCTACGACCATTGTACATGGTGCCAAGAGGGAGATAATTGGGTCTGACTCTCCGCTTTGCCCCGATACGGCTTATGCAAAGAGCAAGTTGCTTGGTGAGCAACTGCTTAAGGCCGCATCCGTACATCGTTGTATCCTTCGTATCGCAGGTGTCTTCGGTTATGGTGGGCCTGCACATTTGGGGATGAACTGCGCGATTGATGGCGCAATGAAAGGCAAGCCACCAGTTCAAATCGGATCGGGCAGAGCGCTGAGAAACTATGTTTACGTAAAAGATGTTGCGCAAGCTATTGTCTATGCCCTCCAGGAGCGCCTTGAGGGAACACACTTGCTTTCCGGGCATGAGGTTTTGCCTATGAGTGCGATGCTGCAGGAAGTGTGCGATTTGTTCCTCCCGGGGCAGCATCCCGTGATCAAGAACGGCCCGGAGGCTATGGATCAAGTCATAAAGCCTTCCCCTTTTCTGCCTGCGGCGCGCGCATTTCGCGAAGCATTGATCGATATTCGCAAAGAGTGCTGCCAGTGAAGTTGGCACTGCTCGGTGACGTTCACGGTAACCACTTTGCTCTGGAAGTGGTACTGGCCGCTGCCAGAAAACATGATGTTAAGCAATTGCTAATCACAGGAGACCTCGTTGGCTATTATTTCTGGCCTGGGGAAGTTCTGAAGCTGCTTGCTCCCTGGAGCAGCGTTGTAGTACGCGGCAATCATGAGGACATGCTGATTGCTGCGCGGTCGGACCCAGCATTTTTGGCACGTGTCGATGAGCGCTACGGAACTGGGTTACGCTGCGTCATCGAGCAGCTCGATGAGCTGCAGCTTGATCAACTATGTGCTCTGCCGCATCCCCTAGAGCTTGTTATCGATGGCTGTAGGATTCTGTTGTGCCATGGTGCGCCGTGGGATGTCGATCACTATGTCTACCCGGATGCAAAGCCGGAATTGCTGGAGCGCTGTGCCGTGCAGGAATTTGACCTGGTCGTGTTGGGTCATACGCATTACCCGATGCGTCATCAGATTGGCAAAACGCTGGTAGTCAATGCCGGATCGGTCGGACAGCCGCGTAATCGCAAACCGGGGGCACACTGGGCGATTTTTGATACGGTAGACCGCAGCCTGCAGTTCCATCAGGAGGCCTATGACTCGTCTGTGCTGGTGCGGGAATGTCAGCAACGCCAGCCTGAATTACCCTATCTCGCAGACGTTCTTATCCGCACATGAAAAAAGTAATCCTTATCACGGGAATCGGTGGTGATATTGCTCAAGGTGTCGCTACCATTGTCAGAGAGAAACGACCTGGTGTGTACCTGATCGGGGTAGACGTGCATGATCAGCATGGGGGGCATCTGTTTGTTGATCGGTTTGCATTGGTCCCCAGTGCCGGTTCTCCGAATTATTTAGACGCGATCAAAACCATTGTCAGGAAATATTCCATCGATATGGTGATTCCCATGTCCGAGCCGGAGCTGGCTGTAGCTAGCCCCTTTTCGGAATTGGCTCCCGGGGTGCAATGGATCACTCCTGGGGAACAAGTGGTCAGAGTGGGGCTGGACAAGCTCGAAACAATGCGTGCCCTCTCTAGACTTGGCATACCGGTACCGTGGACCAAGCCAGTGAGTAAAGGCCGCCCGATTTCATATCCCTGCATTCTTAAGAATCGACTCGGTTCAGGCTCTCGTGCGGTATTCATCGTTGCTAACGATGAAGATGCGGATTATTTAGTGAAGCGTTACCCCGGTGCGATTTACCAGGAATTGCTGGAGCCGGCTAACCGCGAGGTGACTTGTGCCGTATACCGAAGCCGAACCGGCGAAGTTGCTAGCCTGTTGATGCTTCGACGTTTGACTGGTGGGTTTACCGGTTGGGCAAAAGTGATCAAGCACGATGAGACTTCCCGTATGTGTGAGGCCATCGCACAAGGCCTCGATTTGCAGGGAAGCATGAATGTCCAGCTGCGGCTAACCGATAAGGGACCACGTGTCTTCGAGATTAATCCGCGTTTCTCGTCAACTGTTCTCATGCGACACCGAATAGGTTTTAGCGATGTATTGTGGGCACTTGATGAAATAGAGGGGAAATCTGTTGTTTTCCCTGAAATTTCAGAGGGCCGTATCTTGGTGAGAGTTCAGGGCGCATCCGTTATTGAGAGCGTGGACACAGGAGCAGGCATATGATTTCCATTGGCGGCCGAAAAGTCGGCGCTGGCGAGCCTCCCTTCGTCATTGCCGAAATGTCCGGCAACCATAACCAATCGCTTGAACGGGCCCTTGAAATCGTTGAGGTCGCTGCCAAGGCGGGTGCCCATGCACTAAAAATCCAGACTTACAGGCCAGACACCATGACGCTTGATTTGGATGAGCGGGAATTTCACATCTCCGATCCCAAGAGCCTTTGGGCCGGGACCTCCCTCTATAAGCTCTATGGTGAGGCATATACGCCCTGGGAGTGGCACAAGCCGATCTTTGAACGGGCCAGAGAACTGGGCCTGCTTCCGTTCAGTACGCCGTTCGATGACACTGCCGTCGACTTTCTCGAAAGCTTGGAGGTGCCCTGCTACAAGATCGCCTCGTTCGAGAACACCGATCTGCCCCTCATTCGCCGCGTCGCCGCAACAGGCAAGCCGCTGATTATTTCTACCGGGATGGCGTCAATCGCCGAACTTGACGAGACGGTACAGGCCGCCCGCCAAGCGGGATGTCGGGACCTGATCCTGCTGAAGTGCACCAGCACCTATCCGGCAACGCCGGAAAACACCAACATCCTGACGATTCCGCATATGCGGATCTTGTTCGGCTGCGAGGTCGGCTTGTCCGATCATACAATGGGTATCGGTGTTTCCGTCGCCAGTGTTGCGCTGGGCGCCACGGTGGTTGAGAAGCACTTCACCCTCCGCCGTGCGGATGGAGGTGTGGATAGCGCGTTTTCCATGGAGCCGATGGAAATGGCCCAATTGGTCGAGGAAACCAGGCGCGCCTGGCAAGCCCTAGGCGCCGTGAGCTACGGCCCTATGGAGACGGAAAAGAAATCGCTTCAGTACCGGCGATCGCTGTATGTGGTCTGTGATCTCAATGCGGGCGATATTTTGACAAGTGAGAACCTGCGTTGCATCCGCCCGGGCATGGGGCTGCCGCCAAAGTATTTTGACATTCTCCTAGGACGCCAGGTGAAGCAGGATGTGAAGAAAGGGACGCCGATGTCGTGGGACCTGCTCTGATAGTGGACCCTATCTACACTCCACGGTTTATCCTTCGTCCTCTTACCCCGGCTCACGTTACTCCCCGCTACTGTGCCTGGCTCGACGACAAGACGATCTCGAAATATGTTGAAGCGGCGAAGTCAGATCATGGTATGGAGAGCTTGCGGGCGTATATCAAACGGCGCCAGCAGCGTGACGATGTGCTATTTCTTGGAATCTTTACCAGCAATGGCCACGAGCATATCGGCAATATCAAATATGAGCCGGTCGATATCGCGCATGGGTACGCGGTGATGGGAATGTTGATCGGCGAACGTGAGTGGAGGGGCAAGGGTGTGGCGGAGGAAGTGATTCGGCATTCGGCGGCGTGGCTCCATCAGACATGGGGCATCAAAGAGATCGTGCTGGGCGTTGCTCCCGATAACGTTGCAGCGATGAGCGCATATGAGAAGGCCGGTTTTAGAAAAGAGCAGACCAATCGGATCGTGATTGATCCAAGTGTATCGATCAGTATGGTATGGCATCTCGATGTCTGAATCCCTGTCGGTGCGTCATGCTCTGAGGGGGAGTCGCATGTTTCGCACTGAACGAGGATACGTCGAGTTTGAGTCTGTAATTTCTCGCGTTGAAGCATGGGCCGAAATCGCAGCTTTCGATGTTCTTGGCTATCGTAGGAATTCCCTCGCCAGCAGATTGGTTCAGCGCGTGGTTGAAGTAGGACTGGTACCGTTTATTCAGGAGTGTGCACGAGGTGCTGAGTGTGGCAGCCCTCTCGTTCTCGCTTCCGAGGTTGTACGGTTTTCAGATTTCACGGTTGAGACGCCTTCCGGCATGGTCCGCCTCCGTCCACTGTGCGTGGTCCGGTCTATGGTGGAGTTTGCTCTTCATTGGTTGCATGTGGGGGGCATGGCGATGTTGGCCTTTCTCAGTCGGGGGGGGAAGAAGGGGGCTGCAACCCTTTTGTTTGGGGTCGGCAGTGAAAGTCTCAAGTTTGGAGAGGGCGATGCCAGATTCGCTCAATTTTGCCAGAGCGGACCAATTGCTCCTTTAACGGAAGCGAACCGTCTCATCATCCAAACCTCCAGTGATGTTCGATCAACCCAGCCCAACCGATTTGAATATGTCCGGTTCCCTTTGTTCGCGCTGCTACACGAGAATGCGCCAAGCCTGATCGAACTTCTACGATTCATGCTAGAGCATCTGGAGGCTGCAGGGGCCTATGTGGTTGCTGTGGTTCGCCTGCCGTTGGTCAGTGTCGTGGGGAGAGACTTTGCCTATCATGCGATGGTGACGTATTTGAATCGGAAGAGCCTGATCGAGGCGGTCGTGATTACCAACTCGAATTATTCGGCTCAGCCGCTATGGATGAGTGATCTTCCAGGAAGACGATTTCTCACACATCTGGTCTGGTATTCGCAAAACACTGTTCCACTGGTCTATGCGGATGAGCCTATCAAGGTCAATATTCCGAATTTTCGCCACATGCGCATTGATGTGTCGTGGGTGTGGACCGATGCCTACGCGGCGTATTTGAGAACGATGTCGATACCGGGAGACATCCACGTGGTTGGACCCATCCTTTGGTATTTGCCACCCGTTTCCGCAGTTCCCAAAGATGCCTCCAATGACATCATGTTCACGTTGTTTGATGTCACCCCAGTGAGAGATGCAGTTGCCGAGTCTATTGGGTTGTTCGGGAGCTACTACAGCGCTCAAAATATGACACAGTTTGTCGAGGAGACCTTGTCGGTATGCAGAGAGCTTGAATCAAGAACTGGAAGACGTGTCCGGCTGTCTCTCAAGCACAAGCGGAGTTACAACGATCGCACGCACGATCCGCGTTATAGGGAGCTTATCAGTCGCCTCACGGCTTCCGAGGGAGGTATCGAGTTGATTCCCTTTGAAACCAACATGTACGCGTTGCTTGCCAACAGCGATCTGGCGATTGTGGTGCCCTATTCATCGCCGGCCTATGTGGCGAGTCGTAGTGGCGCTCACGCGGTCTACTTTGATCCTACGAAAACACTCCTCCCTACTTTTCAGCCGGCGCCTCTTGTGACATTTGCCTCAGGTCGGGCGGAACTTCTGCGTATTGCATTGGATACCGTTAGCGATCGTGCCGATGCTCTCGAACCTTCATGATCAGCCCTGGGGGGCTCTGGTGATCCGTTGGAGTCTGTTATCTACGGGGGCAGTTGTACGCTGTTAGGTATTTGGGCCAGGGTGTCAGATCTTTTTCAATCAACGGGAAATGCAGTGAGTGCTGGGTCACGGTGCTGTTGTTGGGTGTTTTGCTAAACGGCCCCAAGGAGGTTTCCGCGTCGACTCTTTAGTGTATTTTGCGCGGGTGTGTTCGTCGTGAGATAACGCATGTTGGAACAAAATTCAATTTGGTTTTTCCTCAGTCGACGTAAAGCACTGTACGGTTCCCTTGCGGTGGTGCTAGTCGTGGCAGCGCTTCTTGAAGCGCTGAGCGTCGGTGCGCTCTTCCCGCTTGTCACGACCGTGCTGGGCGGGGATGCGGCTGTACGCGGCGGAAGCGTGTTGTCATTTCTCGAGTCCATGGTGACGCTGTTCCCAGGCCGGGATCGCCTGGTCACAGCTGTTGTATTAATGGTGGGGTTTATTACGGCTAAATCCCTCGCCGTTTTGATGAGGGACTATCTGATCGCCTACGGCGGAGCCAAAGTTGTTCATGAAACGAAACAGGAGTTGTTCGCCCGGCTGACTCAATTACCCTATTCCTATTTCATCGCGCATTCGCATGGAGATTTGAGTTACCGGTTGACTACTGCTCCGCAAAGCCTTGGACTGATGTTGTTGCTGTTCCCTTCCATTCTCGCTCAAGGCTTCATTGTGTTCGCCATCTGTCTGTTGCTGATGACCATTAGCTGGCCCTTGACGCTTGGGATCATAGGGGCGGGCGGTCTCCTGTACGGGCTGCTTCGCCAGGCCTCAAAGCGAGTGTCTCATGTCGTCGGGAAGCGGCGCACTGCAGCTTTGTCGAGGGAGCTTGGAATCGTCGTTGAATTCATGGCCGGGATTAAGGAGATTTTTGCCGCCAATGCAGCTGATCGGTGGATGTCACACTATTGCGAGCAAGGCAGGGAATTGCGCGTTCTCCATGTTCAAGATAGCGTCTGGCAATCTGTGCCGGGAGTGCTTATCGAATGGGTCTTTTTTGTCCTGGTCGGCGTGATGGCGGTTTTGGCTCAGCAATCGAGCGGTTCTCCCGCTGCATCGATTCCCATGATGGCTGTCTATGCGTTTGCGTTATACCGTTTGATTCGGTCAGTCAGCCTGCTTAGCGCGTACAAGCTTCGGCTCGGTAGCCAGGTGGCCGACGTGGGGTTGCTTCATCGGACGCTCGAGGAGCCGATCGCCGTCTCCCCGAATCACCGGGCGGAGGAGGCATCATTCACGAAGAGTGTGATATTCGACCACGTGTCGTTCGTCTATCCGGGTCGCCAAGAACCCGCATTGCGTGACATCAACTTGACTATTGAGCAAGGCCAAGTGGTGGCGCTGGTTGGACGTTCCGGATCCGGGAAAACCACGCTGGTTAATCTTCTTTTGCGATTGTACGACCAGAGTGACGGTGCGATATGCGTGGACGGTCGTCAGCTTGCTGCCTGTTCGCGGTCGTCATGGCTCAGGCTCATCGGCTATGTAAGTCAGGAAGTATTCATGTTAAATGGTACGGTCCGGGAAAATATTCGGTTTGGACTTGTGGATTGTACTGAAGGTGCGATTGAAGAAGCTGCCAGGGCCGCATATGCACATGAGTTTATTGCAGCGCTGCCTCATGGGTATGAGACAATCGTCGGAGACCGAGGCATGATGCTGTCGGGAGGGCAGCGCCAGCGCTTAGCCATTGCCCGTGCATTACTGCGAAAGCCTCAACTTTTGATTTTTGATGAAGCCACGAGTGCTCTGGATCCCACATCAGAAGCATTCATTCAGCAGGCAATTCGTGATCTGGCACGGGACCACACCATTATTCTGGTTGCCCATCGTCTCTCAACAGTGAGATTTGCCAACAAGATCGTGGTGTTCGAGGATGGACGGATTGTTGAAATGGGGACGCATCCGGAGTTGCTCGCGATGAAGGGGCAATACAGTACGATGATGTCTTCCTCTGTCGAGTGAATCGGTCATGAAGGCTTGAGTTGTGTCGGTGGCGGTCCGTATCAGTAGAGTATATTTCGATCGCGATCGACCGGTTCGTAGAATGAAAGTTGTGTGGAGTGCCGGTGTATGTTCGAAGAGTCCCTGTGCATGGCATTGAGCTGGCCTACTCAGGAGGAGACCGGTTCCATCTGCTGGCAATTTATTCGGTTGGCACTACATCGAAATACATTGGATTGAGGTGGGATGCGCGCGCTAATACGATCGATACTTTCTGAAGGACAGATTGAGGCGCTTCGTGGGGCGCGCAGCAAGTTATCCCAGACTGGGAGTCATGTCTGGGATTTGGTTTGCCGGATTCTACCCGATCGGGCCGTCTTGTTCGTTGCGGGTCATACTCAACTGGTCAGGCAATTAGACTATGTTCCCGAGAAGATCTGGTTACGTGTTGAGTCGGAAGTTGAATATGTGACCCGCCTGCACTCCTGTGCAAAGGAACCGGAAACCATCGACTGGATCCAGAGGTTCTTTCACAAAGGAGATGTCTATTATGATATCGGCGCGAACGTCGGAGCCTATGCGCTTGTGGCGGCCAAACATTTTCGAGGGGACGTTCAGGTCTATGCGTTTGAGCCGAGCTATCCCACGTTCAAACAGCTCTGTACGAATGTGGTGATCAATGATTGCCAGAATTGCATCACGCCGCTTCAGGTGGCTCTGTCGGATCAGACGGGTATCGCGGTGCTCAATTACAGTTCGCTGGTGCCGGGCAGCGCGCTGCATGCCTTGGGGGAGGCCTGTGATTATAAGGGAGACAAGTTTCGACCTGTCGTGAAACAGCCTGTCTTAGCCTTTGCCCTTGACGACCTCATCCGGCAGTTCGCGCTTTCTCCTCCCGCCCATATCAAGCTCGATGTCGACGGCATTGAACTGAGCATTCTAAGAGGCGCGGAAAAGACACTGGCCAGTGCCGCGTTGCGAAGTGTTCTTGTCGAGATTCTGGAAGGGGATGCTCATTCGATGGAGGTCGTGTCTTTTCTGGAACGGTGCGGTCTCACGCTCCACTCAAAGCACAAGTACATCCATGGGGGCAGTACCGGCCCTTCGTCACGGATCTATAACTATATCTTTCACCGGCAGGGTGCGTCGGGGGTGCCAGTGAGATGATCGTTGCGTTGGTTGCAGGCCAGGAAGAAGATAGAAAGTTTCCCGGACGGAACACGTTTTCCCTCTTGGGGCGGCCCATGATGAGTTACCCTATTCTCGCCGCGCAACATGCGAAAGAGGTGGATCGTACCTTCCTGACGACCGATTCCGAGGCAATCAAGCGAGTGGCCGAAGGAATGGGTGTGACGACGCTTCAGCGGGGATCGCACACAAGCGGGCCGTCAGTCCATCTGAGGGAGGTGCTGAGAGAGGCGATAGCCCAGGTATCTCAGGCTATCGGCGAAACGCCCGAAGCGATCGTTTTGCTGCTCTGTAATGCCCCGACCGTGACTGCCGGTCTGATCGATCATGGCGTGGAGATTTTCAGAAAAGACGCCTCGCTGGACGCCGTGATTTCCGTGTCGATGCACAATGAATTCCATCCACGGCAGGCACTGCGCATGGCTGAAGGCGGGTTGATACGCTCGTACTTGTCTGATGAAGGGCGGCAAGCGAACACGAAAGAGGCGTACTTCCCGGACGCGCTGTTTTTGCTCTTTCGTCCTCAGGTGTTAACCGGTCCGGTCTCAACGCAGGGGGAGGACGGCCGGATTTTGGATTGTGAAAACTGCCGGGTGTTTCCGCTTGTTCATGAAGGCTACGGAGATGTCGACCATATCTGGCAGGTCCCTGCGGTTGAAGAGTGGCTGCGTCGTCAGGGGTTTTCTCAAGTTGAGACCCCCTATGGCCAACGGCCGACGACGGGACCGGTGGTGCAGGTCACCTCGAAGAAGGCGGGAGGGCGTCGGGTTCTGGTGACAACGGTTCCGTTCGGCGAAATTGATCGGACGCCGCTCACTCTTCTCGAGGAGGCCGGCATCGAGTATATAATCAATCCCATTGGACGCAGGTTACGGCCGGAAGAGTTGGGAGATATGATCGGTGACATTGATGTATTGATTGCCGGCACGGAGCCGATTACGGCTGAGGTGCTGGCTCGGGCGAAGCGGCTGCGTCTGATCTCGCGGGTCGGGATTGGGTTGGATAGCGTCGATCTCCAGGCCGCTCGTGCGCAAGGGATCCTGGTCTCGTACACGCCGGATGCGCCAGCCCCGGCCGTGGCGGAGATGACTATAGGAGTAATGCTTTCGCTGCTTCGATCATTGGCGCAAGCAGACCGGGGGATGCGAGGGGGGGTGTGGCACCGTTTCCTTGGCCGTCGATTATCGGATGTCACGGTAGGAGTCATCGGAGTGGGGCGTGTCGGAAAACGTCTCATCCGCCATCTACAAGGTTTTTCGCCGAGGATTCTGGCGAACGATCTGATGCCTGACTATGAGTTTGGCATTGCGCATCACGTGAACTGGGTTGACAAGGAGCGCATCTACACAGAGGCGGACATTATTACGCTGCATCTGCCGTTGACCCCGCTGACACATAATCTGATTGCGGCTCGTGAGTTGAATATGATGAAGCCCGATGCCGTCCTGATTAACACGGCGCGCGGCGGAATGGTCCATGAACATGATTTGGCGCAGGCCCTCAAGCGCGGTACTCTCGCCGGCGCCGCGCTCGATGTGTTTTCGCAGGAGCCCTACGCAGGGGAGTTGGTCACCATTGAAAATTGTCTGCTGACGTGCCACATGGGGTCGATGTCGCGCGATTGCCGGACCCGAATGGAGTTGGAAGCGACGGAAGAAGCCATCCGTTTCCTCCAAGATGAACCCTTGCGCCTGTTGGTTCCTGAGACTGAATACCTGCTGCGAGTGTCCGGGTAGCCCCGGGATGCGTCGTCCGGGGCAGCATGGCTTCGTCGGCATCCAGTCGCGATGTGTGATCACGCTGCTAGGGAAATTGTGAGGTTCCAAAAGGACCTATGAACCGTCT
>CXWL01037848.1_pt1 | contig 13470 bp, 12 predicted proteins | sample 590931 | NCBI WGS metagenome assembly CXWL01 (sample SAMEA3498368, study PRJEB10139) | groundwater metagenome | biome: water well; material: biofilm material | place: Germany | collected 2015-04-27 | reverse complement strand
GAAACCTGGCAGAAGGTGGCGCGCGTGCAAGTAATGACACGTCGCGGTGAATTACTGGAGCGCTTACCGCAGGAATACGAGATCGGCTACCGCCATGCGGCTTTGAAGGGGAAGAGAGAAGGTGGGAGAGGAAAGGGTAAAACCTCGGAGCGCGGCGAAGCATCCCTTCCCCAGGAAGAATTTTTCGTCGGCGCATGGCTGAAGTTGGATGAGGGTGACAGCGAGAACGCGCGGCAGGAGATCAAAGCGCTGCTGGAGAAGCGTCTCGCCAGCCAGCCTTTGCAATTGCCCAACGCGGGTTCGGTGTTTCATAACCCGCCGGGTAACCATGCGGCGAAACTGATCGAAGGTTGCGGCCTGAAAGGCAAACGCATCGGTGGTGCACAGGTGTCGGAGAAGCATGCCAACTTTATCGTCAACGTGGGCGAGGCGACGGCAGCGGATATCGAGAATCTGATCAAGGAAGTACGCACGACGGTATTGCAACAGACCGGTATTGACTTGCACCCCGAAGTAAAAATCGTTGGTGAGTACATGAAACATGAATAAAAGTACCTCTTCCCCCTTCTCTCTTCCTACTTTCCGCTTTGGCAGGGTAGCCGTGTTGTTCGGCGGGCGTTCGGCAGAGCGCGAGGTGTCGCTGAAGAGCGGTGCGGCAGTGTTGGCTGCGCTGCAAAGTAGCGGTGTGGATGCGCATGCTTTCGACCCGGCAGAACGTGCCTTGCACGAATTACACGACGAGAAGTTCGGCCGGGTGTTTATCGCGCTGCACGGACGCTATGGCGAAGACGGCACAGTGCAGGGTGCTCTGGAGCTGATGGGTGTTCCCTACACCGGTAGCGGCGTGCTGGCTTCGGCGCTGGCGATGGACAAGTGGCGCACCAAACTGGTGTGGCAGGCAGCCGGATTGCCCATTCCCGATTACGAAATGCTCACCGAATGCAGCGACTGGAAGGCTGTGGTGCAGCGTCTGGGGCTGCCGCTGTTCGTGAAGCCTGCCAACGAAGGATCAAGCGTGGGCATTACTAAAGTGAAACACGCGGTAGACCTGCAAGCTGCTTACCAGGATGCGGTCAAGTACGACAAGCTGGTGATCGCCGAACGTTTCATCGGCGGCGGCGAATACACCGTAGCGATTTTGAATGGCCGCGCATTGCCTGTGATCAAGATCGAGCCGGCCAACGAGTTTTACGACTACGAAGCGAAATATCTGCGCGATGACACGCGCTACCTGTGCCCGAGCGGATTGAACGCAGAGCAAGAAGCAGAGATGCAGCGCTTGGCGCAGCAGGCATTCGCACTTATCGGGGGGCAAGGCTGGGGGCGGGTGGACTTTTTGTCTGATGAACAAGGCAAGGCTTACTTGCTGGAAGTGAATACTTCACCCGGCATGACCGATCACAGCCTAGTGCCGATGGCGGCACGCCAGGCGGGAATCAGCTTCGAGCAATTGGTGTTACAGATATTGGAGGGTGCAGGAAATGGAAAATAGCTTTTCACGTTCGCTTCCTCTCCCTCCGGGAGAGGATTGTGGAGAGGGTTATGTGGGATAACGCTCCGCTGCTGCGCGGAATGGCCAGCCTGCTGTTCGGCATCAGCCTGCTGCTGGTGCTGGTCGGTTCAATGCGCTATGTGTTGCGCTTGCCGGTATTCCCGCTGCGCGCGGTTGAATTGACTGATGCGCCACAGCGCGTCTCATCTGTGCTGCTTGAAAAAGTAGTGCGCGAACAATTGAGGGGAAATTTTTTCTCCGTCGATCTGGAGCACACGCGGCTGGCATTTGAAAAACTGCCTTGGGTGCGCAAGGTGAGCGTGCGGCGCAAGTTCCCATGGAGTCTGCAAGTGGAAGTGGAAGAACAGGCTGTCCTCGCGCGCTGGAACAAAACGGCATTGGTGAATACACACGGTGAAGTGTTTGTGGCCCAGGCGAATGAGACGCTCCCCGATTTTGTCGGGCAACCGAATACTGCGATGCAAGTGGCGACGATGTACGGCGAGTTGAATGCAGTGTTGCAGCCTTTGCAGAAACAAATCGTGCAGATCAGCCTGTCGCCGCGTTTTGCCTGGCAGGTGAAATTGAACGACGGCATGGTGCTGGAACTTGGGCGCGATCAGATGCCGCAACGCCTGGCGCGCTTTGTCACGGTGTATCCGTACAGTCTGGCGGAGAACGCACAGACCGTGCGACATGTCGATCTGCGTTATCGCAACGGCTTTGCGGTGTATCTGCCGGGCAGCGAGGTTTGAGAGTTGGGGGATGGCAATGAGCAAGGAAAGTAAAAATTTGATCGTAGGCCTGGATATAGGCACTTCGAAGATCGCGTGCATCGTCGCCGAGGTGACGCCGGAAGGCGCGCTGGAGGTAATCGGCGCCGGCATGCACCAATCGTCCGGCATGAAGAAAGGCATGGTGGTGAACATCGACGCCACGGTCGGCGCTATCCAGCAGGCGTTGCAGGAAGCAGAACTGATGGCCGACTGCAAGATCCACACGGTCTACACCGGTATCGCGGGCGGACACATCCGCAGCTCGAACGCGCACGGCATGATCAAGATCAAGGACAAGGAAGTGGCGCACACCGATGTGGTGCGTGCGATTGAGACGGCCGGCTCGATCAGTCTGCCGGGCGATCAGCAGATTCTGCACATACTCGAACAGGAGTTCAGCATCGACGGCCAGGAAGGCATCAAGAAACCGCTGGGCATGAGCGGCATGCGCCTGGAGGTGGAGATCCATATCGTCACCGGCGCAGTGTCGGCAGTGCAGAACATCCTGAAGTGCATCCACCGTTGCGGTCTGGAAGTGAACGAGATGATCCTGCAGCCACTGGCGTCGAGCAAGGCGGTGCTGGCCGACGACGAGAAGGAGCTGGGTGTATGCCTGATCGACATCGGCGGTGGCACCACCGATGTGGCCATCTTCACCAACGGTGCGATTCGCCATACGGCGGTGATCCCCATCGCCGGTGACCAGATCACCAACGACATCGCAATGGCGCTGCGTACGCCGACCAAGGACGCCGAGGACATCAAGATCAAGTACGGCTGCGCGTTGCGTCAACTGGCCAACGATGCGCCGATTGAGGTGCCCGGTGTGGGTGAGCGCAGTTCGCGCATGTTGTCGCGGCAGACGCTGGCGGAAGTGATCGAGCCGCGCGTGGAAGAACTGTATTCGCTGGTGCAGACCGAGTTGCGCCGCAGCGGTTTCGAAGACCTGTTGTCTTCCGGCATCGTCATCACCGGCGGCAGTAGTGCCATGCAGGGCATGGTGGAACTGGGTGAAGAGATATTCCACCTGCCGGTGCGAATAGGTCTGCCGCGCAACATCGGCGGCTTGTCTGCGGTGGTGAAAACGCCGCGCTACGCGACGGGGGTAGGTCTGCTGGTCTATGGCCTGGAGCGCCATCAGCGCGATGAAGTGTCACGGGTGAATTCGGGTTCGTTCAAGGATGTGCTGGAAAAAATGAAAGAGTGGTTCAAGGGTAATTTTTAAAGTGGGCAGCGCGGCGGCAGTTGGACGGCTTGGCGGGTTCGTATTTTTGTATTGAGTATTTGCATTTAACCAAAGGAGAAAAATGATGGCTTTCGAACTGATAGATGCACAACCGCAGGGTGCGGTGATCAAGGTGGTGGGGGTGGGCGGTTGTGGCGGTAACGCCATCGATCACATGATCGAGCAAGGCGTGCAAGGCGTCGAATTCATTGTCATCAATACCGATGCGCAGGCGCTCAAACGCAGCAAGGCAAGGGTGCAATTACAGATCGGTGCATCTCTTACCAAGGGCTTGGGTGCAGGCGCCAAGCCGGAGATCGGCCAAGCGGCCGCCGAGGAGGATCGCGAGCGCATTGCCGAGATCATCAGCGGCGCGAATATGGTGTTCATCACTGCCGGCATGGGCGGCGGGACGGGTACCGGTGCAGCACCTATCGTGGCGCAAGTCGCGAAAGAGATGGGCATCCTTACCGTGGCGGTGGTCACCAAGCCGTTTGTATTTGAAGGCAAACGCATGTCGCTGGCACAGACCGGCATCGAGGAACTGGCATCGTATGTTGACTCGCTCATCATCGTGCCGAATGCCAAGCTGATGGAAGTGCTGGGCGGCAAGACCACGCTGCCGGAAGCGTTCAAGGCGGCGAACGGCGTGCTGCAGGGTGCAGTGGCAGGAATCGCCGAGGTCATCAACGTGCCCGGGATGGTGAATGTAGACTTCGCCGACGTATGCACGCTGATGTCCGAGAACGGTATGGCGATGATGGGTGCGGCTACCGCGTCCGGCGAGGGCCGTGCGCAACGAGCCGCCGAGCAGGCCATCGCCAGTCCTTTGCTGGAAGATGTGGATCTGTCCGGCGCGCGCGGCGTGCTGGTCAATATCACATCCAGCTGCAACCTGACTCTGGAAGAGCTGCATGAGGTGATGAATTGTTTCCAGTTTGCCGCATCGGAGGCAACCGTGATCGTCGGGTCGGTGTTCGATGAAGCGATGGGTGATGAATTGCGCGTGACCATTGTGGCCACCGGACTCGGCTCGGTGGTACGCAAACAGCAACCCAAGCCGGTGTTGGCTTATGAAAAACAAATGCGTACCGGTACCCACGACGCGCCGGTGATTGACTACAACGAGTTGGACATGCCGGCGGTGATTCGCACCGGACGTCACCGCGAGGCAGTGGAAGCGATGAAGCAGTCGGGCGTGGATATGCTCGACATTCCTTCGTTCCTGCGCAAGCAGGCTGACTGAAAACAGGATCGATGATTGAGCTCGGAGGATCGAGCGAAAAGCAGGGCAGTGGGGTTAACTAAATTCCCGCTCCTCAATCCTGCGCAGGGGGTTATGCTAAACTTTGCGCAAGTTTTATCGGGTCACCATATATGGTCAAGCAGCGCACACTGAAGACGACGGTGCAAGCAACCGGAGTCGGTTTGCATACCGGTGAGAAGGTCTTTCTGACCTTGCGTCCGGCTGCCATTGACAGCGGTATCGTGTTTCGACGCGTCGATCTGCCCCACCCGATGGACATTCGAGCCGAGGCGCATGCGGTGCACGACACGCGTCTTTCAACGTGCCTGGAAGCGTATGGCACACGCGTGGCGACGGTGGAGCATTTGATGTCTGCGTTGTCCGGTCTGGGGATCGACAATGCCATCGTCGAGTTGACGAGTTCCGAACTGCCCATCATGGACGGCAGCGCGGGAACCTTCATTTTCCTGTTGCAATCTGCGGGACTGGTCGAACAATCTGCTGCCAAGAAATTCATGCGCATCAAAAAGAGCGTGGAAATCAGGGACGGCGACAAGTGGGTGCGCTTTGAACCTTACAACGGCTACAAGCTGTGCTTCACCATCAATTTTGCCCACCCGGTGTTCGCCAATACCAAGCAGAGCGTGACGGTGGATCTGGGCGAACATTCTTACATTAAAGAAGTAAGCCGTGCCCGTACCTTCGGCTTTATGCAGGATGTGGAAAATATGCGTGCCCAGGGCTTGGCGTTGGGCGGCAATCTTGACAACGCCATCGTGATGGACGAATACCGCGTCATCAACCCGGATGGCTTGCGCTTCGAGGATGAGTTCGTCAAACACAAGGTGCTGGATGCCATCGGTGATTTGTACTTGTTGGGGCACCCGTTGATTGGCGCTTTTTCCGGTTACAAATCAGGCCATGCACTGAATAACGCCCTGTGCCGGGCGTTGCTGGCCGATGAATCGGCCTGGGAATTCGTCACCTTCGACAAGGCCGAAGAGGCGCCGGATTTCCTGCGCCTGCAATTGCAGCCAGTCTAGCTCGGGATTGCAATGATCATCCGACTTGCCTTGTTGTTTTCGGCATTGCTCATCGCCACTTCTTTTGCTACCTATATATTCACGCGCGATGCGCGCTATCTGCGGTTTGCCTGGCAAGTGGGGCAGTTCATTCTGTTGGTGATTTTGGTGTTCGGCGCTTTGTTTTTGCTGGAGCGTTACGGGCTGGTCGCTTGGCGGGTGCTGGTCTAGCAGCAAGCAGTTGTTCTCAAGAAATGGCCCGCTTGGCAAGGCGTCTCAATGCGGTCTTTAGCGGGCTGTCTTGTAAATTGAGCGCCAGGTTTTCCAGTTCTTTTCGTCCGCTGTTACCCAGTATTCTGGGCACCGGAGTTGTCGGCGTGGTTTTGACACGGACTTGCACCCGGATTTGAATTCCAGTAACCTCGCATCCCCTTGTTCGAAATAAGGAAATCAGTTCCGTGCTGATTTGGCGCAATTTGGCGGCCACTGCTCCATTGTCTGCCGCGAGGATCAGCGTCTGACCGTGTAGTTGCATTACACGGCTGGCTGGTAACAGGGAAGGCGGGGCGAGCAGTTGATAGTGCCGCTGCAGCAAGGCGATCTGCCTTGCGCGCTGAGAGAGGTGTCGCAGGCCCTGGTTGGAATCCAGGAAAGCTTTCAGGCGATGGGGCACAATAGTTTGGAAATCACGTTATAAGGGGTAACCGCGTGAATATTATTCTAGTTTCGAATCGTTTTGCAAAAGCGCGCAGTGTGACGTTTACAGGAACGCACCTTTTGGCAGCCGGAATCATGGCGCTATGCCTGTTCCTTGCTGCTGTATTAAGTGCGCAGTACGCCATTGTACGTTTTCAACCAGGCACGATCAGCAATGAATTACGGACTTGGCTGGCAAGCGCACAAGAAGCCGAGCAACAGAAACAGCAGGCTTATTTGCGCCAGAGCCTGGATGCAATGGCGATGCGCCTCGGACAGATGCAGGCGCAATTACAACGTTTGGATGGTTTGGGTGCGCGTCTGGCCAAGCTGACCGGCATGAAACCCCAGGAATTCTCGTTCGGACAGCCTCCAGCACAGGGTGGCCCTTATATCCCTGCCCCTCCGCAGCAACATGTTTCTTTGAATTCGATGATGGAGCAGATGTCTGGCTTGAGCGCTTTACTGAGCGATCGCAGCGACAAGCTGGTCGCTCTGGAAACTTTGTTGCTCCAGGATCGGCTGGACAAAAAAATGCTTCCGTCCGTCGCGCCAATCACGGTCAGCTGGTATTCCTCGAATTTCGGCTGGCGCATCGATCCGTTTACCGGCCAGAATGCGATGCATGAAGGGGTTGATTACATGGTACCCGAGGGTACATCGATCTACGCCTCTGCCGGCGGTGTGGTGGTGTATGCGGACACTCATCCGCAATATGGTAATATGATCGAGATTGATCACGGCAATGAAGTCGTTACGCGCTATGCGCATGCCTCCAAGTTGCTGGTCAAAGTCGGTGACGTAGTGCGGCGCGGACGCGAGATCGCCAAGGTCGGTAATACCGGGCGTTCCACGGGCAACCACCTGCACTTTGAAGTGAGATACAAAGGCACCGCCCAGAATCCGGTACGCTTTCTGCAAAAAGCAGCCAGTTGATGCGATTTTATTCGTAGCAGGGTGAGGTGTAAGCCTCACCCTTTTTTATTTGTTCGTATTGGTAGTTAAGAAAATAACAGCATGATCTCTAACTTGTTGAAATCCGTGTTTGGCAGTCGTAATGACCGCCTGCTCAAACAATATCGTCAGACTGTCACGCGCATCAATGCGCTGGAAACCGAAATCTCCGCCTTGTCAGATGACGCTCTCCAAGCCAAGGCGGCCGAATTCAAACAGCGGGTGCTAAAAGGTGAGTCGCTCGATGCGCTGTTGCCGGAAGCATTTGCCGTGGTGCGTGAAGGCGGCCAGCGTGTGCTGCAGATGCGCCATTTCGATGTGCAGTTGATCGGCGGCATGGTGCTGCATTACGGCAAGATCGCAGAAATGCGCACCGGCGAAGGCAAGACGCTGATGGCGACCTTGCCGGCCTATCTGAATGCCTTATCCGGCAAGGGTGTGCATGTGGTCACGGTGAACGACTATCTGGCGGCACGCGATGCCGAATGGATGGGGCGGTTGTACCGCTTTCTGGGTTTGTCGGTCGGAGTCATTTTGACCAGCATGGAACATGCGGACAAGCAGGCGGCTTATGGTGCGGACATCACTTACGGCACCAACAACGAATTCGGGTTCGATTACCTGCGCGACAATATGGCGGCGCAGGCAACAGAACGTTTCCAGCGCGGCTTGAATTTTGCCATCGTGGATGAGGTGGACTCCATCCTGATCGACGAGGCGCGCACGCCGCTGATCATCTCCGGTCAGGCGGAAGATAACCTTGATGTGTACCTGCAGATGAACAAGCTGGTGCCGCATTTGACGCGTCAGGCCGATGAGAATGCGTCGGGCGATTTCCATGTCGATGAAAAGAATCACCAAATACTGTTGAGCGAATCCGGTCACGAACATGCAGAGCGTCTGCTGGCGCAAGCCGGACTGCTACCCGTCGGCGGTAGTTTGTACGATCCGGCCAACATTACGCTGATCCATCATCTGTACGCCGCATTGCGCGCACACAATCTGTTTCACCTTGACCAACATTACGTGGTGCAGAACGATGAAGTGATCATCGTCGATGAATTCACCGGGCGCTTGATGGCGGGTCGGCGCTGGTCGGACGGTCTGCATCAGGCAGTCGAAGCCAAAGAAGGGGTGGCAATCCAGAAAGAGAACCAGACGCTGGCCTCGATCACCTTCCAGAATTATTTCCGCATGTACAACAAACTGTCTGGCATGACCGGTACAGCGGATACCGAGGCTTACGAATTCCAGTCCATCTACAACCTAGAAACCGTCATCATCCCGCCGCACCGTCCCACTATCCGCAAGGACATGATGGACAAGGTCTATCTCAGCGCGAACGAAAAATACACTGCGGTGATCGCCGATGTGCGCGATTGTTATGAACGCGGGCAGCCGGTGCTGGTGGGCACCACTTCCATCGAAACTTCCGAATTGCTTTCCGGTTTGCTGGAGAAAGTGAAGTTGCCGCATCAGGTGTTGAACGCCAAACAGCACGCGCGTGAAGCCGAGATCGTGGCGCAGGCGGGGCGCCCGAAAATGATTACCATCGCCACCAACATGGCGGGGCGCGGTACGGATATTGTGCTGGGCGGCAACGTGGAAAAGCCCATCGAGTTGGTGCGTATGGATGAGAGTCTGGGTGCGGCAACACGTGAACAACGCGTCGCACAATTACGTGCCGAATGGCAGCCGGTCCACGAGCAGGTCATCGCCAGCGGCGGCCTGCACATCATCGGCACCGAGCGCCACGAGTCGCGGCGCGTGGACAACCAGCTGCGCGGACGTTCCGGTCGCCAGGGCGATCCCGGTTCCAGCCGCTTCTATCTGTCGCTGGAAGATCCGCTGCTGCGCATCTTCGCCTCCGACCGCGTAGCGGCGATCATGAATAAGTTCAAGCTGCCCGAGGGCGAAGCCATTGAACACAGCTGGGTGACGCGAGCCATCGAAAATGCGCAGCGCAAAGTGGAAGCGCGCAACTTCGACATGCGCAAACAGATTCTGGAATACGACGATGTCGCCAACGACCAGCGCAAGGTGATCTATGAACAGCGCAGCGAGTTGTTGCAAAGCACTGATATCAGCGAGACCATCAGTGCGATGCGTGAAGGGGTGTTGAGCGACCTGTTTGCCGAGTACCTGCCCCATGGGAGCATGGAGGAACAATGGGATGTGCCGGGTCTGGAAAAAACCCTGGCTGCAGAGTTCCAACTGCGTCTGCCATTGGTGCTATGGCTGGAGCAGGAAAAACATCTGGATCAGGATGGTTTGTTAAAACGCATGGTCGAGACAGCTCAACAACAATATCAAACGAAAGTGGACCAGGTCAGCGGACCGGTAATGCATGGTTACGAGCGCATCATCATGTTGCAAAGCCTGGATCAGCACTGGCGCGAGCATCTGGCAGCGCTGGATCATTTGCGCCAGGGTATACACTTGCGCGGCTACGCGCAGAAGAACCCCAAGCAGGAATACAAGCGTGAAGCGTTCGAGCTGTTTGCCGCCATGCTGGAGTCCATCAAGCGTGATGTGACGCAGACCTTGATGAACGTGCAGATACGCAGCGAAGCGGATGTGGCAGCGGCGGAAGCTCCCCACGCGCCGGAAAATGTGCAGTATCATCACGCCGACTACGAGGAGGCGCTGACGAAAACCGAGCAGCAAGCCGCAGAACATAAGCCTTTTGTGCGAGCAGGGGAAAAGGTCGGGCGCAACGATCCCTGCCCCTGCGGTTCGGGTAAAAAATACAAGCAGTGCCATGGCAAATTGATTTGAATACATCAACTTTAGGGGAGAAGAAGATGCCGACCGATGATCTGATTTTGCAAACCTTGCACAACTCAACGCTAACCGAAGAGTTGCGCGATGCCGAGATCGAGTCTCTGGGACGATTGTTCGAGGTCATGGAATACAAGGCAGGGCAAAGCCTGCTGCGCCCCGGCGAGGAACGGCTGAAGAATTCGCTGATTGTCCTGGCCAGTGGCGAAGTGGAAGCCACTGCCACCATCGGCGGAGAACAGGCCACATTGCATCTGCTGCAACCGGGTGACTTGGCCGGCATCATCACTTTCGTCGGCGGCAATGTGTCGCAGATCAGTGCCACCGTGGTGGCCAAGACAGATTGCAAGGTGTTGCTGCTGGAGCGTTCCAGGCTTGAATCTTTGCTGAATTCACAACCGGCAATCGTCTATTACGTGATGCGCGGTATCGTGCGCCATGTGCATGGCATTGTGCGCCGTATGAATGCCCAATCGGTTGAAATGACCAACTACCTCTACAAGACTGGGGGACGTTTCTAGTCATGCCGGTCAATCTTGCTGCGCCCGTTGCAGGTTCATTGTTGCCCGTTGCGGGCGTATGTTTGGGTATCGCAGAAGCCAATATCAAACGCGCCAACCGCAAGGATCTGCTGATCATCAAGCTGGACGAGGGAGGGACGGTCGCAGGCGTGTTCACCACTAACCGTTTCTGCGCCGCGCCGGTTATCGTCGCACGTGAACATCTCGTATCAGGCAAAGGTATCCGTGCACTAGTCGTCAATACCGGCAACGCCAACGCCGGTACTGGCGAACAAGGCATGGCAGCAGCACGTACCACCTGCGCAGAACTGGCGAAGCTACTGGGCTGCGCGGCGAATCAGATATTGCCGTTCTCTACCGGCGTCATCATGGAGCCGCTGCCTGTTGACAAGATTGCCGCCGGAATGCCGCAAGCCATCAGCAATCTGAAAACAAACAACTGGTTCGATGCCGCGCACGCCATCATGACTACCGACATCGTCGCCAAGGCCGTGTCGCGCCAAGTGCAAATTAGCGGCAAGACCATCACTGTGACCGGCATCGCCAAAGGCTCCGGCATGATCCATCCCAACATGGCCACCATGTTAGGCTACATCGCCACCGATGCAGCCATCGCGCAACCGCTGTTGCAGCAACTGGTGAGTGAAGCAGCGAACCGTTCGTTCAACTGCATCACCGTGGATGGCGACACTTCCACCAACGATGCGCTGATGCTGATCGCCACCGGCAAGAGCGGTGCGGCTATTAACGATGCGAATCTCACTCAAATGCAAGCGGTCGTTACCGAAGTTGCCACTACACTGGCGCAAGCCATCGTGCGCGACGGTGAAGGCGCGACCAAGTTTATCACCATCAAAGTAGAAGATGGCAAAGACAAAGCCGAGTGCAAAAAGATCGGCTACGCCATCGCCCATTCGCCGCTGGTCAAAACCGCTTTCTTCGCTTCCGATCCCAACCTGGGTCGTATCCTCGCCGCCATCGGATATGCAGGCGTTAGCGACCTCAATGTTGAGACGCTGAAACTGTATCTTGACGACGTGCTGGTGGCCGAGCACGGCGGGCGTGCCGCGAGCTATCAGGAAGCAGACGGCCAGCGCGTGATGCAGCAAAGCGACATCACCATCCGTGTGGTGCTGAATCGCGGGGTCGCTGATGCTACTTTGTGGACTTGCGATTTTTCTTACGACTACGTCAAGATCAACGCGAGCTACCGCAGTTAGTTTGGATTACACCAACCGTTCGCCCTGATAACCAGCGACTTGGCTATCGTCATTTGATAGCTTAGTCGAATGGCTATGTCGAAGTGTGTGGCGTGCCCAATATAAGTAAAAAATCAACACCGCCGGGCTACCCTCGGCGAAGTTGTTTTCGGCCATTCATGTTTCGACAAGCTCAACATGAACGGTCTTCAGGTAAGTTGAAAGTTAGAGATACAACATTGAACCCTACAACCGAAGAAACAAAAATAGTCGATGTCTCCGCCGCCGTCCTGCAATGCCCCGATGGCTCCTTCCTCCTAGCTCAACGCCCTGCAGACAAAATCTGGGCCGGCTATTGGGAATTTCCCGGTGGCAAGGTGGAGCCGGACGAAACATTACACGATGCCTTGGTGCGCGAATTGCGCGAAGAGTTGGGCATCGAAGTGGTGACCGCCTATCCGTGGCTCACGCGCGTATTTTCCTATCCTCACGCGATGGTGCGGCTAAATTTCTTTCGCGTGACGGCGTGGCGTGGCGAGTTGCATCCGCACGAGGGGCAGCAGTTTGCTTGGCAGGTAAATCCCCCTCAGTCCACCTTTGGCAAAAGGGGGGGCGGGTGTTCGGTTTCTCCAATACTTCCTGCAAACGCTCCCATTTTGCGTGCACTGGAATTGCCCCCTTTATATGCCATCAGCAATGCCGCAGAGTTGGGTGTGGAGCCGTTCCTGGAAAGGCTGCAAGCCAGGCTGGATGCGGGTCTTCGGCTGGTGCAGTTGCGCGAAAAAAAACTTTCGCGCGACGAATTGCGTTCACTGACGCGGCGGGTGGTGGCGCTGGCACATGCACGCGGTGCGAAGGTGTTGCTCAATGGCGATGTGGCGATGGCGCAGGAGACAGGAGCTGATGGTGTGCAGTTGACGTCGTCTCAACTTGCAGAATTAAGCGAACGGCCCACTGTGGATTGGTGTGCGGCTTCTTGTCACAGCGCGGAGGAGTTGCGTCATGCCGAGGAGTTGGGTTGCGACTTCGCGCTGTTGAGTCCGGTGTTGCCGACACAATCTCATCCGGGTGCGGCACATCTGGGTTGGGGAAATTTTGCGGCTATAGTATTGGGTTCATCGATTCCGGTGTATGCCTTGGGTGGGCTGACGCATGAGGATATTCAGCGCGCATGGCAGCATGGCGCGCATGGAATTTCTCTATTACATCAGGCTTGGTGATCTGCGTCAGGTAACTCCTGTTCGCATTGTTCGACGCGATAATCCTCGTTCGCCCACTTGCCCAGATCGATGAGTTTGCAGCGCTCGCTGCAAAAAGGGCGAAAGCGGTTGTGGGTGTCCCATTTCATTTGCTTGCCGCAGTGCGGGCAAGCGACGACAGGAGGCTTGTTCATTGCAGGGAACAGAAGGTCAGATCGAACTCGACATCCTCTTCATACAGAGCAGCCTTGGCGCTGAAATTCGCCGCGACGAAACGGATGTTGAGAGCGTATTTATTGGCGCTGATCTCGGGGAAGCAGGGTAATGTTTTGTCGAGCGAGATGCGCAGCAACTGCGCG
>CXWL01020389.1_pt1 | contig 13470 bp, 10 predicted proteins | sample 590931 | NCBI WGS metagenome assembly CXWL01 (sample SAMEA3498368, study PRJEB10139) | groundwater metagenome | biome: water well; material: biofilm material | place: Germany | collected 2015-04-27 | reverse complement strand
CCGTCGGGGATACAACCCAGTGGGTTTCAGCATCGGGCAGTTTCAATGTCAGGATCCAGCGGGTGAGTTTCTCGAAAGCCATCCTATTTAAAAATGCAGACTTTAAAAATCAAACGGATGAAAAAGCTTATGTCGCATCATCCGGCGACATCACCAAAAAAATCACCTGGCAAGGTGGTCAGCTCTGATCGATGCTGATAATTTGCCAGGTCGTATTCATTCAATCAAAAATCTTTAGATTATTTCTTAGTCCACCAACCCGAACGTTTTCCTTTTCTGCCCACTCTTGCTTTCGACGGAGTTGTACTTGCCGCCGTTAATGAGGCTCCTGAATTAATTACGACAGCGGAAACTAAATTCGTCACATGTCCGCCGGTTGCAGGAACTGATTTTCTCGATCTGAAACTTCGGCCGGCAGGCGTGTTCTTATCAGAATCCTCTTGAGAATCTAACGGCGGCGTGAATGCATCGGCAAACGTTCCTCCCGCAGCTATTGTGGTTGCCCCTGAAGAGCCCGATCCCGACGATGATGACCCAGAAGAAGATCCCGATGATGAACCTGAAGAAGTAGAGCTTGTCGATGACGAACCACTACTGCTTTCCGTTGAGGATGATGATCCTGAATCAGATGACTCACCCGAAGACGTTGAATCTGTCGAAGTCGCCCCTGAAGTTGTTGAACCTGAAGAAGATGATGATGACGATCCTGATGACGTTGATGAGCCAGTACTGGTTGCCTGGGAACTTGAGGATGAACCACTGCCAGTTGAACCTGTCGTTGTTGAAGAACTTCCCGTCGATGATCCTGTCGTAGAGCTACCCGACGAAGAAGTTGTCGACGAACTGCCTGTAGTCGTAGAACCAGATGATGAACCACTTCCGGTTGAACCTGTCGTTGTTGAGGAACTCCCAGACGAGGCCCCCGAACTGCCGCTTGTTGAACCCGATGTCGTGGTGGAAGGCGTTGTCGAAGGCGCTGGCGGAGCCGTTACCGATGTCGTTGTCACAACTGGATTCGAAGCGCTGTCAGCCGTCGTCACAACAGACCCATATTCCAGAGCACCGATGTCCCAAAACGAACCTCGCGCAAAATTGTTATAGTCCGTTGTGGGGATTGTCGATATAACAACCGCCGCGTTAATAGCCGGGCTTGTACTTAAAAGAGAAACATCCTGGTCGCTGCCGCCATAGGTAAGCGTACCGGCTAATTTAGGGTCAATGCATAAAGACGCATTCCCTGAACATTCCAAGCTGTTATACTTTGTGCCCCAAATAATATCTTTGCTCGTCACAAACGGCACCGAACCGCATGTCCCATCCCCGTTACCGGTTGCGCCCGCCGCATAATAAAGGTCGGAAATATCGTCCCCGCCGTTATTGTACTCCGGGCCTCCCACATAAATATTATTCTGGGAAATGATTTTATCCGTCGAAACACAATTCGATCCTCCCGACTGTACAACCACATCCCCATTACTGGTAATCGTCGAGTTATAAATAGCCACTTGCATACCTGCGTGAAAGAAAACCGCAAGAGTATTCCCCATTGCCCGGCAATTATTAAAAGCCACCGCCTGAAAACTGACTCCGGTCGTCGAGGTAAATGATTTACCCTGAAAAAAGGCGCAGCTACCGATGATTTTCGAATTATCAATCACCGTGCTGGCAGACACCTTCACCTGGTTGCCCGCATTCCCCTCAAAACGCGAATGGCTGATGGTAATCGAACCATTGCCGTCATGATACAAAAGATCAAGCCCGTCAGAAACATTATAAGAAACATCAACATGGTCGAATACCCAGTCCCCTCCGGTCTTATGAGTTCCTAAAGCATCCCCGTATCCGCCTTGATCCTGACTGTAACAATGATGCGGCAACAAACCGGGATATGTCTCGCCGCATCCGCTCCACATAATTCGAGAATTTTTAAACGCAATGGTGCCGCTATTAGAAGAAACGTTTGCGCCGATATCACCATCCCAGCCAATAATTGAATTAGCAATGATATCGGTTTTCTCAATCGTCCAATCATTTAAGCGGCCGGCAAAAATTCCTGAACGAAGGCCATGGATATTTAGATTCTTTAATAAAACATTTTGACTGTCGGCGGCAACAATTCCAACCAGGGCCCAAGAACCGAATGGATAAACATCTCGGTTACACCTGGTGGCAGGATCAGGGCCGCTGTCCATACAGCTGGAATGATCAGTAATTTCCAGACACTGAATCTCAACGTTGTTACTTCCCCTGAGATCAAAAATATTCGCGGTTCTCTCCGTGCCCCACAACTGCGGCTTGGTCGAACAGCCCGTATCCCATCCCTTGCCTAATATCCTTGTGGGATTAGCTGAGGTTCCTGACGGAACGCTTCGCATGTAACAGTCCCAAGGATAATATTGCGAACAACTCGGAGTGTTAGGAGCGCCAAAACCGATCATATATTGGCCGGGGCCAATAATAAGAGTATCCCCTCCCACCATTCGGTTAGGAGCATTAGCGACGGAAAGCACCCAGAAAGGATGTTCGAAAGCGCACGGCTGATTAATACCGGAGGAATAAGCAGCATCGACAATTCCAGTGCATTGGGAGGCAGTTCCGCCATCCGTACGGACATAATAAGTAGCCGCTTGAGCACTGCCGCTCAACGCAAAAACAAAACAACTAAGCATGAAGGCAAGAAAAATCTTACTATTCATAGTAGATTTTATTATACTTGCTTCGCAAGTGTCTCATATAAAAATCTTATTTTTTTATGAATTTCCACGGCCTTACGGCCGTGGTATCATTGACAATATTTAAATTGCGAGCTTCGCTCGTCCGAGCGCTCACGCAATGTTCGCTCTCGGATTCGCTTCATCCCCGGCCTTTGGCAGGGGTTTTTTCGCGACAATAAAAAAGCGGCCAGGTAAATTTCCCTGGCCGCTTTGTAACCGTTTTGTATTTTCAACTCTTATTAAAACCGGGTCTTTCTCGTTAACCGTTCCACTTTACATAGGGCGGAACATCCATCACGGTTGACCCAATTACCGTCATCACACCCTTCCTTAGCTTGCTTAACGCCGTCGCCGCAATATTCGAACTTGCATACTTTGCTGCACCCGTCGTTATTATTCAAATTACCATCATCACACTTCTCTGTTGCTTCTTTAATACCATTGCCGCAAGTCGTTACCTCTAACACGCAGGCAGAAGAACATCCGTCATTATTGATAACATTGCCGTCATCACATTTTTCACTGCTTTGTTGAACACCATCGCCGCAATACTCCCTACGGCAGATGCTATTGCATCCATCATTATTGTTGATGTTTCCGTCATCGCACATTTCACCGTCATTTAAAACTCCGTTGCCGCAAGCTGTATCTTCCAATTTACACAAAGCTGAACAGCCATCACGGTTAATCCAATTGCCGTCATCACAACCTTCATTGGCTTGCTTGACGCCATCGCCGCAATACTCTGACTTGCATGCACTGGTACAGCCATCATTGTTGACGAGATTACCATCATCACAAATCTCACCAACTTCTTTAATCCCGTTACCGCAAACCTGAGCCTCGCTCTTACAGAGACTTGAACAGCCATCACCGTTTACATTGTTGCTGTCATCGCATTGCTCATTGGCTTGTTTGACGCCATCACCGCAATACTCTGACCTGCAAGCACTAGAACAACCATCATTGCTGACGAGATTACCATCATCACAAATCTCACCAACTTCTTTAATCCCGTTACCACAGATGCTCACCAAACAACTTGTTGTGTTAACCGTACAAGAGCTGGAACATGATAAATTGCCGCCTGCAAAACCATTAGAGGCACATGTCTGTCCATTGAGATTAACACCATCGCACTGCTCGCCGGATTCTACAATTCCATTGCCGCAGATCATCGATAAACAGCTAGAGGTATTGAACACACAAGATGAACATCCCAATGTGCCTCCAACGAAACCCTGGCTGGCACAGGTCTGGGAATTAAGATTGCTGGTATCACACTGTTCACTAGCTTCAATTTTTCCGTTACCGCAGATTGAGGATAAACAGCTTGCGGTATTAAGAACACAAGATGAACATCCTAATGTACCGCCAGCAAAACCCTGGGTGGCACAGGTCTTGGCATTCAGATTGCTGCCATCGCACTGCTCACCGGCATCGACAACACCATTACCACAAAGCGTGGTCACGCAAGCTGATGTATTAAGCGTACAAGCACTCGAACATGCAATCGTACCGCCGGCAAAACCATTATTCGAACAAGTCTGCCCGGCGAGACTGGTACCATCGCACTGTTCTGGGGATTCAACTAACCCGTTACCGCATAAACTCATTGCACAACTCGATGTGATAAAAGCGCATGTATTGGAACATCCCAAAACACCGGTAACGAAACCTTTAGTTGTACACGATTGGCCATTCAAACTTGTACCGTCGCATTGTTCACCGGTTTCAATAATTCCATTACCGCAAACAGATGTTACAGGAGGAGTTGTCGTTCCTTGATTAGTGGGCACAGAACCAAATTGCAGAGAACCAGCGTCCCAGCTTGCCCCTCGGTCATAATTATTAAAGTCTGTATTGGAAATATTAGACATCACAACACCAGATTTAATCGCTGGACTTGTTTGTTGCAAAGACACATTCAAATTATCAACCGTATAACTGATAGGCCCAACCACTTTGGGATCCATACATTTAGAATTTGTACCCGTACATTTGGCGCTATTATTTTTGGTAGCCCAAATGATGTCGTTGCTGGTTGTATAAGGAACCGATCCGCAAGAACCATCACCGTTACCAGTGGCACCGGCGGCATAATATAATTCAGTTATATCCTGACCGCCACTATGGTAATCGGGACCGCCAATATAGATATTATTCTTCGAAACAATCTTGGCCGTTGACATGCAACCTGACCCGCCGGACATGACTAAAACGTCACCGATACCCGTAACGGTAGAATTATAAACATTTAATTGCATGTCGCTGGTGGGATGAAATTCAATGTGAATCGTGTTTCCTTGCGCACGGCAGTTATTAAATGCAACCGAATTAAAGCCAACATCCGTCGTTGATGTGAATGACTTGCCATTAAAAAAGGCGCAGTTACTAATCATCTTTGAGTTAGCAATCGTCGCATTGGCAGCCACCTTCACCTGGTTTCCCGCGTTACCTTCAAAACGGGAGTGCGTGATGGTGATTGAACCGTTACCTGTATGATACAGCAGGTCAAGACCGTCGGAAACGTTGTGGCTGATGTCCACATGATCAAACACCCAATTTCCGTCAGTACGATGCGTACCTAAACCGTCACCATAACCGCCTTGGTCCTGACTATAACAATGGTGCGGTTGTAATCCTGGATAAGTTTCACCGCATCCGCTCCATTGAATCTTTGAATTTTTAAAAGCGATCGTGCCGCTATTAGAGGAAGCATTAGCTCCAATATCACCATCCCAACCTACGAATGAGTTGGCAATGATATCCGTATTTTCCATCGTCCAATCGGTCAAACGACCAGCCAAAATACCTGAACGCAAACCATGGATATAGACATTTTTTAGAAGAACATTTTGACTATCGGCCGCGACAATACCAATCATGGCCCAAGGGCCATAAGGATAAGTATCGCGATTACATTTAGTGGCAAGATCAGGACCGCTGTCCATACAACTAGAATGATCTGTGATCTCCAAACACTGAACTTGAATGTTGCTGCTTGATCTTAAGTCAAGAACACTGGAAGAACGTTCTGTACCCCATAACTGCGGCTTGCTGGCACATCCTGTGTCATATCCTTTACCAAGAATCCTGGTAGGATTCGCCAAAGTACCTGAAGGAACAGCACGCATACTGCAATCCCAGGGATAACCCGAAGAACAACTTGGCGAGTTAGGCGCACCAAACCCCATCATGTATTGCCCTGGCCCGATGATCAACGTGTCTCCTCCCGCCATTCTGTTAGGAGAACCTGCAACTGACAATACGAAATACGGATGCGAAAACGCGCACGCCTGATTGGTACCAGTTCCTGAAAAAGCTGCGTCTGTTTTACCAGTGCACTGAGTATCAGTACCACCATCCGTACGCACATAATAAGTCGTAGCGGCTTGGGCTATACTTGACAACCCAAAATACAAAAATACTGCTGCTGTCATTCGTAACAAACATTGTCTTTTATTCATAAGACACCTCTCTTTTTGAATATGGATTTTATGAGGCCGGATATACTGGAAAACCGATTCTAATATATAAAAAAACCTATCCCCCGCACATTTGAGCTTCAGGATGCGGAGAATAGGTAAAATCATTGTGTGTTCATGTTTTCTGTTCGGCAACTGGCTGCCTCCTCCTCGAAGGCCCTATAGCTTTGTCGGCAAACCATTTTGGTTTACCGCCCTGCGCTTTGCAGGGGTCCCACCCTTACGGGTGGTTTACCTTGATCAAAACAGAATATGTCAGTCCTCCGAAGTATAACACGCAAAAGAACCGCGTCAAGCCAGCATACCCATGAAATATAATGTTAACTGGCATTAAAGGTCATATTTTCCAACAGTTTACAAATAGAAAATTTTTTATGCCAATTTATTGCAAAGTTATCTTTTATTTAACTCCTACTGTCAGCCTTGAATAATACACTCTTTATATAGCTGATATAAAACAATAACCCCTTAAATTTTCACTATATTTCCTTAAATTATTTATTCGTATCACTCCTAACTTAAATTCCCTTACTAAAGGAAATATTTTAGGGACGTTTTAGATTGCCTTCATTTGCCCTGTGGCACAATAATCTATTGCTGAACTGGAATTAAAAATTGCGAAAGATTAATACGGCAAGTTAAGCTATCTTGACCAGGAACATTTGATTCTAAGATTAATTCATCGACATTTAGATCATTCGGAGAGGACTGGACTGCATACAGAAAACGCTCTATGTTCAATAACGTCCCTTGAAACGAAAGCCCCACAGATAAAAACTTATAATTATCCGCCTTTTTCCCCTTTTGAGGTTTAATCTCTACGATTCTTAATTTCGCTTCATTAGCCAAAGTTTCTAACTGCGCCAACAAAACGGACATCGCTTCTTCATCAGAACCTTGCTGTATAAATGGCTTTAATAATTCTTCATACTGATTACTCAATTGCCGTTCATCGTTCACCAAATTAATATCTTTCCTTAAAATTTTATTTTGATCAAGAAGCTCTTGATCAACACGTGATTCTATTCTCTTAACGGGTTTAATGACCAACTCAACTATACCAAAAAGTAAAACAAGCATAACCGTTATAATAGCAAAAATTTTTTCGCGAGGATTTAAACGACGCATGATGCCCTATCTATTTTTTGACTGCTTTATTTGAATATTTGTTGTTATTGAGAAAATAGTAATTTCATCTGCCTCTGCAGGTTTCTTATTTGCGAATTGAAGGGTTACATTGCTAAACAAGGTTGAATTCACAAGATTTGATTGAAATTCATTTACGGCAGCCCCGCGTATGGCCTGTCCTTGAATATTTAATTTAATTCCCTGGAAACGAAGATTAGTAAACGTCACATCTTCGGGAGTAAGACGGTATAACTCGTCTAAAATATCAACCATTGCAATACGATTTGACAACTCCCCTTGGATAGCCTTCCATATGATTATTTTATTCTCAGCTTTTTCGGCTTGCGGATGCACCCGCAAGACTTCCTGTTTGAGCTGATCTAGTTGATTTAATTTCTTATAAAGCGGCGCACAAAAAGCTGCAATCATGGATATTAAAACGCATAAAAATAAAATAAATGTTCTCAGCCATGTCTTAAACCACATCCTGGTGTTAAAATTATCTTTCAAATTTAACGGCAGAAAATTACTTAATTCTTTGCATTCCATCTCAAGAATACCCAAACCACCACGATAAGTTTCGTCGTAGCCTCCAATATTATCGCCTTGCATTCCTGAAAACGAAACAAAACCGAATATGCTTTTTAAATATTCCTCCAGCAGCATAACATCAGAACTTTCAGAAAGCACCAAGCAGTCAGTAGGATCAGGACCCATTTTCTCTTTACGATATGTGACCAGTGTCAAATTTATTTGTTCCTTCAGCTCTTCAATAGACCCACTATTAAGATCGTTACTGCCCAATTGTATCTCACGCGAGAAATAAAAAAACTCGTGATCGCAGAAACAAATCTCCGTGAAAGATGATTCTATCCGCAAAACAAAAGAAACTGTTTTCTCAAACTTATTTTGGGCACTTTTTGTACGCTTTAGCCATCCTACCAGATCCCAAGAGCTTATCGTTACTGTGGTTGGATTCATGCCAGTTGCTGACAATACTTTTAAATACCTTTTAATAATATCAATATTAGTAACCATAAGTAACACGCGTGCATACCCGTCGGACATCTTCTCAAGAATTATATGCTCCCAGACAGCCTCTTGCTCCTTATAGGGAATATGCTCCCCTATCTGCAACGCAACCATCTTTTTGATTTCAATCTCTGAATGGGTGGGGAGCAGAAAAATTCTAAAAATGAAAACCCGACGCGGAAGAACTACATAAAGAAAATTCTTCAACCCGCCATTTTCTTTCAATTTAGCGGTTATCGCTTGCGAGATATACGAATCGTCTTTTCCTGTTATCTGTTGCGATATATAACGACTCATTGACCCCATAGGTTTGTCATGAACACCCAACAGGATTTTAAAGCTATTCTCATTGAGCTCAATGATAGTACGAACTTCCTTCATTACTTTAATTAGCCTCCCACAATAAAACCGACAAATCATTCCGATCAATAATTGCCTTGATAGTTGCGCTTATGCCACTTTGAGAATCTATGCCAAATATTTGTGCATGTAAATATTGGGAACTAAAGACATTAAATTGTGCCATCGTCAAAAAAATAGCCATCTCCTCACTATTTAAGCCCATGTTTTCACCTTCAACCAAACGATCATCCTTTGTGCCTTCGATCCCATCTTCTCCCTTTCGGAAGTTAACAATTTTCAAAACCAGCGAATCAGCGCTTGTTATCGAAGTATTTGTTCTTGGTCCGGTTTCGCTGCGGGCCAACGCCTGTAGAACTTCCATGAATGCCGTATTAAAATTAACCCCCAAGCGTGACGGCTTTAAAGGAACCACTGTTAAAAAGAATTTAACTTTCTCAAGAATATCCTGGTTCACTCCTTTGACTAATAACAATTCCTCAATATTGTCAAATGGTCTATTTTTACATAAATAAGGCGGTTCCGATGTCTGATACTCGTCACCTTCCTCACCATATGGAGGATCTGTGATCGCATTGTCTTCATCTATCCAATCAACAGTGGATGCCGCAATAGTCCGGGCAGTCGTATCATTGACCCCTAAAACAACAAGCAGCTCCTTAAAAGCGCGGTAATCCTGCGGAATCATGGCATTTAAATTAATCTTACGCTCTTCATCTGCCAATCCATATATGAAATCATCGGAGGAATCTGCAAGACGGTTATAACCCACCGTGAAATGTCCTCCATTTACAGACACTTCGCGAAAAATGTCCGATGGATATTGATGCTCGTTTAATTTCACACCGCATTGCCAAAGTGTATCCGGTAAATCTTTTGCCTTCGAATCAATCTTTGCTAACACATAGTGCAAGCCACCCATAGCAATATATTTGGCTTTTAGTTTATTCATGGCATATTTTGTAAGCTTTAATTCAATACTCATATGTCGATTAAAACTTAACGCCATGAAAGACAAAATGACTAAAAGCCAGATCACAACTATAAGCATCGCACCTTTTTCATTCCTCCATTGATTAGGTAATATCCCAAACGAATTATCTGCCATTTCTTTAGTCAGCCTTCACCTCTCCGGCTGGATTAAAAACATCCCTGACAATCGTCCTGTTACCAGAACCAGCCCTTACCATAGTCAATTCAATTCGTACTGCGGGTGGCATATTAATTCTAGGCTGCGCATCAGCCCACAAAACTTTATGGTTATGCTTAATAAGCCCATAAGTGACTTTAAGCCCATCGGGAAGCACTGAACGGCTAAGTATTTCTTGCGATGCACCTTCAAATCCTGAATCTAAGAAATTTCTAAAATTCTGTTCTTCTCTAAAAAGCGCAACTACTTCAGTCTTCTGGATTTCACCTGTCGTTACCTTCACATTCATGCGAGTTGACTTGCTTACGAGAATCTTATGAAGGGTCCCGCCTTCAAGCGGCTTGATCATATAACGAACTGCCTTTAAACCCGCCCCCGTCGATACAATAAAACCAAGTGATTCTTTGGTCGAAAAAAAACTCTTCTGTTCCGGATAAGAACCGTTGAAATCATAAGAAATCGAATGGTTTAAATCATAAGCCATTTGATCTAAGGCCCACCAGGCCTCTCTTTGCGCCTTTATTGCACTATTACCTTTATTGTTAAGGCTTACACCTGCGGCGAAAACACTGTAAAGACACAACGCAATAATAGAAAAGATCGTCGCCGCCAAAAGCATTTCTACCAACGTAACTCCATTACGAGAAAATCGAGTTATGCTTATCGGCATTCGCTTTTCCTATCCGGAACGACCCAATAACAATGTCGGGAATAAAACTTTTTTATCTTTATTGCGCAAATGCCAATTAATTTCAATAACGGCCATTTGTAAATTTTTGTCCGCGTTTAAATTGTTCGACCAATCTAATTTAAATAAAACTTGATATCCATTCTTTTCCTCAATTTGACTTTCTTCCAAAATTTTATCGATGGCCGGCTCTCTCATAAAAGTGAACATGGCGTTTTCGCCGAGCAGAACAGCTTGATAATATCCCTGCGATTCAACAGACGCCTGCACGCCCGAAAGCAATCCCTGAATCACTGTCACAAGAGATATGGAAAGGATTGCCACACAAAGCATTGCCTCGACAAGAAACGTCCCGTCTTCCCCCTGAAATTTTCTAACCTTTTTATAAGTCTTTCTTGATAACATCAATTGACCCACTCTGCATTTTGGTTGATACCACTAAACAATCTTTCTCAAAACAAACCAAGAATTCTGCCTGTCCGATTCTGCCGTTAGGCTCAAATTGGATAAATGGCAAATCCGTACTGAGTTTAGCCCTCTGAGGAAGCACAAAAACATTTCCCCATTTTCCTGAAATCGTCCGATAAGCAGAATCTGAAAATTGCGCATTTTCAGACACCACGCCTTGAGTTACCCAATAATTTATAAATGCAGGATCAAAGTTAAGCCTATATGGCTGCCCCTTAATAATTGCCTGGCTTTGCGCATAACACATGACATCAACAAGATGGTTCACAGTTCTTTGCAAAGATATACTGCGATATACCTTGTTGAAATTAGGAACGGCGAGAGCAGTCATAACTGATATAAGCGCAATAACCAAGATTGTCTCGATAAGCGTAAACGCGGCTTGAACACCATAAGAACTTATTGAAACACATTTGTGTGTCTCATCACAATATGACGGCATATACGCGTTCCAGTAGCCATAGCTAGAGTTTATTTTGAAGTCTTTTCAACTTCCCAATTAACGACATCGTCTTTGCTGGCTAATTTGTCAGGGCCATACGAAGAAAGATCATAGCTGTCTTTATTTAATTTGCCTGGGTATATGTAAACATATTCCTGCCCCCAAGGATCTTTTGGAATTTTCTTTTTCTTTAAATATGGCCCGTTCCAATCATCAGCATTATCTAAAGCTGACTCGGCCTCGCTTTGTTCTTTAGATACAGGACGTTCAATTAAGACTCTCAATCCTTCTTGTGTCGTCGGATATTTGCCCATATCCAATTCATAAAGATCAAGCGCAGTTGAAAGGTTCGCATCAATATCAGCCCGTGCAGCGGATCTCTTGGCCTGCTCTCCCCGACCGGCGAAATTCGGTAAAATCGCAGCAGCTAAAATACCAATAATAATAACAACCAACATAATCTCAATTAAAGTGAAGCCTTTTACACCATTTCTAAACATCTTGTCTCCTTTTAATTTACGCTAAGATTCATGCGGAATATTGGTAATAGCATTGCCATAACCATTAACCCAACAAATCCACCGATAAATAAAATCAATACTGGCTCAAGAAGTGTTGTTGCAATTTTGACTGTACGGTCTGACTCTCGTTCATATAGTTCTGCCCACTTTAAGAAACCTTTTTCAATATGACCTGACTCCTCCCCTACTCCTATCATGCTAGTCACAGTTGATGAAAACATCGAACTCGATCGAAATGCCATAGTCAAACTTGAACCTTGGCTAACGGCTTTGGAAATCTTTTCTATCTCCGCCCTAATGACTTCATTACTCACCACTCCTTGAACGCACCCTATTGCCGAAATAATTTCAACACCATTTTCCAACAAAATTCCCATAGTTCTTGCGAATCGCGCCAGCTCCAGATTTTTTAGAAATTCCCCAATAAATGGCACCATAAGAACAATTTGATCCAACAAGATCTTACCGTGAACAGTGTTTCTCATTTTTCTGATCCCTAAGAATAATACTACTAAACTAATCAACGGCAACCACCAAAAGACTGAAATAAAATGACTGGTATTAAGGAAAATATTCGTCAGCGCAGGCAGCTCCTGACCGAGATCCACAAACATCGCGGCCATACGAGGAATAACAAAAATCATCAAAATAAAAACGGTTAATAGCCCAATGCTTAATATCAACGCTGGATACACTAGGCTCGTCTTTACCTTTATGATGGATTCCTCTTGTTTTTCGATTAGATGACAGAGCCGTCCTAAAACACTTTTTAAATGCCCCGTTGCTTCGCCTGCTTTAACCATAGAAGCAAGATATGCCGGAAAAATGTCTAGCCGTGTGGATAAGGCTTTAGATAAAGAATCACCGTCCTGTACTGCCAAGCGCATTTGTTGCAAGATGGCTCGAAAGAAAACATTCTTTGTCTGACTTTCAATCAGCTGTAATGATCGTAAAAGCGGAATTTCCGCATCCACCAAATCATTAAGCTTTCTTAAAAATATCGACAGATCTTTAAAACTCACTCTTGAAGGGCGAAACAATTGAGGTAATTTACTCCCTTCAGTTGTTGATAATTCGATATTGTCTTCATTAATATCTAATGGAATATATCCTAATTGAGTGATCTTTAAAGCGGCATTTTGACGATCAGAAGCATCCACGACACCCTGGCGAATATCAGTAGGGCCAACCTTTGCTTTATAAAAATATCGAACCATCTCTCGTCAAAACTCCCTTAACAAAATTACGTTAATTTATCTTGCGTCACGCGTATTACTTCTTCTGGAGTAGTTAAGCCTAACAATACTTTTTCCAAACCGTCCGACCGTAAAGATTTCATCCCTTTTTCCAAAGCCTTAGCCCTAATCTGATCAACAGAAACATTTTGATAAATAAGACTTCGTAATTCTTCATCTAAAAATAGAAACTCGTATATCCCTTTACGTCCATGATAACCTGTTTCCTGGCACATATTACAAC
>CXWL01049960.1_pt1 | contig 13473 bp, 12 predicted proteins | sample 590931 | NCBI WGS metagenome assembly CXWL01 (sample SAMEA3498368, study PRJEB10139) | groundwater metagenome | biome: water well; material: biofilm material | place: Germany | collected 2015-04-27 | reverse complement strand
TCAACAAGCCGAACCCGGCAACCTACTACGGCGGCGGGGCCGAAGGCTATATCGATTATCCTGCGCTGGGGCCGTCGCCGGCGGCGATGACCTGAGCGGGGCGCTGGCGCGCTGCCTCAGGCGCGCGCCAGCGCTGGGTCGGAAAAGGCTTCGACGATCGCGTCGAACACGCGCCTGATGCGCGGCGGCACCGGGCCGCGCTGCGGACGATAGACAAACACATCCCACGCGGGTGGCGCGAACTCGTCGAGCACCGTGACCAGGCGCCCGCTTGCCAGGTCGGCGGCGACCAGGTAGTACGGCAGCTGGCCGTAGCCGACGCCGGCCAGCACGGCGTCGCGCTCGNNCCCCGATATCGATCTGTTCGTCCACCACGTCCGCAATCGCGTCAGCGAGGCGCAAGTCGACGATGATGGACGGATGCGCCAGCGCCAGGTCGGCCAGGGCCGGCAGCAAGTGCATGCGCGCCAGGCTGCGCGGCGCCGTGATGCGCACGCGGGTCGGCAGTTCCGGTTCGGCCGAATCGCTGGCGCGCTGGAACAAGGCATCGAGCTGCAGCAGCGAATCGCGGGCGCGCGCGGCCAGCTGCCCGCCGAACTCGGTCACGCGGATCTGCCGCGTGCTGCGGTGGAACAGCACTTCGCCGAAGTGGCGCTCGAGCTGCTGGATCGCGCGCGTCACCCCCTGGGGCGAAATGCCGAGCCGCGCGGCGGCCTCGCGGAAGCTGGACGATTCGGCAGCGGTGCAAAAGATTCGTATCAGGTCAGTCTGGTTCAGCAAGCAGGAACTCCTTGGTAGCTGTCGATTATTCCACAAATCCGAATTCTGAAATCGCTCTCGTTCCATATACAACGCTGCGCCGCACTTTCATACTGTGTCCTGAACTGAACCCCATCCCTTTCGGAGGAAGCACTCATGAACCAAGATATCGCAGGCAAAGTAGTCGTGATTACCGGCGCCAGCAGCGGCCTGGGCGAAGCGACCGCGCGCCATCTGTCATCGCTGGGCGCGCACCTGGTGCTGGGCGCGCGCCGCCAGGATCGGCTGGAAGCGCTGGCCGCGGACATCCGGGGCGCCGGCGGCAAGGCCGAAATCGTCGTGACCGACGTGACCCGCAAGCAGGACGTGGCGGCGCTGGTGCAGGCCGCGCTGACCAATTTCGGCCGGCTCGACGTGATGATCAACAATGCCGGCCTGATGGCCGTGGCGCCGCTTGCCGAACTGAAGGTCGACGAGTGGGATAGCATGCTCGACATTAACGTCAAGGGCGTGCTGTACGGAATCGCGGCCGCGCTGCCCGTGTTCCAGAAGCAGGACAGCGGCCATTTCATCAACATCGCATCGGTGGCCGGGCTGAAGGTGTTCGGCAACGCGACCGTGTACAGCGCCACCAAGTTCGCCGTGCGCGCCATCTCGGAAGGCCTGCGCGCTGAAGTCGGCGGCAAGATTCGCAGCACCGTCATTTCCCCGGGCGCCGTCGAATCTGAACTGAAACACGGCAGCAGCCACGCCGAGAGCGCGAGCGCGGTGCGCGACTTCTACGAGATGGCGATCCCGTCCGATGCGGTGGCGCGCGCGATTGCGTACGCGATCATGCAGCCGGCCGATGTCGACATCAACGAAATCGTGCTGCGCCCCACCGCCCAGGAGTTCTAAGCCATGAAAGCAGTTGCCTATCGCGCGGCACTTCCCATCTCCGCGCCTGAATCACTGATCGACATCACGTTGCCGGACCCTGTCGCCACGGGGCGCGACCTGCTGGTGGAAGTGCATGCGGTGTCGGTGAACCCGGTCGATACCAAGATCCGCCGCGGCGTGGCGCCGCCCGCCGGCGAAGCGAAAGTGCTGGGCTGGGACGCGGCCGGCGTGGTGCGCTCCGTGGGTGACCAGGTGCGGCTGTTCAAGCCGGGCGACCGCGTGATGTACGCCGGTTCGCTGCTGCGGCCGGGCACCAACAGCGAGCTCCACCTGGTGGACGAGCGCATCGTCGGCCACGCGCCGGCCAGCCTCGATTTCGAGGCGGCCGCCGCGCTGCCGCTGACTTCCATCACGGCGTGGGAGCTGCTGTTCGACCGCTTGCGCGTGAGCGAAGGCAAGGACGCGGCCGGCACCTTGCTGGTGGTCGGCGCCGCCGGCGGCGTCGGCTCGATGCTGGTCCAGCTGGCGCGCCAGCTGACGGGCCTGACCGTTATCGGCACCGCATCCAGGCCGGAGACGCGCGCGTGGGTGAGCGAGCTGGGCGCGCACCATGTCATCGACCATACGCAGCCGATGGCGCGGCAGTTGCGCGCCATCGGGATCGACCAGGTGGACCTTGTGGCCAGCCTGACGCACACCGACCAGCACCTGCCCGAGATCGTCGAGGCGCTGGCGCCGCAGGGAAAGCTGGGATTGATCGACGACCCCGAGTCGTTCGACGTGCTGCTCCTCAAGCGCAAGAGCATTTCGCTGCACTGGGAATTCATGTACACCCGCTCGATGTTCCAGACCGCCGACATGATCGAGCAGCATCGCTTGCTGACCCGGGTCGCCGATCTGATCGACAGCGGCGTGCTGCGTTCGACGCTGGCGGAGCGCTTCGGCGCGATCAACGCCGCGAACCTGCGCCGCGCGCATGCCTTGCTCGAAAGCGGAAAGGCGCGCGGCAAGATCGTCCTGTCCGGATTCTGAACGGACCGGGCTGTCGGGCACGCATTCATTTTTATCTAAACCACCATACCAACTATGAAAACAAAAGCAGCAATTGCATGGAAGGCAGGCGCCCCACTGACGATCGAAGAAGTGGACCTGGCCGGGCCCAGGGCGGGTGAAGTGCTGGTCGAAATCAAGGCCACCGGCATCTGCCATACCGATTACTACACCCTGTCCGGGTCGGATCCGGAAGGCATCTTCCCCGCTATTCTCGGCCATGAAGGCGCGGGCGTAGTGGTCGACGTCGGCCCCGGCGTGACGACGGTGAAGAAGGACGACCACGTCATCCCGCTCTACACGCCCGAATGCCGCCAGTGCAAATTCTGCCTGTCGCGCAAGACCAACCTGTGCCAGGCGATCCGCTCGACGCAGGGCAGGGGCCTGATGCCGGACGCCACGTCACGCTTCTCGATCGGCGGCAAGCCGATTTTCCACTACATGGGCACGTCCACGTTCTCGAACTACATCGTGGTGCCGGAGATCGCGCTGGCCAACATCCGCAAGGATGCGCCGTTCGCAACGGCCGCCTATATCGGCTGCGGCGTCACCACCGGAGTGGGCGCGGTGGTATTTTCGGCCAAGGTCGAAGCCGGCGCCAACGTGGTCGTGTTCGGGCTGGGCGGGATCGGCCTGAATGTGATCCAGGCGGCCAAGATGGTCGGCGCCAACAAGATCATCGGCGTCGACATCAACCCGGCGCGGGTCGAGATGGCGCGCCGCTTCGGCATGACCGACTTCGTCAACCCGAAGGAAGTGGCGAACGTGGTGGAGCACATCGTCCAGCTGACCGACGGCGGGGCCGACTATTCGTTCGAATGCATCGGCAACACCACCACGATGCGCCAGGCGCTCGAGTGCACCCACAAGGGCTGGGGCCAGTCGTTCATCATCGGCGTGGCGGCGGCGGGCGAGGAAATCAGCACCCGTCCATTCCAGCTGGTGACCGGACGCGAATGGAAAGGCTCCGCGTTCGGCGGCGCGCGCGGCCGCACCGACGTGCCCAAGATCGTCGACTGGTACATGGACGGCAAGCTGCGCATCGACGAACTGATTACGCACACGCTGCCGCTCGAGCGCATCAACGAAGGATTCGACCTGATGAAACGGGGCGAATCGATCCGCTCGGTGGTGCTGTACTAAGGCCTCAGGCGGCGCTACGTGCCGCTTTCAGTTTCTGGGCCCACTCGCGCATCGTGCGCGGGGCGCGGCCCAGCACTTCCTGTAATTTGACGCCGGGGGTAGCGTTTACCGCTCGTTACCGAGGAACTTCCCGACCAATGCGATGACCGCATCGGGGCGTTCCTCCATCAGCCAGTGCCCCGCGTTTGGCACGACCGCTTCCTGGACATTCGTCGCTGCGTTGCGCATTACAACAGCCATATTCGCACCGAACGATTTTTCGCCGCCGATGGCGAGGACGGGCATGGTGAGTTTGGTCTGCGACGAGATGCGATTGTCTGCGACGTCTTTCGCGGCGATCGTATTGAACTGGGCAAAGGAGGCGCGCATCGCCCCCGGTTGCGCATATTGTTTTGCATACCAGGCGCGGGTCGGCTCGTCGATCTTCGCGGGATCGCCGGCAAATTCGTTCCAGAAGCGATCGAGATAGATCCGTTCTCGTCCGGCCACCAGGCGTTCGGCATCCGGGCCGCCGAAATTGAAATGCCACAGCTGCGGGCTCAGGACGATCTGGTCCCATGGTGCGATGCCGGGGACAGGCGCGTCCATCACGACCAATTTATCCACCTTGTCGGGGTAGCGCGCCGCGTACGCATAGGCCACCATGGTGCCGATGTCGTGACCGACCACAGCGGCGCGGTCTTGTCCCAGCTTCGTCACGACTGTCCGCACATCGGCGGCCTGCGACTTCTTGTCATACCCGGCGGCGGGTTTCGACGATCGTCCCATCCCGCGCAGATCCGGCACGATCACAGTGCGTGTCCTGGCCAGCTGCGTTGCCAGCGGCCCCCACATATCACCGGTGTCGCCGAAGCCATGAAGCAGTACCACCGCGGGTCCCGCTCCGCCATAGCGCACAAAGATGTTCGCTCCGTCCGGCGTGACGATCGTGCGGGTGGCGAATCCAGCCGGCAAGGATGGCTCCGCCGCGGCAGCCATGGAGGCGGCCAGCGCACCAACCAGCATCGCCGCGATGACGCGTCTGTTCATGATCGGGCCTACAGGGAGAGTTCATGGGGCCGAAGTTAGACCGGACACGCAGACTTTCGGTTCACGCAACACGGCTGTGCTAACTTTCCGCCCATCTCGCTCGAGGCGCCGCACCAGTCCGCGCTACCGCGGGCCGGTGGCGGCGGCTGCTTCCCCCCGGGCGCGCTTCACTTATTTTGGCGGCGCGACCACCAGCCGCATGAAACTGGCGACGCTTGCGGCGGCGGCAAAGCTGGCGGCCAGCCCCAATGCATAGCGCGCACCCCGGACGTTTGACAGGGTAAAACAGTAAGCCACCAACGCGGCTCCGGTGGCCTGGCCGATCAGGCGGGACGTGGCAACCATGCCGCTGGCGCCGCCGGCACGGTCCGGAGGCGCGCCGACCATGAACGCTTTCAGGTTGGGCGCCTGAAAAAATCCGAACCCTACCCCGCACAGGGCCATGCGCCAGCCGATATCCCAAGCGGAGGGAGCATCCGGAATCAGCAGCAGCGTGACCAACCCTGCCGATAGCGCGGCCAGGCCAATGCCGCCCAGTACACCGGGCGAATAACGATCGCTCAGGCGGCCTGCGATCGGCGCCATGATCGCCACCAGCACGGCCCACGGCGTCATCAGGAAGCCGGTTTCGATGGGCGAGCGGCCCAGCGTGGTCTCGAAATAGAACGGTAGCGCCACGAACGCCAGGCCTTGCGCCGAGAAGGTGCACACGGCGGTCAACGCGGCCAATGCAAACATCGGCCGGCGCAACAGATCGACCGGCAGCATCGGCGCCGCATGCGTGGCTTGCCGATGGAGCAGCAGGACGAAGCAGAGCGCTGCGCCTAGCATTTCCGGCAGCAGCGTCGCCAGGCTGGCCTGGTGGGCGGCATCGCCAAGCGACAAGATAAGGAGGCCGAAGGCGCCGACGTTGTAGAGGCCAGTCAGGGCATCGACCTGATGGCTGGCGCGCTTCGTCACCGGCAAGGCGCGGCGGCCGAGGAAAAAGGCGACCACGCCTAACGGCACATTGATCGCGAACAGCCACGGCCACGGCGCCACGGCCAATATCAGCGATGCGGCCGTGGGGCCAATTGCAAACCCCACCGCAACCACCAGCGCATTGGTGCCGAAGCCTCGTCCTTGCAAGTGCATTGGATAGATCGCCCGCAGCATGGCCGTGTTCACGCCCATCATCGCGCTCGCCCCGACGCCCTGGAACAGCCGCGCGGCCACCAGCGACGGCAGCGACCAGGCCATTGCGCACGCCAGCGATGCCAGCGTGAACAGCGCCAATCCGGCAATGCAAACGCGCCGGTAACCGATGGTTTCGCCCAGGGCGGCGAATGGCAGCAGCGTAGCCACCATCGCCAACTGATAGGCATTGATGATCCATACCGATGCGGCGGGCGTAGCGTTTAACTGGTTGGCTATCGCGGGCAGCGCCGTGTTGGCGATCGCCGTGTCGAGGGAGGCCATGCCGACGCCGATTGCGAGAGCCAGCATGGCCCAGCGACGCGCCTCAGGGGGCAGGCCGTCGCGCTCGGCCAGGGCGATGTCTGGATCTGGCGCCCGTTGCAAAAGCATGGCTGGTCCGATCGAAGCAAAATTGTAATCCGATATTGTGCCCGCAAATTCGCCGCTCTGCCGAGGCTGGCATCGCGCCGGCCTGCCAGCAAGGATCCGGTGCGGATCGCTTGCTGGCGGCAGCGAAAAAAAAGTGGGGCTGCGGACTCAAAGGCGACGATCGGCGCCGCCGTCATCATGCCTTGATGAAGCCAAGCAAATCCGCGCTGACCGGTCTTTTTCGGTCGTGCAGATACCGTGCGAGCCGCCCTTATAGACGACGAGTTTCGCGTTCCTGATGATTTTCGACGAAAGCATGGCCGAATCATCGATCGGCACAATCTGGTCGTCGTCGCCGTGAAGGATCAGCGTCGGCACCTCGATCTTCTTCAAGTCCTCGGTCAGCTCCGTTTCCGAAAATGCTTTGATGCAGAAGTAGCAAGCGGGCAGGCCCGCCATCATCCCCTGCAGCCAGAAAGCCTCGCGCACGCCTTCCGACACTTTTAAGCCCGCCCTGTTATACCCGTAAAAGGGCATGGACAGGTCCTTGAAGAATTGCGACCTGTCGCTCAGCACACCTGCGCGGATCTGGTCGAATGCCTCGATCGGCAATCCCCCAGGATTGGCCTGTGTTTTCAGCATCAGCGGCGGAATCGCGCCAATCAGCACGGGGGGAGCGAACCCCTCGGGTTCCGCGCCCGCGCAGGCGGGGGCGATCAGGGACGGTGTCGCTGAGCGGCCTGGAAACAAAAACGCCAACCTGTATGGGTTGGCGTTTTTCGTGAAGTCTGTTGCTGCCGGGCCCCCGGTATTACGGGGCGGGCTGGGTGACGCTATTCTTCTGAAGCGTAACGGCGGTCTGGGCCAGCAAGCGTCCGTTGACCGATGCGCCGGTCTTCACGGCGACCATGGTCTTGGCCAGGACCACGCCTTCAAAGTGGGCGGTGGTTCCGATCGAGATGGCGCCGGCGGACTGCCAGAAGACGTTCTTGGCCAGTGCGCCGCCGGTCAGGGTGACACGGGTTGCGCTGGCCTGCTGGATGCCGCCGGAGATCTGGAAAATCCAGACGTCGGTCGGACCGCCCGCCAGCGTGACATCGGTCGAGATCTTGACATCGGTGCCCCATTTGTACAGGCCTGGAACCAGCGTCTTGCCGCCGATTTCCCCGGAACCGAGTTCGGTAAAGTCGGGCAAGACCCGGCCGGCGGCATCGGTGTAGGCCGCTTCCATGTCGCTCACTGCCGAGGTCAGCAGGGTGGCGGCCGTCACGCTGCATGGCAGCGGGCCGGCGGCGTCGACGGTGTACAGGATTCCGGCTACAATTTCGCCGCAGGTCAGGCCGATCGCCGCGCCGGTGATCGGGCTGGCGCCGACGTCGCCATTGATGACCGAGGCATACACATTGGTAATGCCGGTTTTGCTCAGCAGTGCAAACGTCCCCGCCGAACCGAGCTTGACCGGTGCCTGTGGACTTGCGATGGCCGGCACCGCTAGTAAAGCGCTCAAAATCGTTGCCAGGAATAAGGCTTGCGGTTTGGTCTCGAATCGGTTCATTCTGTGTTCCTCTCGTAGTTGTTGCGCATCCTGAGCCTGGTTTTTCAGGACAGAGTGGATGCGCCGGCGCTGGGGCCGTTTGCACTGCATCCGTTATACAGTTCCGGTCAGCAACCACTGTGTGTGCTAGCGAACTTAGTTACAACAGTTACAAATTACCTTGTGCCAACGGCTGGGGGAGGGAGTGTGAGAGGTTTTCCCGCAGTTGTTGAGGAAGATGGATGAAACCGGGATCGACCCTGACCGTCGAAGACCGTCTGCACACAGGGGCGTACAGGCTCTTAGGCTGGGAGCGCCAGCAAGGCCCCGATCGCGGGTCTGCGGAGTCGACATTTTTGCTATGCTAGCGTCTTTCCACTGGCCGGCGCCGCTGCCTGGGCCGGCGGACCCTATTTACGGAGTAGCACATATGGCCTCTTTGCAAGATCAGTTTTTGAAAGCCGGCCTGGTCGACAAAAACAAAGTCAAACTTGCCAACCAGGACAAGAGCAAGCAGAAGAAGGTGGAGCGCCGGACCGGCACGCACAGTGTCGATGAGGCGCGCCTGGCCGCACTCGATACGCAACGCAAGAATGCCGAGCGGGCCCGCGAACTCAATGCCCAGCGCGATGCGGCCGCCACCCAAAAGGCGATCATGGCGCAAATTGCCCAGATGGTGCAGAAGAATCGCCAGAGCAAAGGCGCCGGCGACATTGCCTACAATTTTACCCACGACAAGAAGATCGAACGGCTGTATGTGTCGGCCGCGGTCCAGGCGCATTTAATGGCCGGGCGCCTGGTGATCGTCTGCCAGGGCGGCGCCACCGAATTAGTACCCAGGATTATCGCCGACAAGATCGCTGAGCGCGATGCCTCGCTCGTCGTGCGGGTGAACAAGACCAGCACCGAGATCGATGCGGACGATCCGTATGCCGCCTTCCAGATCCCGGACGACTTGATGTGGTAGCTCCGGTTGCAGACTGTCTGCGATATGCACCGCTATTCCAGAGTGATGACCACTTTGCCTTTGTGATTACCTGTACCAAAATACCGCATGGCTTCCGGTACTTCGCTCAATGTGTGGAGCTTGTCCAACACGGGTTTGATTTTCCCAGCTTCAAAGAGTTCGTTCACATAGGCCAAATCCTTGTTTTGTTTCAGGGCGACGAGACGCATCGTCTTCTTGCTGGTCATCGCGATGAACGGCCCAATCAGCAGGACTTGAAACAGCCGGGCCATCGAACCGCCAACCGTGACATACCTGCCATCGGGGGTCAGAGCACGCGCGTAGTCAAATAGCGACCGATTCGTCTTGACGTCGAGAATGAGGTCGTAACACGTCCCGCTACGCGTGAAATCCTGCTGAGTGTAATCAATGACCTTGTCGAAGCCAAGGGAGCGCATGAAGTCCAGCTTTGCCGAGCTGTCGACTCCAGTTACTTCAACCCCGTATAGCTTGGCAATCTGAATTGCAAAAGTACCGACTCCGCCCCCCGCACCATTGATCAAGACCTTGTCGCCTTGTTGGATTCCCCCTATGTCGCGCAGACCCTGTATCGCCAGCATTGCCGCTTGAGGTATCGACGCTGCTTCAGCGAAGGTCATACTGGGCGGTTTCAAAGCGAGTGCAGTGTGAGGCGCGCAGACGTACTCGGCGAAGCCGCCCCATCGGCCGCTCAAGTCTCCGAACACGTCATCCCCCGGGCGAAATTGCGTCACGTTCTTGCCGACTGCTTCGATCCGCCCTGCAATGTCGGAGCCGAGTATCGCGTTGCGTGGCCTGAAGAAGCCGAATAGGAGACGATCTACCAGTGTGGAACCTTGAAGAAGACCCCAGTCCCAGTCATTGATTGAGACGGCGTGGATTCTGACAAGGACTTCGTCGTCTTTGGGTGTGGGCTTTGCTACCTCGCGCAATTCGAGCACATCTGGTGACCCGTATTTCTCACATACGATTGCCTTCATGGGCACACCTTTATGAGTTCTAGACTCGGGAGGTAATACCGAGCAGCGAATGGCTCTCTACCAGTACATCGACACCACCCGCGCTTTCTGCCGGTCGACCCATTGTAATTGAATATCTTAGATGCACTGCTGAACGACCTTCGCCACAGTCGGCGCCAAGTGCCGAGTCGGGCGACTTGGACGATAGGATAGTTTGGTCGATTCGTTGGCGATTGAAGGGACGAAGGCCCGAAAATAGACCGGACACGAGGACTTCCTGTTCCGGAAACAAAAACGCCAAGCTGCATGGCTTGGCGTCTTGATTTTGCTGTTCTTGGTGGCCCGGGGCGGAATCGAACCACCGACACAAGGATTTTCAAGACGAAGGTCTTGTCAAACTCAACACCAGTTATTGGCTGCTGGGCCCTGAATGAACGCATCAAGGCTTACGCCATTTATCGGGCATTCCTCCCGATGTATTGCGTACCCTTTCCAAGCGTAGAGCGATGCCGTTGTTCAACTAGCGCCGCGCTACCGCGCCACATCGCTACGCGACAAGCTGCTCAAGCACTTCTCCCGGCTCAGCTTCGTAGTCTGGCGATCAGCTCACCAAGCGTCTCGGCCAAGCGCTGGATGCTGTGGGGATCAGGTACCGGCAATTTGATGAAGGATTTTCCGGTAGTCGTGTCCGTTTCTATCCATGCGGGGCGGTTTGACTGCTCCCCGGCGCTGGCCTGCGCCAAGGTCTCGATCAAGTGTTTTCCAATGTCGATCAGAGGCGCCCATGGATCGACAGCCGAGCGCGCCGGAATCGGGCTGGCAAGGGGCGCCACCGTCTGTTCCTGCGGCGCGGGAGCGCTACCGTCCGGCGCGTGCGGTAACGGCGGTTCCGGCTCCTGAGATTCGGCTTGCGGCTCAGCCTGGCCCATGGTTTGCGTCACCTCGTCCACGCTTTCCATGAACTGCGACAGGCGTGTCCCGTTCATGAAGATGTCGCTCTCGCCGCCATCGAGCACACCGGCGAACAGGGACTGCTTGAAGGCGAGCACGGAAAGCATACCCTCCTCGATAGTGCCTTGAGAAACAAAGTTCACGACTTGAACGCCGCGGGTCTGGCCAAGCCGATGGACGCGGCCGATCCGCTGTTCAAGGACGGCGGGATTCCACGGCAAATCCATATTGACGATCGTAGCGGCCGCATACTGCAAATTCAGGCCGACACCACCGGCATCGGTCGACAGAAACACTCTGCAATCGGACTCGCCGTTAAAACGATCGACCAGCCCAGCGCGCTTTTCGTTGGGAACACCGCCATGGAACAATACGTTCCCCCAGCCCCTGGCTGCAAGCCGGCGCGCGATCAACTCATGCGTACGCCGCCATTGGCTGAAGACCACGACCTTGGCGGATGGGTCTTCGAACAGGTCATCCAGCAAATTGAGCAATTCATCGACCTTGACGCCGTGATCGGTTTCGTGATCGACCAGGAACGTGCTGTTGCAGACCATGCGCATGATCTGCAGTGAACAGGTCAGGCGACGCTGATCGGCGTCGGACAGGAAGCCGCTCGTGCGCCAGCGGTGCACGATGCGTTTGACGATGGCGCCATGATCGGCGTGGTGGGCCATCTGCTGATCCGTCATCGGCACAAACAGGGTCTTGTCTACGCGGGCAGGCAACTGCTCAAGCACCGCGCTCTTACGCCGCCGCAGCATGACAGGCGCCAGTGTGGTGCCGATCCGGTCCAGGTCGCGGTAACCGACCACGCGTCCGCTCTCGTCACGGCTCTGATGCGTATGCAGTAGACGCCAAGTCGGACCGAGACGGTGACGATCGACGAATTGCACGATCGACAGCAATTCTTCAAGCCGATTTTCGAGCGGCGTGCCGGTCAGTACAATCGCGTAAGGGCTGGCGATGCGCTTGAGCGCGCGCGCCGCGATGGTGTTCCAGTTCTTGATGCGCTGCGCCTCGTCGACGATCACGACGTCGGGCGACCAGGCATTGATCAGATCGAGATCGCGCGCCAGCAATTCGTAGTTGGTGATCTTGTACGCCACGTCATCGCGGTACTGTAGCGCGCGGGCCGGACGCAGGCCCTGGATGGTTTGCGCGGCACGTCCGGCGAAACGCGCCAGTTCGCGTTGCCATTGGTGCTTGAGCGAAGTCGGGCAAATCACTAGCACGCGTTGTGCGCCAAAGTGGCGGGCCATCAATTCCGCGGCGGCGATGGCTTGCACGGTCTTACCCAGCCCCATTTCGTCGCCGATCAGCGAGCGGCCCGCGCGCGCCGCGAACAAGGCGCCTTCGCGCTGATAGGGATACAGATCGATCTTCAGCAAGCGATCCAGCGTCGCGCTTGCCGCGCCCTGTGGATAGTGCGTGGCGAGCAGCCGTGCACGTTCCTGCGCATCGCGCCATTCGGCGATGAAGCCGAGGGCGTCGTCGCGGCAGCGCACGTCGGCGCCGGCAGCCCGCGCGGCGGCGAGGAAGGTCGGCAACTGGGCGTAACGCTCCGGCGGCAAGCAAGCACCGGGCGCCGCATCGAACAATGCGCCGGCAAGGCCGGCCACGGCGTCGGGCATGCCCGTGCCGGCACGAAAGCGCACGCTGCGCGCGCCAGTGTAGTCCAGAAAGAGTTCGCTGTAGTGGGGCTGGAAGCCGCGCTTGAAAGCGGCCTTTGCACCGCGCTTCGTTTCGATTCTGGCGAGCGCAAACTCGATGTGTTTGCAAGTGCCGAGATCATTGGTCGCGAAATCGGGACAGGAGCAGACATTCTCGCCGCGCGCCGCGCCAGCGATCCTGACCAGGTAGCGCCCATCGCTGAGCGGATTAGTCACCAGATATTCGGAGAAAACTGGCTCCGTACCGAGGTTTTCGAGAGTAAAGTCTTGATCTCGGCCAAACTGGCGGCGCAGCCCGATCTGCCAATCCTCGACCGACACCGCATCTGGTTGTCGCTGGCGCGAAAATTTTGGCGCCACCGCGCGCGCGTTGGCGTTCTTGGCGGATGGAAGTCGGGTTTTTCGGGAAGAGGGCATGGAGACAGGCGGTAAGTTGGTATGAATCCGAAGGAACGGGCGTGGCCATCAGTGTAGCAGTGTGCGCCGGTACCGTTCAAGCCGCATGACTGTGGCACGGCTTATGCTTGTCCGCGCAGCACCATGACTTGGTACAAACGGCTTCGAGAGTATCTTGACTTCCTTGGTCTTGCAGACGTGGAAGTGAAACACTCAAGGGTACCGTTCCGAGGCAAATGAGGTTGCCACGTGCAAAGGGTGCGTCTCTGTCGGCAAACCGGGAATCGACCGACACAAGGACTGTGCGTCGTTGAAACAAAAACGCCAACCTGCATGGGTTGGCGTTTCGTGAGGTATGTTCTTGGTGGCCCGGGGCGGAATCGAACCACCGACACAAGGATTTTCAAGACCAAGGTCGTGCCGGCGGCCAATATCTCGATTAGCTGCATCAAGATTCTGCTACTGAGCAGCCACTTAACATGGACTATTGCCGGTCGATCCTTTATGCAGGGCGGTTTCAAGTACCAAGCGCAACACTGGGTTAATTAACAGTGTCGGTCGGATGTTGTA
>CXWL01024454.1_pt1 | contig 13475 bp, 16 predicted proteins | sample 590931 | NCBI WGS metagenome assembly CXWL01 (sample SAMEA3498368, study PRJEB10139) | groundwater metagenome | biome: water well; material: biofilm material | place: Germany | collected 2015-04-27 | reverse complement strand
CTAAGAAGTTCGAGGTTTGGCGTGTGCCGATAACGATAGTTGAGTCAGCGCCGTTTTTCTCGATGGTGCCGTTATTGGTAATCGAGACGTTGGCAAAGATGCGGAAGCCCGCCGTGAAGATGTTGACGCCCCCATTCACAACGTAGGTCGTCGCGTAGATATCGGCCGTTAAGGTCCGGCTGACAGCCTCGACAATGGGCCCATCGGCGCCGTTGCCAAAGAAGAGCGCGGGGAGGGCGTCCGGGCCCGCGGGGCCTGGTGGGCCGGGAGGGCCGGGAGGGCCGGGAGGGCCTCCGCCGCCCCAAGAGGGGGAGTAGGTCATAACACGTTCCATTCTGCGCCCACGATAAGAGGAGCGCCCGCAAGGACGGTCACACCATCGTTAACCAGCGGGAGGGGGTAAATCGGCGCCCCGTCGATGGAGAAGACGCCCGCCGAGACGATAGCCCCCGCCGCGCCTAAAATCACTTTGACATCGAGCCGGATACCGGCCGCGTTGCGGGGGTCGGGCAGATTCACAAGGATAGCGCCCGCCGTCGTATCGCAGAGAATCACTCTATCAGTGAGCTGGGCGGTATAGGGAGAATCGGCAAAGGTAATCACCCGCACCGCGTCGCCCTGGACGGTAGAACTGAGGCGAATATGCACGCCAGAGCCAGAGCCCGCGACTTTGAGGGCCACCGGCTGAAAGACGCCGCGGCCGCTAAAGTGGACGCCATCGCCCACGGCGTTTAGCACCTCGCAGGCCTGGAGGAGCATCAGCCCGGGCCCGCGGTTGTTGGCAAAAAAGAGCGGGTTGGTAAACGCGGTAAAGATGCTCTGAAACGCTGCCACAAAGGCGTTCGGGGTCATGTCGCTGATGGTGCCGCCCGAAAACGCGCAGTTGCCCAGCACCAACACCCCGCGGAGCATCGACAACGAGCCGAGGCCGCTACAGGCCTGACACTCTATCGCCCCATCGAGCGGGATAATCGAGTTAGGCGATATGCCGATTTTCAAATTGGGCACGTCGCAGGCCACGAGCTGCACTTGCCCGCCGGCCGCCACACACACCGCCCCGGCGTTGGTCGCCTGGATGCTCACGCCCTGGAGGATGACCGGGGAGAGTGTGCCCCTGATTTGTATCGTGGGGTCTGTAAACGAGAGGGGGTTACTCGACACAATGGCCGCGGTGCGCTCCATGATGCGGAGGGGCGCGAGCATCGCCCCGGAGAAGGCGACGATTAAATCCGCCGCGGTGTTGTCTGCGATGGCAGAGAGGATGCCGTTACCATCGACAATCCAGCGGCCGACCAGGGCCCCCGGCACAAACACCAGGGAGGTTTGCACCGTGACCAGTGAGCTCTCTGGGTCGATGACCTGCCCGGTGATGTCTCCGGGCTGCACCACCAAGAGCTCGATGGGCTCGGCCTGGAGGGTGAGCGGGGCCCGGGTCTGAAAGCCGTTTGCGGCGAGGGGGTCGAGGCTCACGTTGTCGGGGTTAATGCTCGACTCGAAGACATAGCCCTCGGGCAAGACGTGAGGCGCGGCGCCCTCTAAGTGGACAAGCAGCGCCTCTTGCCTTGAGACGTTGCTATAGGATTTCTGCGCCTGGGTGATGGTGAGAAAGGGCGCGTCCTGGGTGCCGCGGCCGGGCCCGGTGTCCTGCCCTGTTACCGAGTTGACCCAGAGCTCTATTAGGTCAAAGGTCGTGGGGAAGGTCTTTTGACAGAGGAAGCGCTCAGCAACGACGTTAAAAAAGGATTCTGTGGGCCCGGGTAACGGCATTGTGTGCCCCCTTACTTGGTTTTTTTATCGCCCCAACGAATGAGGGCAGAAATCTTTTTGGCGGCCGTTTTGCGGCCCGCCTGGAGGAGCTCCGCGGCCAGCTCCGACGCCTTCTCTTCGGCGGCCTGAGAGAGCTTCTTCTTGCTCTTCTGGAGGAGCTGTACCACCTTACGCTCTATTTTCTGGCTCACGACACCACCTCAAATCCCACTAAGAATTGCAGCCCACCCAAGAGCGTTGTGTACTGGATAAACGCGGCCTCTGGGTGTACCGGCTGTAGATAGTTCAGGTTATTGGCCGAACTCGGGATTGAGAGCACGACGCCCAGCCCTGAGGCGCTCATCTGCTGAAAGCTGTCTCCGGCGTTAAAGGGCGCGAGTATCTGAAAGCGCGTCGCAAAGGTCGGAATGGGCACTTGCCCCGGAAGAGCCAGCGTAGAGCTCGCGTACATTGAAACGTACCATGTCGAGACACGCCCCGGGACAATGGCGGCCTCGATGTCGAGGCTCTCTAAGGCCCCGGGCGCGATACGATTGAGCCGAAAGTTGACCCTGCGGCCGTGTACCTGAAAGCACTTGCCCACGAGGGGCAAAACAAAGGTACCTTGGGTAGGGTTCGCGGCCGGCTGGTACTCGAGAAATTGTTCTCCATCATAGCCGAGGGTAACTTGCCCATTGAGCCCAAAGCCTTCACCCGCGGCGACGTTCGCCACGGCGGAAGGGCTCGGCTTAAACTTCACTACCCAATCGCAGATATACTCTGATTCATTGGTGATAGAGTCGCCCTGCCCATCAAAGAGCTTAACCGATGTACCCCCGCGGTTGGGGTAGCGTCGGTCCTCGGGGTGAGGTCGCAGGCCGGTCTCTAGCGCGTCATTTTTGCGCCTGACCTCCTCCGCGTAGCGGGCTGCGTCTTCGGCCTTACCCATCGCCCTACCTCCAAAGCCGCATCGCGTTCACCGCGCGGCGGGTGATGGGGTTTTGGGAGCGGTGTAGCTGGCGGAGCTCCCCCACGGCCTCTTCGACGTCGGCGGTGTTGTCGTCGAGCTCCGCCGCCTTCTTGATTTTCTGAAGGTTCCGCGCCTTGCACACGAGCGCCAGGGCCAGGCGCGCGGGCAATGGAATAGCAGCGCGCACGACGGGTTGAGCAACCACCTTACAGAGCTTGTCAAGGGCCTCGTCGAGCGCTTGATTTTTGGGGGGCTCGTCGTCGCCGGCAACGGCGCCTTCTACGCCATACTCTCGATAGATCTTCGACTCGATGCAGAGGCAGGAGCCGTCAGCGAGGCAGATACGCGCGACGCCCCACACGCGGCGCTCCTTGTCTTGGTAGACGTTGAGAAAGAGAGAGCGTTGATTCTCAGACATTGGCTTAGTCCTTTCTCTTGAGTACAAAGCCCAGGAGCGCGATACCTGCAACGACCTTCCAAAAGGGCTTTTTCTCTTTGGAGGGCGGAGGGGTGCCGCTGGCGCCGATGGCTTGCGGGGCTTTGTGGTTTTTGTCTTGGCTCATGGTGGCACGACTCCCAACTTGACGAGCTCGTTTTTGGTGTTCTGGTCATACTTCCCCGAGGGGGTCGTAAACTGCATCTGTAGGGCGCTGAGCTTCTCGGGGATGAGCACAATCGTTGCGGCGTTCGCCTGCTGCTCTCGCACATAGACGGCGAGGGCCTCCGCGGCCGCGGTGCTGGGGTCTTCTCCGGCGTGTACCACCGTCAGGATATGCGAGATTGCTCGGTCAACCGCAATATCGCACTTCTCAATCACCGCTTCCCTTGTCGCCGTGTCATAGCCGCCGGTCTCGGGGACGCCCAAGAGGTGTTGATACTCTTTGATGCGGCCCGGGTCGTCTCCTCCCGCGAGGAGATAGACGCTAAGCGCATCGGCCGCGGCCTGGGGCCCCTCGAAGCCTCGCGTGAGGTAGACTTGGTGCATACTGGCCGCGAGCTTCGCGGCCTCTCGCTCTCGCTTTTGGAGCTCTCCGGGGGTCGGGGGCTTCTTGCCGCCTTTAGGCTTCTTGGCCTCGTCGGCGTCGCCGTCCTTCTTCTTCGCCTCGGCGGCCTTCTTGGCGGCCTTCTTCTTGCGCCGCTCCTCCGCCTCTTCTTCGAGCTCTTCTCTCACACGGGCCGTCACCCCGTCGTCTTTGTCGGGCTCGTCTTCGCCGTCGTCGGGGCGCGTGGGGATAGAGCTCGGCTCTTGCTTGGAGGCCTCGGGGCGCTCCGGGGGCAGCGGCCGCGCATCTTCTGGCCTCACTCCCTCGCGGGGGCTGTTGTCCCGATTGGGGGCGGCCTTCTTCTTCGAGGGCCAGAGCGCCGCCAGGAGGAGCACCCCGAGGCCTACTTTTGTTGTTTGTTTCATCACATACCTAGTAGGCGTGAGGGGTCTTCTATCGTGCCGTTGCCGCGCTTTACCTGCACATGCCAAAGCCTATTATTGACCCGCTTTAGGTGAGCAGAGGCCTTCTCTCCGGTCAACCGGAGCTGGGCCACGCGCACCCCGCAGAGGTCTTTGCAATCGCCCTCTTTGCGGTCGTACATGAGAGGGACCGTATACCACGCGAGCTTGCCCGGGTCTGCGTAGCGGGTGCCCGACTCGTAGAGGCCCACCTCCCGGGGGTGAGCCCGTAGATAAATCATGTTGAGGGCGATTAAGATATCTAAGGCCCGCATAATCTCTTTGTGACCTCCCAGCGGAACCAAAATCTCTGCGATAAAGTAGCGCCCGTCCTTCGGGCTAAGCTGGAAGCCGAAGGGGTTGTTAAACGCTGCGTGCCCCAAGACGAATTGATTCCCAAGCGCCTTCACCGCGTCTAAGACGATGGCGAGGGAGTCCGGGGATTGAATCGGGCATTGAATCGAGGCACGCAGCATCAGAGGGCCTCTTTAGGTCAGCGTGCGACCAATCATCTTACCGCCGACCACGACAGGGGCCGCGGTGAGGTTACGCATCGTAATGCGCAAGGTGAGCCCGAAGTTGACGGTGAAGCCCTGGATCGAGGCGCCAACGGCCGTCTCGCGGTAGAAAATCGCGGGCTCGTCTTGGCCGGGGGTGACGCTCTGGGGCTGTCTGCCGGCGAAGATGTTGACCACAAAGAGGTTGTCGTAGCTGCCGCCCGTGGGGTAGAGGAAGAGGCGCTCGACCCGGATGCTCTCTTGTGCGACCTGTACGAAGTCGTTAGTACCGCCGGCCGGGATTGAGATTGTACCTAAGGGGAAGTTTAAGGCGCGGAGTGTCTCGGGGGAGTCTTCACGGATGACAGGAAGACGGGCGGCGCGCTCCGGGCTCACGAGGTCGCGGTCGTAGGAGTCTACGCCCTTACGCGCGGCCTTCTTGGCGGCCTGGTGGCCCTTGCGCAAGGCCTTGCGCTCTCGGTGGCTGAGCTTGGCGCCCACGCTGGCCTTGTGCATCGCGCCGACGATTTCCCCCATGCTGATGTCGTCGTCGTCGTCGTCGTCGTCGTCATCCCAGCCGAGATCTTGGCGGCTCTGGTAGCCGGGCTCATTCACGTAGCGGCCGATTAGGTCCATGCGGGCCCCGATGATGTCTGCTTTACCCATTTTCTCTTCTCCTGTGAGGGGTTTCTATCCCCTAAACTGTGTACCGACAAACCCAACAAAAGAATCTACGGTGCGGAGGTCTTAGACCCCTGCGGAGCTCTCGCCGTCGCCGGCGCCTGACAGGCCGGTGATCTTCTCCATCTGCTTCTTTGCCGTCCATCCTTTGACGAGCTCATACATCGCGATAGTGCCCGCGGCCGTAGAGACGCCCATCAAGATTTTCTTGAGCTCCGCATCTTTGACGAGGTAGCGAGCGCCCGCATACGCGAGAATCGCAAGCACGCCCTTCTTGCCGATGGGCACACTCTCCGGCTCGGGGAGCTCGTTCAACCAGCCCTCCTGGTCAAGATACCCGATGGCGCCGGCCGTCAAGAGAGAGGCAATCATCTCCTTCTCTTGGACGGCGACCACGACGGCCGCAGAGCCGACGCGACGCGCTAAGGACTTCGGCGCAGCCTTGGGGGGCGGGGCCATATACTTGACGGTGGTTTTCCCCGCGGGGGCGCTGCGGGGCGCAACAATAATCTCAGTGGAGGACTTACCCTCGGCCGCGCGAGCGCGTCCGGCCTCCATCCGGGCCACGAAGGCCTTTTTTTGGGCGGCGGTCATTGCCATAGCTTCTTACTCCCTGTTTTGTGGTTCCGTTGTATACTTTATCCTAGTTTATATTTATCGCAAGCTAAGATATAAAACAGGATACAACGAGGTGGTACGATGGCAAAGCGAGCAAAGGCAGAGCACCCCGCGCAGGTGATGAGCGCAAGAGTCCCCTACGACTTAGCCCAGGCGACCCGGGCCGAGGCCAAGAAGCGCGGAGAGACCACAAGCGCCGCGATACGGGCGGGCCTGCGCTCGCTCCTCTCGGGGAGCTCCTCGGCGTGGGAGCGCGCGGCCGTGAAGGAGCTGGTCGCCGTTGCGGAGAAGGGCGGGGATATTGCCGAGGTAGCCGGGCTCCTCCAGGCGACGGCCGAAACGAAGGCGGAAGAGAAGTTTGTAGAAACGGCCGCGCTCCAGATTGCCGACTTAACGGCGACCGTTGCCAAGGCCGCGAAGCAGGGGAAGGCCCCCAAGGCCCCCAAAGAGCAGGCAAAGCCCTTTGCCGAGACCTTAGCCGGCCGCGATATCGCGGAGCGCTTCCGGCTGGCAAGGTCTCAAAACGACCTCGACGACCTGACCACCAAAGCGCTTGAGCGCGCGAGTTCCTCCAGAGAGAAGGCGTTCATCAAGGCCGAGGCCTCGAAGGTACGCGCTGAGAACAAGCGGGCGCTCGCAAAGCAAAAGAAGGCGATACCCAAGCCAAAGAAAACAAAGAAAACTTTCGCGCTGCCACAGTTGCCCGCGGGGAGCTCTCCCGCAGCCCCACAAAAGAAGAAGCGAGGGCGGCCGCGGAAGGTGAAGACCTTTGCCCAGGAGAAGGCCCGGGCGCTGCGCGCGAGAGGGCCCGGCAAGGGGAAGGCCACGGTATTTTATCCTACCGCTGGGAAAAACTCCGTCACCAAGTCGATAGAGATAAACGCCCCGAACGCCTTTGCAGGGGTCGCGGAGTTTATCGCGGAGGCCTCGAAGGTCTCCGGGTTAAATTTGAAGGCGAGGCAGAGCAAAGGCCCCACCGAGATTCAAACAGACGCGGGCATTTACTACCGCGGCGGAAAGAGCCTCTTGCACAGTGACGGGATGGTGGCGCACGACATCGAGTTCAGGAGCTGGGAGGAGCTCGACAAGCGGCCGTTTGTCGAGACCAAAGAGAAGCGGGCGCCGGACTATCGCCAGGCCCTTAAAAAAAAGCCTGACGAGGAGGTAAAAGCCCTCCCACAGTTGACGCCGGCCGGCGTCGAGTCGCCCGAAGAACGCGCGCTCTATGAGTGGGCAGAGAATATCGTCAACTATCGCAACAAGCACCAGGGCCAGGGATACCGTGACATCCGCGACGAGTGGAAGGGGCAAGACCTCGCCCGCGCGGCGCTGCTCTCTAAGGACCGTATCTATCCAGATTTAGACCGAAAGGCGCGACAGGAGAAAGCGAAGGCGCATCAAGACCTTGCCCGCGTGTACGCGGATTTACCCCGCGGAGGCAAAGAAGAGATTCAATCTCTGATTGAGCGCTCGTATGCGCTGGCGTGGACAGACGCCGCGAAGATGACCAAAAAAAAAAGCCCTGAGCAGGTAAAGCCCCCTCGTGAGGGGGGCAAGAAGACAGGCTACAGCGTCGCAGAGCTCGAAGCGATGGCGCCCAATCGCACGACGGCCGACTACATCAAGATAATTCACGACTGGAAAGAAGGTCGGCCGAAGACAAAGGCGGAGCTCCTCGAAGTGATGAAGGCCATACGAGCGGAAGAGCTCGCAATGACCCCCACCGAAAAACAGAACCTCCGACAGGCCCAGAGCGACGAGATACGCCGGCTAAACGCAGCCGGCGAGATGTATACGTGGACGCCTGAAAAAATCACCTTCAAGCAGCTCCTAGAGGCGCGGAGTGTGCCTGAGCTCGACCGGATACAAGACAAGCTCATCCATGCGGCAAAGCAGCCAGAAGACCGACGCGAGATTAAGACGCAAGCGCGCTGGGTGCGGAAGTATGGCAAGCTAGCGCAGCGCGAGGAGAAGCGCCCGAGCTCCTCCAGGCGGGCCAAAATCAAAGAGGCCTGCGAGGGCGAAGCCTGTACTTACTCCATCGAGGGCGGCCGATGCTCCATCAAGGCGCCCTTGACCATCGGAGGCAAGGACGGGGGCACCGAGAAAATACCGGCGCGCTACTGCTTAACCGAGATAGACGAGCTCAAGACCTCGAACCAGCCCACGCGCAACTACAGCCCCACGCCAGGCTACCCCAAAGACGCCCAGGAGAGAGACTACCAGAAGGAAATAGGCGAACAGGCCAAGGTGCAGAGGATAGCCGACAGCTACGACCCGGAGCTTATCTTTATTGCCGCCCCGGGGGCCATCGACGGCCTACCCGTCGCCAACGAGAGCGGGTTTGTGCTCGGGGGGAACGGGCGCGCAATGGCGACGAAGTTAGTCTACGCGGGAGAAGGCAAATACCCCGCGGAGAAGGTTAAGCGCTACATCAAAGACAACGCGGAACAGTTCGGGCTACAGGCCCGCGACGTGGAGAAGTTCAAGGCGCCGATGATTGTACGTACCATCCGAACGGGGAGCGAGCCGCGAGAGCTCGCCTTGTGGTCGCGGCGGCTCAATCAGAGCTTGAGTCAACAGTTGAGCCCCACGCTGATAGCGGTCTCCCGGGCGAAGTTCATCAATCCCGCTGCCCTGGAGGAGCTCCGCGCGCTCCCCGATGACGAGACCTTAGCGGCCTGGTTATCGAGCCAGCAGAGCCGCGGCTTTGTGCGGAGCTTGGAGGCCTCGAACATCATCGACACCCGCTCAGCCCCCACGTTTATCTTGCCCAACGGCCTCTTGAGCCCCGAAGGGCGCGACATGGTGAACGATTTACTGGTAGGGGTGCTCGTTGAAGATGCAGACCTTATCAAGATGCTGGGGCCAGGAACCACGGGGACGATTGCCAAGGCCGCGCCCTACTTGGCGCAGCTAAAGAGCTTGGGCCGCTACGATATTTTGCCGCAGTTCTCGAAGGCCTTACGGGACCGGGTGAAGATGCAAAAGGCGAAGTTTACGGATGTGAGAAGCTTTCTTGCTCAAGGTGGCATGTTCGGAGGCAATAGCGCTGTGCAGGGCGACCCTATCGCGGAATTGTGGCTGAAGAGCTTAACCACGCTGGGGAGCTCGCCGGCCAAGCTCACCAAACTAGCACGCCGCTATACCTACTTAGCGAAGGGCCCGAGCTCGGGCCAGTTCGCCTTGCTCCAAGAGGAGCACCTAGAGCCCTACGCGGCGCTAGAGAGGGCCGCAATAGAGCAGGGGGTCAAGCTCTAGCCGCCGTTTGATTTCCTCCCTGGTATACGAAGACAACACACAAAACGTAGCGCCTCCCCACTCGTCAGCGGCCGGGCTCTGTCGTCCGGCGCCTCCCGTCTGGTGACTGTTTCGCGGTCGTGCGGCTGGGCCTGGTGCAAGCCAGGGCTGCGCAGGGGTCACGGCCGCGGGCCCCACTTGAAACGCGCCTTCTTGTCTCATGTTTCAACTCTTTGGCCTGAGCTCTGCCATAACTTCAGCGCTTCGGGTGAGTTGGTCGTGTGCTTCGGAGAGACGAGCGAGCAACACGCTTGCCTGCTCTTTCTGATGCCGCAAGACGGCTTCCCAGCCGCGAATAATGAGCCAGAGTTTAAGCGTACTCAGCCCAAAGCAGAGGGCGCCAAAGATCAAAATTGCAATCAGGTAGGGAAATTCCATGTGGTACCTTTCGTTGTTGCCAAAATCAGTTGCCAGGCAACAAGACCTGGCAACCCTTAGAGATTCGCTGTTCGCGAATAGCGAGCAGAGGGGGCGCGTGGAAGCTGTGCAGGCGGTCTCTGCTCTGGTGAGAACCTCCCGAGGAAACCAAGCGTTTCAAGCTCTACAAGCCTTGAGAGTGCTTCAATGAGGCCACGCGCCCCCCTCACTTCCTAAGACGCGGGCCCGGGCCCGCGTCTGACACCTCCCTTTTGAGGTGATTGGAACAGATAACAATCGTTCGTCCAGAGCGTGTATATCGCACGGTACAGTCTGGGACCAGGGAACAGCCACACCCCACGACGGGACAAGTCCCCGGCTCTACTTTTTTAAGGCGGAAGTTTTTCTTGAGCTTCATCTTTTTCTTTCTTGGGTGCGGCTTTTTCAGACTCTACAAATTCTTGGTAGGTTATCATCCTGAGAGGCTGCCAAAACCCGCCCCACTGGCTGTAACAGTAGACCTCACCCTCTGCGGTCATGCCGTAGACGCCTTGGTCACAGGGCACCAGTTGTACAAATTTGAGCGCCATTATTTCGCCTCTGGGGCGTAGTAGCCGCCAGCCGTGCGCCTCAACAGTTGTACAAGGGCAACGGCTTCTTGTTCGGTTTCCGTTGTCCTGTACAGCGCGTGTTTCCCGTTCTTGTCGATGATGTAGACATTGAATTTCATTTTTTCACCTCTGGAGCTGGGGCCGCGGGGGCCTTCGGGGCCGGGGGCTGCCCGATGCCTAGCTTCTCTTTGGCGGCCTCGGTCAAGAGCCCGACGATTGCCTTCTCGGCCTGGGCCCCGATGCCGCCGTCTTCGCTTGCTCCGGCCTGGGCCGCTGCTATCGCGCCTTCTGCTCTCGCCTCTGACAGCACGGCCTTGCGATACGCGGCCATCGTTTCGGTGCCTTGCTCCATCACCCGTTCCATGTGCGGAAAGAGGAGCCCCAAAAAAGAGCGCTGGTCGGCCTGTAGCTGCTGGTTGCCTACCCGGAGTTCCGCATAGCCCGCGCGGAGCTCCTCGAAGCCGCTGTTGAGCTTATCTACGCCTTCGTTGAGCTTGTCTAAGCTCCCCGCGTAGGCGGTATCCATCTTCTCAAGGACGGTGCCGAAGCCCAAACGAAGCTCGCGAATACCGTTTGCCGTGGCCTCCATCAGCCTATCAGCCCGCGTACCCTCCGCGCGAGCGACCAAGGCCGCATCGCTCGGAGGAGGCACCGAAGAGAGCTCAAGCTCTTTTTTGTCGGTCGTTGTCGTCGTCGTCGTCTGCTCGTGCGAGAGTCGGAAGGTCGCGCCACCCGGGGGCGGGTGGTCCTTCTCGTAATCGTACAGCCAAGAGGAAAACTTCTCGTGGAGCTTCCCCTCTTTGGCTTGGCTCCGCAGTTCAGAGGCGAACTGCGACATCTGCGCCGTTACTTTTTCGCCCGCCCGAGGTATCTCGGGCGGGTCTGTCTCCCACGCAAGCGGGTAGGCCATATCCGCAACTCCCTATTTTTTGGGCCGCACAGTGAGCGGTTGGTAAACATATATCCCGTTTTGACACATAGTAAACGGGGTAAACCGCTCTATGAGCGGTTGGTAAAGATATATACCAATTAATTCTTGCTTTGTAAATAGGGATAGGCTATTTTATATCTTAGCTTAGTTTCTTCCAGATTGCTAGTCTGTCTAGTACCGCGTTGACGTATACCCAGCGATAATTTTTTTTATTTCTCTTTAGGCGCGCTCCTCCAGCGTTGTAGTGCGTGAAGACCGCCAACCAATCCCCTTGATATTTCAGGAATAAATCGTGTAGCAGGTGAGCGCCGCCGTTAATATTGGCCTCGGGGTTGTAGGGGTCTACGCCCTCGGGGACATAGGTTTTCGCCGTCGAGGGCATCAATTGCATGTAGCCCATCGCCCCCACCGGGCTCTTCGCGTGGGGCCAGCCGTGGCTTTCGACATCGAGCACCGCCAGGAGGATAGGAAGGGGAATCCCCCACTTCTTCGCGGCCGGCCGGGTTAAGGGGAGCGTCGCTAAGACCCGCTCTCTTCGCTCTTGTTCTTTGGTCTTCTTCTTTCCGCTGGGGAGCTCCGCGGCGCCGGAGCTCCCCCCGAAGAGAACGAGCAGCCCGAGGAGCGCCCCGGCTGTCTTTTGTTTTTGAGTCAGTTTCATTTGATGAGCCTTTCGACGATGGCAGGGGCTAAGGCCTGCGCGAAGGCCTCCGCTTCGTCGCTCTTAAAGTGTATTCCGGCGTGGTCCGGCGTGTACGGCCGGGCATCGAGAAAGTTTTTTGAGGTGTAGACGGCCTCTAAGCGAGAGGTGAGGGCGTCGCTATAGGTCTCCAAGGGCTCGCCTTGCTCGTTGTCGGCCTTGTCGTGGCTCTTGGTGTTTGGGCGGAAGCGGGGAGGCCCCACAAAGAACGGCCGGGCGCCGCTCTTGATGATGAGGTCTCGTAGGGCCTGGTGTCCTTTGATTTGACCTTTGAGCGTCGCCATCACCAGCGCGACGTTCGCGAGCTCGTTACTACCCAGAAAGACGAGCACCACGCGCGGCCGCTGGAGGAGCTCCGCAGTGAGCGCCCGGAGGCCCTCGCCCTCAGTAAAATATTTGGCGGTCTTGCCGCCCTTGGCGAGCACTACGACCTTGTAGCCCGCGGCTCTGAGCTTGCCCGCGAGCTTGTCCCCCGGCCCGTGGGGCAGCGATTGCGAGTCGCCCACGAGCAGCACCCGCGACCCCGGCCGGAGCGCTCCCCCCCCGCTCCCCTTGCCTCCGAGGGCCACGCAGCCCAAGAGAAAGGCCAGGAGTAGGGCCCCCTTGTTTTTCTTTGTCTTTGGTTCCATTCCGAAGCCTCCCGCTCGTTGTGTGAGCTGGCTTCAGACTAACAAATCAACACCTGTCTATACAGCGCCTTCCGGTTTCGGGCCGAGAGGCCCCCTGGATTGGGAACACTTCTCCATTGAAGAAGTATGTCCGGCGTCGCTGGGGTGTACCGTTTTTTGGAGACGTGGGGAGACTCCCGCAAGGCAGTGTTGCGCCGGTCGCTTTGCTCACAAGGAGAGAGGCGACGCGCAGCCGCAAGGCGGAGCACAGCCGAACGACGGAGTGCGTCATTTGGCACCGATTTTGAAAACGGGTTGATAAGGGGATCAAGGGTTTTTCACCCCCTGTCAAGCTCTTTTTTTCGCCCTCTCACCACAGCGCCCCGCGGGCTTTCTCCCGGCTTTGCTTGGTCTTGTTCGTACTTCGTTGCAACGTCGCAGATCTGCGCCCCATAAGGCTGATCCCGATTTGATACAATATCAGGCTTATTCTTGATCGGATCAATTCGCTACACTGTCAATATTAGGCCTAATCCTTCCAGTGATCTATTTTGTTACGTCTCAAAATAGGGCAGGGGTGGGCAAAGTTTCGGGGGTGTGGTGCGGGCGCTCGTGTGGTGTCTAGGTGTCGTCAAAATTGACGGTAGATAAGGCTCGGGTGTGGTGCGGGTGTGGTGTGGGGTTGTGGCGAGCTGTCGGGGTCCGTCCAAGCAACGCGGGGCCGCTCCGCGAAGGCCTCAGTTAAGGAAGCGTCGCTCTCGTAGGTGCTTGCGGCAATGAGAGACGAGCAGAGCGACGACGGCCGGCTTATCGGCCGCCTTCGGGATGCGGCCGGCGAGGCGTTGGGCTTCGCCTGGAGGAGCGAGCCGAACGAGCGCCACCATCGCCCGGGCAATCAGCGGGCGCCAGTCGTAGCCGGCGGTGTGCTCCTCCGTCTCGGCTTCGCGCTCGATGCTGGCGAGCTCGATGCTGTCCGTGTCGTCGGGGAGCTCCTCCGGCGTATACGGCTCGGGGG
>CXWL01115547.1_pt1 | contig 13478 bp, 9 predicted proteins | sample 590931 | NCBI WGS metagenome assembly CXWL01 (sample SAMEA3498368, study PRJEB10139) | groundwater metagenome | biome: water well; material: biofilm material | place: Germany | collected 2015-04-27 | reverse complement strand
GGCGAACCTGCCGATCGTGCGCTCGGCGCACAAGTACGGCAAGCACCTGGTGTTCCCGTCGACGTCCGAGGTGTACGGCATGAGCCCGGACGCCGAGTTCGACCCGGAGTCGTCCGACCTGGTGTACGGCCCGATCAACAAGCCGCGCTGGATCTACGCCTGCTCGAAGCAGNNTCGTCGCGCGTGCTGACCCAGTTCCTCGGCCACATCGTGCGCGGCGAGAACATCCAGCTGGTCGACGGCGGCGCGCAGAAGCGCTCGTTCACCTACGTCGACGACGGCATCGATGCGCTGGTGCGCATCATCGCCAATGCCGGCGGCGTTGCCAGCGGCAAGATCTACAACATCGGTAACCCGAGCAACAACTACTCGATCCGCGAGCTGGCGCACATGATGCTGGAACTGGCGGCCGAGTATCCGGAGTACAGCGCCTCGGCCAAGCAGGTCAAGCTGGTCGAGACCAGCTCCGGCGCCTACTACGGCAAGGGCTACCAGGACGTGCAGAACCGCGTGCCGAAGATCGACAACACCAAGTCCGAGCTGAACTGGGAACCGAAGTTCGCCATGCGCGACGCGCTGGTCGGCATTTTCGATTCGTACAAGGACAAGCTGGTCGACGCGCAGCAGCTGAACAACTGATACTTGACTAGTCAAGTAAAAACCGGGCTGCCCGCGCAGCCCGGTTTTTTTTCGCCTGTCGCCGCCTAACCGCCACGTCGCCCCCCCGCGCGGAGGCGGGATCCCATGTTGAGTTGGCAGCATCTATTCTGCACGCTCAGCATCGGTACCCGCCTGCGCGGGTACGACGGCTTTAGGGCTTGTGGATTTGGGAATTTTTCCACTTTTTCGCGTGTGCATCCTCGACATGTAAAGCCGTGTATCGATCTCCGCGGCAGCGGTAAGCAAATGTAATTGTCGCGATCGTTGCCGAAACGTCAGCTTATAGTGAAATTGTTTTCTCCCCTCCACCTTGAAGTGGTTTTGCCCACGGCCCCCCGTGGGCTTTTTTACGCCCGGAGCAATAAATCATGACGACTTTCCCGATCGCCCGCACCCTCGTCACCGCACTGCTGGCCTGCGCCGGCGCCGCCGCCTTCGCCACCCCGGTGATGGACATGCGCGCCGACGACCTGTTGCCGATGGCATCCGAATTCAGGAAGGAACTGAAGCTGAACGCCAACCAGCAGACCTTGTGGCAGCAGGTGGACAGCCGCAGCAAGGCGATCCTGCGCGAACGCCAGGCGCGCCGCGAGCGCCTGCAACTGGCCTTGAAAACGGGACTGGGCGCGGCGCGCGTCGAGCTGCGCGACCTGAACGGCCCGCTCGAGGCGGAGGCGGCCGCCAGCGCGCAGGAGGACAAGGCGCTGCGCGAGCTGTGGCTGGGCGTGAACGATGCGCTCGACGAGACGCAGCGCCAGCAGGTCGCCACGCTGGTGGCCGAGCAGCTGATGCGGGTGCCGGAGAGCGAACAGCGCAAAAGCGCGCCGCGCGCCGCCGAGGAGGGCAAGGGCCAGCACCGCGGCATGGGCCGCGGCAAGGCGGGCGGCGGGATGGGAGCGCCGGGCGCCTGACAATACAACAGTTTGTGTATCGTAAAGTAAAAAACGGGGAGGGGCGGGTCGCGGCCGGCGCCCAGCCGCTAGAATGCTTTTCACCTAAAGCAACATGGCCGCCGCCTGGCCACACCAGTACCTTATGAACAAACTGATTCCGATCGCCTGCCTCGCCCTGATCGGCGCGGCAGCCAGCCAGGCATATGCACAACAGGCGGAGGACGACGCCACGCCGGCCCAGCCGGAGAGCGCGAAGGACGGCCAGGTCAAGGCGGCGCCGGCGCCCGGCAGCAAGCTTCAGCAGGTCACCGTCCAGGGCAGCCGCGCCAACGACATCGAGACGCGGCGCCTGTCGACCGCCTCCAAGATGATCTTCGGCCGCGAAGAACTCGACCGCAACGGCGACAGCAGCGTCGGCGAGATCCTCAAGCGCCTGCCGGGCGTGACGATGGGCGGGCGGCCCGGCCGCGGCGGCGGCGTGCGCATGCGCGGCCTCGGCAACGGCTACACCCAGATGCTGGTCAACGGCGAACGCCCGCCGGGCGGCTTCTCGCTCGACCAGCTCTCGCCCGACCAGGTCGAGCGCATCGAAATCATCCGCGGCCCGGTGGCCGAGCACAGCACCCAGGCGATCGCCGGCACCATCAACATCGTGCTGCGCGAGGGCTACCAGCAGAAGGACATCTCGCTCAAGCTGACCGACAACATCGAGCAGGGCCGCCATGGCGGCAATGTGTCGCTGACGGTGCCCGGCAAGGCCGGCAAGCTGACCTGGCTGCTGAACGGCTCGATCTTCGAGAACCGCCAGCACAACGAAAGCAGCACCCACAGCGTCGACGAGACCGACGCCGGCGTGGTCACGCGCGACCAGGTCTCGCAAGACCAGAACAACGGGCGCTCGCGCGGCATCCACCTGTCGCCGCGCCTGTCGTACCGCTTCGACAACAGCGACACACTGACGTTCCAGCCTTTCCTGGTCAGCAACCGCAATACCAGCACTTCCGAGAGCGACGTGACGCAGTCGGTGGGCGCGCGCCCGCCCGAATACGCGCGCCAGCTGGGCGACTCTAGTTCGAGTTCGACCTTCATGCGCGGTTTCGGCAACTGGGTGCACAAGATGGAAGCGGGCGCCAAGCTCGATGTGAAGTTCGGTTTCGGCGGCGGCAGGAGCGACAGCGACTCGCTGCGGCGCACCTTCGACAGCGCCGGCGCGGCGAAGAAGGTCTACACCGACAGCGATGCGACGCGCGACCACGGCCTCAACACCGGCGGCAAGTACACCACGCCGCTCGGCAAGGGCCACCTGCTGGCGGCCGGCTGGGACGTCGAGGCGAACCACCGCAGCCAGACCCACGTCGCGCTGGAAACCGCCGACGTGCTGTCCGACGACCCGGGCGCCAACCTGAGCGCCGACACGCGCCGGATTGCCGCCTTCGTGCAGGACGAATGGGACATCACGCCGCAATGGTCGGCGTATGTCGGCCTGCGCTGGGAAGGCATCCGCACCAATTCCGCCAGCAGCGGCGCCGACGTCAGCAACACCAGCCGCGTGTGGAGCCCGGTGCTGCACACGGTGTGGCGCATTCCCGGCCACGACAAGGACCAGATCCGCGCCGCGCTGACCCAGAGCTACCGCGCGCCGTCGCTCAACGACCTGATCGCGACGCCGACCATCTCCACCGTCGACGAGCGGCTCCGTCCGGACCGCACCGGCAACCCGAACCTGAAGCCGGAACTGGCCAAGGGACTCGACGTGGCGTACGAACATTACCTCGGCAAGAGCGGCATCGTCTCGGCCAGCGCCTTCGTGCGCGACATCGACAACCTGATGCGGCGCACCACCACGCAGCGACAGACCACCCGCGGCCTGCGCTGGGTGTCGAGCCCGGAGAACATCGGCCACGCGATCACCAGCGGCATCGAGCTCGAAGCGAAGTTCCCGCTCACCGAGGTGATGGCCGGCGCGCCCAACATCGACCTGCGCTCGAACTACAGCCATTTCTGGTCGCGCGTGGACGGCATCCAGGGCCCCAATAACCGGCTCGACCAGCAGGCCAGCCAGACCGCCAACTTCGGCCTCGACTATCGCATGAAGGACCTGCCGCTGACGCTCGGCGGAAGCTACAACTGGACGCCGGCGATCCTGGTGCAGACGGCCCCGGAGGAGCAGGCCAGCACCGGCGCCAAGCGCCAACTGGATTTGTACGGGCTGTGGAAATTCTCCGCCAGCACCCAGTTGCGCCTCGCCGCCAACAACCTGCTGGCGCGCGACTACGAGAACGGCCGCACCGTCGGCGCCAACGGCATGACGCTGTCGGGCTTCAGTACCGCGCGTACATATGCCACATGGAGCGTCAAGCTCGAAATGAAGTTGTAACTGTTCGCCGAAACCCTGTGATACATTTTGACCTCGGCTTATCCGCCGCCACCGTTTTCCCTGCCCCATAAGGACATCGCTGTGAAAAAATACGTATTGAGCACCCTGACCCTCAGCCTGATCGCCGCCTTCGCCGGCGCCGCCGATGTCGCCAAGCCGGTTGCCCCGACTTCCGGCATCGATGTGCAGTACATCGATCCGTCGGTGCGCGCGCAGGACGACTTCTTTACGTATTTGAACGGCAAGTGGCTCAAGACGACCGAGATCCCGGCCGACAAATCGAGCTGGGGCACGTTCGCCAAGCTGCGCGACGACCTCAATCCGCAACTGCGCGCGATCATCGAGGCGGCCCAGAAGGACCCGCACAAGAAGGCCGGCACCGACACCCAAAAAATCGGCGACCTGTACGCCAGCTACATGGACCAGCAAAAGCTCGACGCGCTCGGCTACCGTCCGCTGGCCGGCGAGATGCAGCGCATCCGCGCGCTGCGCGACAAGAAGGCGGTGCCGGCGCTGATGGCGCACCTGTCGCAGATCGGCGTGTCGATGCCGTATGGGATCTTCATCAGCCAGGACGCGCGCGAGTCGACCCGTTATGCCGCGCAGGTCAGCCAGGGCGGCCTGGGCCTGCCGGACCGCGACTACTACCTGAAGAAGGACGACGCCAAGCTGGCCGACGTGCGCGCCAAGTACGAGAAGCACGTCGAGAAGATCCTCGCGCTGGCGGGCGAAAAGGATGCGGCGGCGATGGCGAAGTCGATCGTCGCATTGGAAACCGCGCTGGCCGAAGTGCAGTGGACCAAGGTCGAACTGCGCGACCCGGTCAAGCGCTACAACAAGATGGATGTCACCCAGCTGTCGGCGCTGTCGCCGGGCTACGACTGGAAAGCCGCGCTGGCCGCGGCCGGCATCGCCGGCAAGACCGACTACGTCATCGTCGGCCAGCCGAGTTACCTGACCGGCTTCAACCAGGTGCTGGCGAAGACCGACCTGGCGAGCTGGAAGTCCTACTTCGAATGGCAGCTGCTGCGCAGCTATTCGCCTTACCTGTCGACCGCATTCTATGACGAGAACTTCGCGTTCTACGGCGCCACGCTGTCGGGCGTGACCGAAAACCAGCCGCGCTGGAAGAACGGCGTAGCGACCGTCGACAGCGTGGTGGGCGAAGCGGTGGGGCGCGTGTACGTCGGCCAGCATTTTCCGGCCGAGCGCAAGGCGCGCATGGAGGAACTGGTCAAGAACCTGCTGGCGGCTTACAAGCAGAGCATCGACACGCTCGACTGGATGAGCCCCGAGACGAAGAAGGAAGCGCAGGCCAAGCTGGCCAAGTTCACGCCGAAGATCGGCTACCCGAACAAGTGGCGCGACTACTCGGCGCTGACCATCAAGCGCGACGACCTGGCCGGCAACATGATGCGCGCGCGGACTTTCGCCTACAACCGCGGCCTCAACAAGCTCGGCAAGCCGATCGACCGCGAAGAGTGGGGCATGACGCCGCAGACCGTGAACGCCTACTACAACTCGTCGATGAACGAGATCGTGTTCCCGGCGTCGATCCTGCAGCCGCCGTTCTTCGACATGCGCGCCGACGACGCGGCCAACTACGGCGCCATCGGCGCGGTGATCGGCCACGAGATCAGTCACGGCTTCGACGACAAGGGCAGCCAGTCGGACGGCGACGGCAACCTGCGCGACTGGTGGACCAAGGAAGACCGCGCAAAGTTCCAGGCCAAGGCCGACGCGCTGACCAGGCAGTACGACGGCTACAGCCCGGTGCCGGGCTATAACGTCAACGGTGCCCTGACGCTGGGCGAGAACATCGGCGACAACTCCGGCGTGGCGATCGCCTACAAGGCCTACAAGCTGTCGTTGGGCGGCAAGCCGGCGCCGGTGATCGACGGCCTGACCGGCGACCAGCGCTTCTTCATGGGCTTTGCCCAGGTGTGGCGCGTCAAGATGCGCGACCAGCAGGTGATCGTCCAGGTCAAGACCGACCCGCACTCGCCGGGCCAGTTCCGCGCCAACGGCACCATGATGAACCAGCCGGCCTTCTTCGACGCGTTCGGGGTCAAGGAAGGCGACAAGATGTATGTCGCGCCGAAAGACCGCGTCATCATCTGGTAAGCACAAAAGCAACCACCACCACGTCATCCTCGCGCACGCGGGGATCCAATTTTTTGCATGCTCCGCCGATGAGCGGGCAAGATGGGGTCCCCGCGTTCGCGAGGACGACGGCACTTAAAAATAATATGGAGAACAATCTAATGAAACGATATTTGTTGAGCGCGTTGACCCTGAGCCTGATCGCGGGCTTCGCGCACGCAGAGGGCGCCGTCAAGGCCAACGCCAAGCCGGCGAAACATGCGCCCGGATCCGGCATCGCGGTCGAGTACATCGAACCGTCGGTGCGCGTGCAGGATGACTTCTTCATGCACCTGAACGGCAAGTGGCTGCAGAAGACCGAGATCCCGGCCGACAAGGCCAGCTGGGGCACCTTCGTCAAGCTCGACGACGACCTGCGCCCGCAGCTGCGCGCGATCATCGAGGACGCCGCCAAGAACCCGCACCGGGCCGGCGGCTCGGACGCCCAGCGCATCGGCGACTTCTACGCCAGCTTCATGGACGAGAAGAATGCCGACGCGCTCGGACTGACGCCGCTGAACGCCGAACTGGCGCGCATCGCCGCCATCAAGGACAAGGCCGAACTGCCGGCGATGATGGCGCACCTCGGCCAGCTCGGCGTGCGCGTGCCGTACGACTTCGGCATCCACCAGGACGCCAAGGACTCGACCAAGTACGTCGCCGACATTTCGCAGGGCGGCCTGGGCCTGCCCGACCGCGACTACTACCTGAAAGCGGATGACGCCAAGCTGGCCGACGCGCTGGCCAAGTACCAGGTCCACGTCGAGAAGATGCTGGCGCTGGCCGGCTCGAAGACCGCCGCCGCCGACGCCAAGGCGATCGTCGCATTCGAGACCGAACTGGCCAAGGTGCAGTGGACCAAGGTGGAAAACCGCGATCCGATCAAGACCTACAACAAGGTCGAACTGGCCAAGATGGCCGAAGTGGCGCCCGGCTACGACTGGAAATCCTACTTCGACGGCGCCGGCATCAGCGGCAAGGCCGGCTACGTGGTGGTCAGCCAGCCGAGCTACCTGAAAGGCTTCGCCGAGGTCTCCAACAAGACTTCGCTCGAGACCTGGAAGTCGTACATGCAGATGCACCTGATCAGCGCCTACGCCAATTTCCTGTCGAAGCCGTTCGTCGACGAGCGCTTCGCGTTCTACGGCACCACGCTGTCGGGCGTCAAGGAGATGCAGCCGCGCTGGAAACGCGCGGTGGGCACGGTCGAAACGGCGATGGGCGAAAGCCTCGGCAAGCTGTACGTCGAGAAGCACTTCCCGGCCGAGCGCAAGGCGCGCATGGAAGTGCTGGTCAAGAACCTGCTGGCGGCCTACAAGCAGAGCATCGACACGCTCGACTGGATGAGCCCCGCAACGAAGAAGGAAGCCCAGGCCAAGCTGGCCAAGATCACCACCAAGATCGGTTATCCGAACAAGTGGAAGGATTACTCGGCGCTGGTGGTGTCGCGCGACGATTTGGTCGGCAACGTGATGCGTTCGCGCGTGCTCGAATCGAACCGTGAGCTGAACAAGCTGGGCAAGCCGATCGACCGCGAAGAGTGGGGCATGACGCCGCAAACCATCAACGCGTACTACAACCCGGAGATGAACGAGATCGTCTTCCCGGCCTCGATCCTGCAGCCGCCGTTCTTCGACGCGAACGCCGACGACGCGGTCAATTACGGCGCCATCGGCGGCGCGATCGGCCACGAAATCAGCCACGGCTTCGACGACCAGGGGTCGCAGTACGACGGCGACGGCAATCTGCGCGACTGGTGGACGCCGGCCGACCACCAGAACTTCGCCGCCAAGACCAAGATGCTGGTGGCGCAGTATGCCGCTTACAGCCCGCTGCCCGGCTACCATGTCAACGGTGAGCTGACCCTCGGCGAAAACATCGGCGACAACTCCGGCGTGGCGATCGCGTACAAGGCGTACAAGATATCGTTGAAGGGCAAGAAGGCGCCGGTGATCGACGGCCTGACCGGCGACCAGCGCTTCTTCATGGGCTTCGGCCAGGTATGGCGCCAGAAGATGCGCGAGCCGCAGCAAATCGTCCAGGTCAAGACCGATCCGCACTCGCCAGGCCAGTTCCGCGCCAACGGCACCATGATGAACCAGCCGGCGTTCTACGACGCGTTCAACGTCAAGCCGGGCGACAAGATGTACCTGGCGCCGAAGGACCGGGTCATCATCTGGTAAGCGCCTGACATCGGGCGGCAATGCAAAAGGGCCACAGTCGTGGCCCTTTTGCTTCACCGAGGAAAAAGAAACTGCGCGGTCAGCGGCTCGGCAGCGCCACTCCCTTGACCTGCTGGCTGCGCGGCGGCGCGATGCCGCGCGCCCAGGCAAACGGGGTCGGCATATGCGCCTTGCACACGCGGTAAACACCCATCAGCAGCGCGGTGGTGAACAACGGCGCCGCCACCCAGTAGAACGGGTATGGCAACGCGGCGCCGTAGCGCGAATAGACCATCCATGTCGCCATCAGGATTGGCGCATGCATCAGGAAGATAAAGAAGCTGTATTTTCCCATCCCGGCCATCCAGGTGCCGAAGCGGGTGCCGACCAGCAGCGAGGCCGCCGGCCACACCAGCATGGGGGCGATCAGGCGCAAGCCGGTGGTGTTCTTGACTTTGAACGCGACGACGGCGCAGCACAGCGCGATGAACAGCGCGATACACGCCGGCGCATGTCTGTCGAGCCGGCGCATGTCGACCTTGTGCATGGCGCACAGGCCGCCGATGTAAAACGTCACCGGCATGTCGGTGCGGATCACCAGCCAGCCGTCGAGATCGAGCATGAAGATCAGGCCGACGAGGATCAGGCCGGGCAGCGGCGCGCGCCGCAGCAGCACGGCCAGGACGGGCGACAGCACGCACAGCACGAACAGGTCGCGCAGGAAGTACAGCGGATAGTTCAGCGGCGCCGCCGACAGCGACAGCGCGGCGTCGGCCAGGGTGGCGAGGTTGGCCGGGACCAGCTGATACGAGAGCGCGAGCGTGCCGAACGACTGCAGTACGAACACGATCGCCACCAACGGCAGGTTGAAGATCAGGAATGGGATGACCAGCGATTTGAACTTGCGCGAGACCAGCAATTTCGGATGCTGGGGCAGCTTCGAACTAAACAGCAAATAGCCGGATATGAGGGTCAGCACCGGAACGGTGCAGCGAAACACCGCGTCCTGGAAGAACGCCTTGATGATATCGAAAGCGTCCGGGCCAACCTGGTCGATCGGCACATACAAGGGAGTGTGAAGGATCACGATGCCAAATATCATCACGAATCGCAATATGGAAATACGGGTCGAAATTTCTGTATCAATTTCCATAGTGATTCGGCTTCTTTATTCGTTCTTGCGTTTTCTCGGCAAATTGGATTTTATAGCAATGCCATTTTTTCGGGGAGAAAGAACCCCCGCCTGGCCCTGCTTCCGAGCGTTTGTTGCTAAATTATTCGCAGCAGGCGCAGCGCTGTAATGACAGTACGGTGTCAGGCCGCGACAATGCGCGGCGATACCTTCAGCGAAAAAGGCCGTTCGACCAGGATGAACAAAACGCCCGACGGTATCAGCGTGGCGGCGAACATCAGCGGCAGCAGCCCGGCCATGAAGAGCGGCCCGTGCGCGGCCGGCGGCATCAGCTTCGCCAGGATGATGAAAGCGGCCTTCAGGGTCAGCCCGTGCACCAGGTAATACGAGTAGCTCATGTTGCCGAGCCAGCGCATCGGCGTCCAGGTGAATGCGCGCTGGAGGGTGGCGCTTTGGCCGCGAAAGCAGCTGTAACAGGTGATGAAAAAAGACAGCGCCACGATGGTGAGCTTGGCCGCGCCGACGCTGGTGAGGGAAAACGGCACGGCGTTGACCAGCAGGCCGCCGACAAGGGCCAGCACCGCGATGACGTCGCGCGGTGGCACGATCTTGCCGCTGCGCATGGCCTCGTGGAGCAGGATGCCGGTGATGAACATAATCAGGCGCACCGGGCCGCCAAACAGGATGCAACAGACCAGGATCGCGGCGCCCAAGGCGAGGAAGAAGCGGATCCGCCACTGCGCGCTGCGGGCGCGCAAGTCCAGCAGCAGGATCAGTGCGGGGATCGCCAGGTAGAAAAACATTTCATAACTGAGCGACCAGGCGACCGTGATGAAGGGCGTGATCGGGAAGATGCCTGGAAGCAGGGCGAAGTTTTGCAGCGTGTAGATCCAGGCGTCATACGCGTCCGGCGGCATCCGGCTTTCGCTCGGCTGGAGAAACGACAGGTACAGGTAGATGGCGAACACGACGCAAAACGTCGGGTAGATGCGGATCACGCGGCGGCGCATGAAGGCAAGGAATGGCTGCCGGCGGGCGATCAGGGAACCGTAGATCAGGTAGCCGCTGAGGACGAAAAACAGGTCCACCCCGACATTGCCGATCTTGCGAATGGCGTCGGTCACGGCCGACATGGCGGAGCCCGGTGCGATCCAGGGGGCGGCGAGGGTAAGGAAATGCACCAGGAATACCAGGAAGACGGCGAAGCCGCGCATGCCTTCCATCGAGCGCAGGTTGTGTCCCCCCGTGCCGCGCGTCAACTCAAATTGACTGGCCAACCAACCCATGTGTCCCCTGTTTTTCGAATAGTCTGCCGTTAAGTACGGTTGCATGGTGGCCATATTACTGTGAACGGCGCCGTTTGCGCGTNNTGCGACTTATTTGGCGGCGTTGGCCATGTAGTCGACCGCCGCCTTGACTTCGTCGTCGGAGGCGGACGAACCGCCTTTTGGCGGCATCATGCCGGCTTTGCCCTGGAAGCCCTTGATGGCGTGCTCATACAGCACGGCGCTGCCCTGCTTGACACGCGGAGCCCAGGCGGCGTTGTCGGCAAACTTCGGCGCGCCGGCGATGCCCGCGCCATGGCAAGCCACGCACGCAGTGTTGTACAAGGTCTTGCCGGCATCGGCAGCCAGCGCCGGCGCGGCGGCGGCAGGTGCGGCGGCCGCTGGTGCAGCTGCGACCGGCGCGGCCGGGACGGCTACAGCAGCCGATGCCGCTGGCGCTGAAGCGGTTGCAGCGGCGGGCGCCTCAGGCTCCTTGAATTTTGCACCGCCCTTGTTGGCCATGTAGACCAGGGCGCGCGCGACTTCGACGTCGTCGAGGTCAGGATTGCCGCCCTTGGCCGGCATCGCGCGGATGCCTTCGATCGCATGCTTGAGCAGGGTGTCGTAACCTTGCGCGATGCGCGGCGCCCATGCGCCGGCATCGCCGAGCTTCGGTGCGCCGGCCGCGCCGCTGGTGTGGCAGGCGGCGCAGATGGCCGTGTACACGGTTTCTCCGGCCTGCAGCACTTTCGGTGCGTTGACGTCTTTCAGGGTGTAGCCTTCGTCGGCCACCGGACGCACACGGGCCGCAATCGCTTCCGCGCTCTGGCTTTCGGTGCCGGCCCCGGTCAGCTTGGTCGTGGTGACAAACGACACCAGCAAGATGATGCCGATGACGGTGACCAGGAAGAAGCCGGCCACAGCAGCAACAAGTTGCTTAGGCGTACGGATCGCGGATTCGTGTTCGTTATGTGCGTCGCTCATGATTTCCTTAGAACAATTTTCGAAGCTGAACGGCCAGACCTGTTTGCTTGAAAAAATGCAAACACCCGCCAAACCCGCGATTATAGACCCAAAGCACCTGTTTTGGAACGGCTATTGCCCGGGAAGTGACACTTTGCATGGACGGCGAGGCGGAAAAACTGTATCCTTCGCATCTCTTCAGACATTCCCCCTACGCGGCTGTAGCTCAGTGGATAGAGTATTGGCCTCCGAAGCCAAGGGTCGTGGNNTTCCTATACTGTTTGAAATCAAGGAGTTGCAGCAACCACGCGGCTTCCCAAAGATGTGCAGCATGGCCTCCGAAGCCAAGGGTCGTGGGTTCGATCCCCGCCAGCCGCACCAGAATTAGCAGTGAAATCATCGGGTTACCGAATCGCAGGTGGACGGCATGCACCGTTGCGATGCGCCATTATACCGATTGGTTGCTCTCAAACTGCTCTCGCTATTGACCATCCCCAGCTCGGCAATCCTTGTTCCTTAGGTGTACTTGGGTTGCAGAGATAGTCGGTGTCTCCCGGATACTTGGTAGGCCTGTAGTCCCTCTTAGGCCTCTCAGGGCCGTGTTCACCAAGGCTGCACCCCATCCCACCCCATGCCTTGATTTTGAAGCGTACCGGCCTGTTGGCGTGTTCCTGGGTAGTGACCACCGGGGGGCTTGGCGTACAGGAAAACGCACTCTCTCGTGAATTCTCCAACAACAAGAACAGAAATCGACCTTTAGCCCTTTTTTGGATCAACCCACGTAGGGGTACCCACCGGGGGTCTTTTTGACGGGGCAGATGAAAAGCGTGAACTGGTCAGCCGAGCCTTGCGGGTCAGCTTTGGTGCATCGACAGCATCGACCACAGGGGAGGATCATCAGGGTAGACCGTAGCCTGAAATCTGGCAGTGGGCCTTTTACGCATTTGCTCAGATGGGACGCATCAGATACTGCAGGTTACGCCCCTTTGCGGTCATTTGATTTGAACGTACGTTTTCGCGTCGATCCACGACCACTGAAGTATGTGTCTCAGCTCAGCATCTGGTTCTGCCAGCACCCACTTGGCTATCGAGGGCACGAAACCATCTGGGCATGTGTCATTTAGCAGTTGGGAAAGACATGCTGACACGCGATGCTGAACTTCATTGACCCTACGAAGTTGGCGTGGATTACTAAGCTCGTCGGTACCAGCCTCATAGCTATGTCGTCCCGCAATCGTTATCTCAAAGCTGAGTCTGGCGAGAAAGCAAAGCTTATCTCCTAAGGCTAGACTGTCAACCCATTCGGTTTCGGCCTCGATTGTCGTCATCTTTAATTCCTGCATGAGCCGCACCTATTGTCTGCTACTGGTCGGTGGCTGTCGAAAGTGCGTGACGTACTGCTCAGCCCGACCTTTCACAGATTATGAATCGACTAGCCCTACTGTTCCAGCCGTTTGCGCGTCCCTGAAGAAAGATGAGCTGTCCATATTCATCCATGCTTGTTTGGCGTCCAGACTTAAGCAGCCACTCGTCATAGAAAATATCGAAGTCCTCTTTGCCCAGTTGCGGCAATCGTCTCTCGGAATAATCGAAAACGGCAGAAAAATCTTCGTTCAACAATAGGGAGAACTCGTCCACCAGATCTACTCCAAGCAGACTCATCAATATTCTAAGCTCTTCGTCACCATCAAGAACGACTGAAAAGTATTCGTCACAGTTCTCGTCCAGCGTCACAAGCGAAGTGACTACATCCATTACAGGCTTGTCGGACGCCGCAAACACGTAGCTCTTCATCCCAATCCCACTCCCTTACGATTAAGGTACCGCCACGTTCGGCATACAGCGCTTGCAGCGGTGTCCCTCACACATCCGTTGAATACCCCG
>CXWL01095745.1_pt1 | contig 13478 bp, 13 predicted proteins | sample 590931 | NCBI WGS metagenome assembly CXWL01 (sample SAMEA3498368, study PRJEB10139) | groundwater metagenome | biome: water well; material: biofilm material | place: Germany | collected 2015-04-27 | reverse complement strand
ATCCCGGCGGCAAGGAGTTCGGCCCGGATTTTGTCCGACTCGGCGAAGTTGCGCTGTTTTTTGGCGACGATGCGCGCGTCGATCATCTCCTGGATGGCCTGCGGCGACTGCTCGCCCGATCCTTGCAGGAACTCGTGCGGGGCGCGCTCGAGCAGGCCGATGACGCCGGCCAGCGCCTTCAGCTGGCGCGCCTGCGCCGGCGCGCGGCTCTTGTTCAGCTCGGTCACCAGGTCGAACAGCACGGCGATCGCGATCGGCGTGTTGAAATCGTCGTCCATCGCTTCGCGGAAGCGCGCGGCGTGGGCTTCCTCCCAGTCGACCTCGGGCGCATCGGCGCCGAGGTCGATCTCGGCCAGCGCCGTGTACAGGCGCGTCAGCGCGACTTTCGAGTCGTCCAGGTGGGCGTCGGAATAGTTCAGCGGGCTGCGGTAATGGGCGCGCAGGATGAACAAGCGCACCACTTCGGCATCGTATTTCTTCAGGACGTCGCGGATCGTGAAAAAATTGCCCAGCGATTTGGACATCTTTTCGTTGTCGAGACGAACGAAGCCATTGTGGATCCAGTAGTTGACGCTGGTGTGGCCGAACGCGCCTTCGGACTGCGCGATCTCGTTCTCGTGGTGCGGGAACTGCAGGTCGGCACCGCCGCCATGGATGTCGAACTGTTCGCCGAGCAAGGCGCACGACATGGCCGAGCACTCGATATGCCAGCCCGGGCGGCCGCTGCCCCACTTGGAATTCCACTTGACTTCTTCCGGCTCGGATTCCTTGGACGCCTTCCACAGCACGAAGTCGAGCGGATCGCGCTTGCCGATGTTGACGTCGACGCGCTCGCCGGCGCGCAGGTCGTCGAGCGACTTGCCGGACAGCTTGCCGTAGCCAGGGAAATTGCGGACGGCATAATTGACGTCGCCGTCCTCGCCCTGGTAGGCCAGGCCGCGCTGTTCCAGCGTTTCGATCATCGACAGCATCTGCGGCACGTACTCGGTCGCGCGCGGCGCGAAGTCGGGCGGCAGGATGCCGAGCGCGCCGGTGTCCTCATCCATGTATTGCGAGAAGCGGGTGGTCAGCTGCGACAGCGTTTCGCCGTTTTCGACTGCCCGCTTGATGATCTTGTCGTCGATGTCGGTGATGTTGCGCACGTACTTGACCTGGTAGCCGGAAGCCTTGAGCCAGCGATAGATCACGTCGAACGCCATCATCATGCGCGCGTGGCCGATGTGGCAGTAGTCGTAGATCGTCATGCCGCAAACGTACATCCCGACCTGGCCGGCGACGAGTGGTACGAATTCCTGCTTGTCACGCGCCAGCGTGTTGTAAATCTTTAGTTGGCTCATCGGACTCTTGCTTATTGATAGCGAGCGCGACGTTCGGACAATACGGCAAGCTGGCGCGAATGCCCGCAAAGGCACGCACCGGCATGACCGGTATTAATACGATATCGTCGGAACCCTCTGTATTGTTCTTCTTTGATAGAATGGACGTTCTGCGCAAAGTATAGCATTGATAAAAACCCCACTGGCCGCATATGGTTAAGGTTTATTTTTCAGCAAAAGGCTTGACAGCACTTTGCGCTATTTCCACCTAGAGGAAGCTGCAATGCAAGAATCCAAATCGCTCTTCAAGCCGCTGCTGGCCCGCTTGCTGAGCGTCTTTTTCGGCCTGTCCTTCGGCACCGCGGTGCTGGCGGCCGACCCGCCCCAGGTCACCCTGAAAACCACGATGGGCGAAATCGTCGTCGAACTGGACCAGGAAAAGGCGCCCAGGACCGTGGCCAACTTCCTCCAGTACGTCAAGTCCGGACATTACAAGGGCACCATCTTCCACCGCGTGATCGACGGCTTCATGATCCAGGGCGGCGGCATGGACGCCAGGCTGGTCACCAGGAAAACCGGCAAGCCGGTCCGGAACGAAGCCAATAACGGCTTGTTGAACGTGCCATATTCGCTCGCCATGGCGCGCACCGCCGATCCCGATTCGGCCACCTCCCAATTCTTTATCAACGTGGCCGACAATACCCCGCTCGATTATCCGGGCCGCGACGGCTTCGGCTATACCGTGTTCGGCAAAGTGGTCAAAGGCCAGGAAGTGGTCGACAAGATCAAAGGCGTGGTGGTGGACGACGTGCGCGGCCAGCAAAACGTGCCGGTAGTGCCGATCGTGATTCAATCGGCATCGCTCGTCAAAACGGTAAAATAGCGGATGCTGACGCATTCCCCAACAATAAACTAACTACACAGGACATATCATGGCCAAGGTACTCATCACCACCAACATGGGCAACATCACCGCCGAACTGGACGCCGAGAAGGCCCCGAAATCGGTCGCCAACTTCCTCGATTACGCCAGCAAAGGCCACTACGACAACACGATCTTCCACCGCGTCATCGCCGACTTCATGGTCCAGGGCGGCGGCTTCGAGCCAGGCATGAAGCAAAAGCCGGCCGACCAGACGGTCGAGAACGAAGGCAAGAACGGCCTCAAGAACGACAAATACACGCTGGCAATGGCGCGCACCTCGGATCCGCATTCGGCGTCGGCCCAGTTCTTCATCAACACCAAGAACAACAGCTTCCTCGACTACCCGGGCCAGGACGGCTGGGGCTACGCCGTGTTCGGCAAAGTCGTCGAAGGCAACGAAGTGGTCGACAAGATCAACAAGGTCAAGACCGGCCGCAGCGGCATGTTCGCCGACGTGCCTGTCGAGCCGGTGATCATCGAAAAAGTCGAAGTCCTGTAATTGGCAGACCTTCGGGCAGGCGAATCCGGCAGCATTGCGATGAGCAGGCCCGCGCCCGCGATTGCGCTGTTTATCAGCGACCTTCACCTGCAGGAGTCGCGCCCGCGCACCGCCGCGGCGTTTTTCCGTTTCCTGGCGCAACACGCCATGGCGGCGCGCGAACTGTACCTGCTCGGCGACCTGTTCGAGTACTGGGCTGGCGACGACGATCTCGACGCACCTTTCCACCAGCAGATTGTCGAAGCCATCCGGGCCGTCAGCGACGCCGGGGTGAGGGTGTACTGGATCGCGGGCAACCGAGATTTTCTCATCGGTTCGAAGTTCGCCGAGGCGGCCGGATTGACACTGCTATCGGAACCGCATGTCGCCACGATTTGCGGGCAGCGCATTACTCTGGTGCACGGCGACGCCGAATGCACCGACGATCTCAAGTACATGGAATTTCGCGCGCAGGTGCGGCACGCCGAGTGGCAGGAGCAATTCCTGGCCTTGCCGCTGGCGCAGCGCAAGACGATCATCGCCGGTCTGCGCGAAGGCAGCCGGGAAGCGCACGGCGCCAAGTCGTACCAGATCATGGATGTAACGCCGCAGGCCATCGCCGACCTGTATGCGCGTACCCACACCGACACCATCATCCACGGTCACACCCACCGACCGGCCCTGCACGCTGACGCGGGCCGGCGCCGTTTTGTCCTGCCTGACTGGGACATCGACGCCGACCCGCCGCGCGGCGGCTGGATCGCGATCGATGACGGCGGCGCCATCACTCGCCACGACCTTGCCGGCAAAACACTCGCCTGAAAAATTGTTCTGAAATCAGCCCAATGAAAATGATTATCATTTAGAATTCGGTGTCGACCCTCCCTCCCCCTTCACCTTCAGGCACAGCCATGACCAAGCTAGCACTCGCCACCATCGCCGCCCTCCTCGCTGCCAGCGCCAGCGCGCAGCAAAACGAGCTCAACCTGTATTCCGCCCGCCACTACCAGACCGACGAAGCGCTGTACAGCAACTTTACCAAGCAGACCGGGATCAAGATCAACCGCATCGAAGCCGGTGAAAACGAACTGCTCGAGCGGATCAGGAACGAAGGAGCGAACAGCCCGGCCGATGTGTTCATCACGGTCGATGCGGCGCGCCTGGCCAAGGCGCACGAGCTGAACCTGTTCGCGCCATGGAAGTCGAAAGTGCTGGAATCGCGCGTCCCGGCGCACCTGCGCACTACGCACTGGATTGCATTCTCCACCCGCGCCCGCGTCATCGTCTACAACAAGGCGACGGTCAACCCGGCCGACGTGCAGACTTACCAGGACCTCGCCAATCCCAGGCTGAAGGGCAAGGTCTGCGTGCGTTCGGGATCGCATCCTTACAACCTGTCGCTGGGCGCCGCGCTGGTCGAACATATCGGCGCAGCCCGGACCGAGACATGGGCGAATGGACTGGTTGCCAATTTCGCGCGCGCTCCCAAGGGCGGCGACACCGACCAGATCAAGTCGGTCGCTGCCGGCGAGTGTGGCGTGGCGCTGGCCAACAGCTATTACGTGGCGCGCCTGATGCGTTCGGACAAGCCTGAGGACAAGAAGGTCGTGGCGAACTTCGGCGTGGTCTGGCCCGACCAGAAGAGCGCTGGCACGCATGTCAATGTGTCCGGCGGCGGCATCCTGAAAAATGCGCCGCACAAAGACGCGGCGATCAAGTTCCTCGACTACCTCGCTTCCGACCAGGCGCAGTTGTATTTCGCCGATGGCAACAACGAGTGGCCGGTGGTGGCCAGTGTGAAGGTCAACAATCCGGCACTGGCGGCGCTCGGTTCGTTCAAGGCCGACACGCTGCACGTGGGCAAGCTGTCGAAGAACCAGGCGACGGTGCAGATGATTTACGATCGGGCGGGTTGGAAGTAATGATTGGCTATGTCACCGCTGAGTGTGGGAAGACTATCCACGTCGTCCTCGCGAACGGGAAACGCATGCGTTTCCGCCAATTTGCGCGCTCTTTTCAAGGCCACAGCTTCCTACGATACAAAACCGACAATTTTCCCGCAACTTAGCGTCCCCGCCTTCTTCGCGAGGACGACGGCTAAAACTTTCAACACTTAGCGGTGACATAGCCTAATGATTCGCCAGCAGGTATTTTCGTCGCACCGGGAACGTAGCGTCATCCGCCATTGAACGCGCGAATGGCCGACGACGCTACCCTCCCCACCGAAATGAAACGGCCGCATCACCAGCGTGTCCGGCAACTCCTTCAACGCATCCACAAACACCAGCAGTCCGGCCTTTGGCACGCCGGAATGGTGAAATTGGCGTTGTAAATGCGAATGATTCTTGTTACGATATGCGAATGCACTCTCTCCTTCGCACCTTCGCAGGGGCTCGCGAAGTTGAAATTGAACATGACGGCGTGTTGTACAAGTTGCGCCAGACTGCATTAGGGAAACTGATCCTGACGAAGTAACGAAGCAAGAACGCTCGACATATCCGCGCCGGCCGGCCCTCGCCAGCGTCCCAAGAATGCCCTCCTGAAGGATCGTTTATGACCGCCACCGACTGCCATTCCCCTTTTACCGAATCGAGTTCCGTGCCGATACAACCGGACTTGCTCGTTTCAGCCGTGATGCATCTGATGTCGCAATACACCGCCAATGTCGGGGCGAGCGGCGACTGCATAAAACTGGCATCGATCATCGAGCGCCATCTGAGAGCCCTCGCCGATTTCCCCGGTCTCCCGCCAGTCTTGCAAGCGACCTGCCAACAATTGTCGGAACAATGGGCAGGTGTGGTCGACCGCGCGATGCCAAAACCGGCAAAAGCCAGCTTTTTCAAACGCCTGGTCATCGGGCGCTCGGCGAATTAACGCCGCCTTGCTCAGCCCCCCCCGGCGTCTGCGCAATGAGCCGACGTCGCGATTGGGGCAATGCCGGTGGCGGCGCGCACGGGGCCATCACGGCATTGAGCGTCCGTGCCGGCGGCGCGCAATCTGCCACGACACCAGGATCAGCGGCATCACGCCCACCGCGACAATCGCCAGCGCCGCGCTCGACGCCTCCGCCAAGCGCTCGTCCGACGCCAGCGTAAACGCCTGCGTCGCCAGCGTATCGAAATTGAACGGCCGCATCACCAGCGTTGCCGGCAACTCCTTCATGACATCCACAAACACCAGCAGGCCGGCCGTCAGCAGGCTCCCGCGCAGCAGCGGCAGGTGGACGCGCCACAAGGTGGCCGCATGTCCATATCCGAGCGAGCGCGCCGCGTCGTCCATCGTCGGCGTGACTTTCGCCAGGCTGGTCTCCACCGTTTGCAGCGACACCGTCAGGAACCGCACCAGGTAGGCATACACGAGCGCGCCGATACCGCCAGTGAGCAACAGGCCCGGCGCATGGCCGGTCAGCACTTCCACCTGTGCGGCAAGCCAGGTATCGAGCCGCGTCACCGGGATCAGGATGCCTACCGCGATCACCGAGCCCGGCACCGCATAGCCCAGGCCCACCAGCCGGTTGATCATTTTCGGCAGCAACTGTCCGGTCAGTCGCGCGGCATATGCCAGCAGGACCGCGACCACCACGGCGACGAAGGCGGTCACGAACGCGAGCACGAAACTGTTGCGCGCGAGGTGGACGAAGCGTTCGCCGAACTGGGCGTCGCCTTCACTGAGCGCCATGTGCAGCAACGCGCCGGCCGGAATCAGGAAGCCCAGCGCCAGCGGCAGCAGGCATGCCAGCATCGCAGCCACGGCCTTCGTCCCGCGCAAGCGGTAGCCGGGCATCGGGCGGTGGCGCCCGGTGGTGTCATGGAAGCGCGCACGCCCTCGCGACAGCCGTTCGAGGAACAGCACGATCGCGACGAAGCCGAGCAGCAGCGCGGCGAGCTGGGCCGCCGCGACCCGGTCGCCCAGGGAGAACCAGGCGCGGTAGATGCCGCTGGTGAATGTCGGCACCCCGAAATACGCCACGGCGCCATAATCGGCGAGCGTTTCCATCAGGGCGAGCGAGGCGCCGGCGGCGATCGCCGGACGCGCCAGGGGCAAGGAAATCCGGAAGAAACTGCGCCACGGCCCGAGTCCGAGCGAACGCCCGACTTCCAGCATGCCGCTGGCACGTTCCAGGAAGGCGGCGCGCGCCAGCAGATAAACGTATGGATACAGCACGAACACAAATACGGCGCAGGCGCCGCCGACGCTGCGCACATCGGGAAACCAGTACTGTCCTGCGGTCAGGTTGAAGCTCTCGCGCAGCCAGGTTTGCACCGGCCCGACAAACTGCAACAGGTCTGTGTACGCATAGGCCATCACGTAGGCGGGAACCGCCATCGGCAGCACCAGCGCCCATTCGAATATCCGGCGCCCGGGAAAATCGTGGATGCTGACCAGCCATGCGGTCGAGACGCCCACCAGGATCACGCCCGCTCCCACGCCCACGCACAGGATCAGGGTATTGAGGATGTAGTCGGGCAAGACGGTCGAGGCCAGGTGGCTCCAGGTGCCCCCCGATCCCCCAAGCAGCAGGTTGGCCGTAACGCTCACGATCGGCACGGCAATCAGGGCCGCCACGACCATGGCCGCGACCACCAGCGCAGGGAAGTCCCGCCGGCGGCGACGCATCATGTCGGCAAATCCCAGTGTCTGCAATGTCGTTCCAAATGAAAATGAGAATGAGAATTATAATTGATACTTATTACAAGCGGTCCACCCATGCCTTTACTGCAGCTGAACAGCATCTCCTACTCCCACGGCCAGCACCTGGTGGTCGATCGTTTGTCATTCCAGCTCGAGGCGGGCGAGATTGGCTGCCTGCTGGGTCCTTCCGGCTGCGGCAAGACCACGGTGCTGCGCTGCATCGCCGGCTTCGAACACGTGAGCGCGGGCGAGATCTGGCTGGCCGGCCGCCGGATCGGCAGCGCGGCGGTGCATGCGCCGGCTGAGCAGCGCAAGATTGGCATGGTGTTCCAGGACTACGCGCTGTTTCCGCACTTGAGCGTGGGCGCGAACATCGTCTTCGGCCTGCGCAACGCGAGCGCCGACGCGCGCCGCGAGCGCTTGGACGAACTGCTCGAAACCGTGGGCCTGGCCGGCCAGGAGCGCAAGTATCCGCACGAACTGTCGGGCGGCCAGCAGCAGCGCGTGGCCCTGGCCCGCGCCCTCGCGCCGCGTCCGCGCCTGCTGCTGCTCGACGAGCCGTTCTCGAACCTGGATGTCGACCTGCGCGAGCGCCTTGCGCTGGAAGTGCGCAACATTCTGCGCGCGGAAGGCACCACGGCGATTTTGGTCACGCACGACCAGCATGAGGCGTTCGCCATCGCCGACCAGATCGGCGTGATGCACGAAGGCCGCATCCAGCAATGGGACACGCCTTACAACCTGTATCACCGTCCGGNNGTCGGTACGGACCAGATCCGGATCGAGCTGGGGACCCTGCCCGGCGTTACCGGCGCGGCCGGGGCCGGGACCGCGGTGCGCGTGCTGCTGCGCCCCGACGATGTGATTCATGACGACGCCAGCGCGCAAACGGCCGAGGTCATCGGCAAGGCCTTCCGTGGCGCGGAGTTCATGTACACGCTGAAGTTGTCGAGCGGCGAACAGCTGTTGTCGCTGGTGCCTAGCCACCATAACCACGCAATCGGCGAACGTATTGGCATCCGCCTCGCCGTCGATCACGTGGTGGCCTTTCCCTCGCCCCCACCGGACTGAATTCACCGTTCCGCGCGGAGCGACCGGCGTACCACCATGCTCTGCCTGCGTTCAATACCTTGTTGACATTTTTTTGCTTAGTGTTATAGTTAACTACAACACCACTTCATCACACCACCAACAGGGAGGCAATATGCATCACCGCGCTGCACCCTTAGCCCAGGAGAGTCGAACATGACTATCGGCTGGAACGACAACACGCCCATCTACCGGCAACTGAAGGAGCGGGTCATCGGCATGATGCTCGACGGCGCACTCAAGGCCGGCGACGCCCTGCCCTCGGTGCGCCAGGTCGCCGCTGACTACCAGCTCAATCCAATTACCGTTTCCAAGGCATACCAGGAACTGGTCGACGACAATCTCGTAGAAAAAAGAAGGGGAATCGGCATGTATGTCACCGAAGGCGCCAGCGAAAAACTATTGGCGAGCGAACGCGAGCGCTTCGTGCGCGAAGAATGGCCGGCCATGGTGGAACGCATCCGCCGCCTCGGCCTCGATCTCGAGCAGCTGCTGCGCGCCGTCGCGCCGGGAGGTGCGGCATGAACGCCGTCATTTCCGCCAGGGGACTGAGCAAGCATTACGGCAAGCAGGCCGCGGTCGACGACGTCAGCTTCGAGATCCCGGCCGGCCGCATCGTCGGACTGATCGGCCCTAACGGTTCGGGCAAGACCACCACCCTGAAAGCGGCGCTCGGACTGGTGCCGTTCGAGGGCGAACTTTCCGTGCTCGGCCTCGATCCGCGCACCCAGCGCGATGCGCTGATGCAGGACGTCTGCTTCATCGCCGACGTAGCGATCCTCCCGCGCTGGCTGCGGGTCAGCGAAGCGATCGATTTCGTGGCCGGCGTGCATCCGAAATTCGACCGCGAAAAGGCCGAGCGCTATCTGGCGATCACCAGGCTCAAGCCGTCGATGAAGGTCAAATCGATGTCGAAAGGCATGGTGGTGCAACTGCACCTGGCGCTGGTGATGGCGATCGACGCCAAGCTCCTCGTGCTCGACGAGCCGACCCTGGGACTCGACATCATCTTCCGCAAGCAGTTCTACCAGAACCTGCTGGAAGACTACTTCGACGAAAACAAGACCATCATCATCACCACCCACCAGGTCGAAGAAGTCGAGCACATCCTCACTGACCTGATGTTCATCCAGGACGGCAAGATCGTACTGGCCGCATCGATGGACGAAATCGGCGAGCGCTACACCGAGGTGATGGTCCCGCACGACAAGGTCAACGCCGCCAACGCGCTGCAGCCGATCGACCGCCGCACCGTGTTCGGCAAGTCGGTGATGCTGTTCGACGGCGTGCCGCGCACGCAACTCTCGACCCTTGGCGAGACCCGCAACATCAGCGTTGCCGACCTGTTCGTGGCAACCATGAAAGGAAGCTACGCATGAATACGATGAAATGGCTGCTCCGCCGCGAGTTCTGGGAGCACAAGGGATCCTTCTTCTGGGCGCCGCTGGTGATCGCCGCGGTGATGCTCACTTTCATCGGCGGCACCCTGGCGTACGGGGTGGCAACGCGCGGACTGGGCGGCATGGTAGTGGTCAACGGCCACGAGATGAGCAAGCTGCAGATGATCAACGCCATGCCGGAGGCGGCCCGGGTCCAGATCACGGACGTGATCGCAAATACTTACCTGGCGGCCTCGGCGCCCCTGTTCGGCGTGTTGCCGGTGGTGGTGTTCTTCTATTGCCTGGCCGCGCTGTACGACGACCGGCGCGATCGCAGCATCCTGTTCTGGAAGTCGCTGCCCATCTCCGACCAGACGACGGTGCTGTCGAAAGTGTTGACCGCCGTGTGCGTGGCGCCGGTGATCACCATCGCCATCGGCACCGCCGCTTCCGTGCTGATGCTGTTCATCGGCCTGACCGCGGCAGCGTTCAGCGGCCTGAACCTGTTCGGCCTGGTGCTGAGCAATCCGGATTTCTACCTGGCGCCGTTTCGCCTGATCGGACTGCTGCCGGTGTACGTGCTGTGGGCCATCCCGACGGTAGGCTGGCTGCTGATGGTGTCGGCCTGGGCGCGCTCGAAAGTGTTCCTGTGGGCGGTCGGCGGACCGCTGCTGGCGGTGGCGCTGGCGAAGTGGGCCAACTTCCTGATGGGCGAGTACATGAACGGCGGCTTCAACGTCGACTGGTTCGTCCAGAACGTGGTGGTGCGCGGCCTGGGCGGTTTGGTGCCAGGCGTATGGCTGCCGTTTGGCAACGTAGCCCCGGCGGCGCTGCTCACCGAGGGCCAACATACGGTTGACGCCGGCGGCGTATTCGCGGAATCCTGGATGACCTTGCTGCAGCCCGGTGTCTGGGTCGGCGTGGCGATCGGCGCCGCGATGATCTTCGCGGCGATGCGCCTGCGCCGATGGCGCGACGAGGGCTGATCCGACAGTTGCCGGAACATCGGTTTGGTTACGCGACGCGCCCGACAGGGCGCGTGCTTATTCGAACTGCTTCCTGAACGCGTCGAACTGCGCCTTCATGTGCTCGACCTCGCTGCGCAGCGAGGCGACTTCCTGTTCCAGCTGGGCCACCCTGCTGCCCTGGGCCGGCGCCGCGACCGAGCCGAACGCCGACTCTTGCTGCGCCAGCGCCGCGTCGCCGCTGAGCAAGTGGCCGTAGCGTGGCTCCTTGGTTCCGGGCGCCAGCGCCAGGCGCGCCACCAGCGGCGGATATTTGTCGATCAAGAATTGCAGGCAGGATTCAACGTCGGCCACCGACTTGAATTCGTGCAGCCGGCCGCTGCGGGCGCGGATCTCGCCGGCGGTCTGCAGGCCGCGCAGCATCAGGATCGCCAGCACCGCCATCTTGTCCTGCTCGAGCGTCCACTTGATGCGCATGCGGTGCTCGTACTTGGTCACGCGCGCGCCGGCTTGCGTAATGCCGTTCACAAACTTTCGCTGCATCAATCGCTGCAGCACATCCTGCACGGTTTCTTCCGACAATTGCATGACAGGATCGCGGCTCGACAGCTGGTTGCAGCCGTTGGTGAGCGTGTTCAGCGACAGCGGATAGTTGTCTGGCGTAAGGGCTTCTTTTTCGGCAAGCACCGCGAGCACGCGGATTTCGAACGGGTCAAGCAAAGCGGCGGCATCGACGCCGCCGGCGGATTCAGTGGTCATGCGCGGGGTTCCTCAGTCAACCAGTCGGTTCAGCTGGACGGTGTCCAGTTTATCACCCTCGGGCATGCTCGGGCAGCAGATCCCGGCCGCCTTCATGGTCGCCATCATGCGCTCGATCTGCTCGTCCTGGCGGGCGGCGTGGTTGATCAGGCCGTGCAGCGCCTTCGACAGCGGGTCGTCGCCGTTCGGCGTCACGCCGTAGGCCGAGAACAGCTGGGCGCTGCGGGCGTCGACATCCTTCCTGACGATATGGGCCGGGTTGCCGACCGCGGTGGCGCCGGCCGGCACCGGCTTGACCACCACCGCATTCGAGCCGACCTTGGCGTATTCGCCCACGGTGAACGAACCGAGCACCTTGGCGCCGGCGCCGATGATCACGCCGCGCTCGAGCGTCGGGTGGCGCTTGGCGCCGCTGGTGAGCGAGGTGCCGCCCAAGGTCACGCCCTGGTAGATGGTGCAGTCGTCGCCGACGATCGCGGTCTCGCCGATCACCACGCCGAAGCCATGGTCGATGAACACGCGCCGGCCGATGGTGGCGCCGGGATGGATTTCGATGCCCGTGATGATGCGCGCCAGGTAGGAGATGAAGCGGCCGACCCACTTGAACTGGCTGGTCCAGCAAGCGTGCGCCCAGCGATGCATCATGATGGCCTGGAAACCAGGATAACAAGTGAACACTTCGAAGCCGTTGCGGGCCGCGGGGTCGCGTTCAATGATGCTCTTGATATCGTCGCTGAGATTGGGAAACATGAGGAAGGGCAGACAGTTGCGATGCAGCCATGGTAGCGCATTCGCTCCACAGCCGCTTACGAGGGGGTCAATTCAGGCTGGCCCGGGTCTGGGGTCGGACCCAGGTTGTAGCGCGTTGAATCAAGCTTCGCGCGCCATGCGCTGGCGCCGCGCTTCATACAGGCAGACGCCGGAGGCGACCGACACGTTCAGCGACTCCACCGAGCCGAACATCGGGATGCCGACCAGCACGTCGCAGGTCTCGCGCGTCAGGCGGCGCATGCCCTCGCCTTCCGAACCCATCACCAGCGCCGCGGGGCCGGTGAAATCGGCTTCGTACAGGCCCTTGTCGGCGTCGTCGGTTGTGCCGATCAGCAAGATGTCGCGTTCCTTCAGCTCGCGCATGGTGCGCGCCAGGTTGGTGACGGTGATGTACGGCACGGTCTCGGCGGCGCCGCTGGCCACTTTCGCGGCCGTGGCGTTCAGGCCGACCGCGCGGTCCTTGGGCACGATCACGGCGTGCGCGCCGACCCCGTCGGCAACCCGCAGGCAGGCGCCCAGGTTGTGCGGGTCGGTGATGCCATCGAGGATCAGCAGCAATGGCGGACCCTCGATAGCGTCGAGCAATTCATCCAGGTTGCGCGCCAGCGACAGCTGGCTGGCGAACGCGATCACGCCCTGGTGGCGGCGGGTGCCGACGATCTTGTCGAGACGCGCCGAATCGACCGGCATCACGCGCACGCCGACTGCCTTGGCGGCGGCGATCAGGTCGTGCATGCGGCCGTCCTGGCGGCCTGCATCGACAAAGATCTCTTCCACCGACGAGGCCTCATGACGCAAACGCGAGGTCACCGCGTGGAACCCGAAAATCATTTTGTTCTTCATCTGTTATCGCTTCTTCTTGCTGGTCTTGGTTGCTGGTTTTGCTGAACGGGATGGCGCCTTGCCGGCCGCCGGAGCGCTCCTGGATTTCTTGGAAGGGGCACCGCTGTCGACGCTGGTATCGAGCTCGTAGCGCGACGCGCCGTCGGCCGACGGCTTGCGCGACTTGGCCGGCTTCGCTTCGAGCGCCTTCGCGGCGCTGCTCTTCGGCAAGCCGGCGCCGGACACTTGCGCGGCGCCGCCGCCTGCCAGCACCAGGTCGATCTTGCGTGCTTCCAGGTCGACCCGGCTGACCTGCACCGTGACGCGGTCGGTCAGCTGGTA
>CXWL01025598.1_pt1 | contig 13479 bp, 12 predicted proteins | sample 590931 | NCBI WGS metagenome assembly CXWL01 (sample SAMEA3498368, study PRJEB10139) | groundwater metagenome | biome: water well; material: biofilm material | place: Germany | collected 2015-04-27 | reverse complement strand
AGTTAAGCGTTGCAAGCGTAATTCCAAAATCGCCCGAGCCTGTGCTTCGGTAAATTTAATCCGCCCGCCAGTTATTTTATTGCCAGAATCATCAACCAGTTGCAGCAGTGAAATAATATCACCAGCTTCCCAATCACGGCGCATGAGTTCTTCACGCGCAATATTCGGATCCGCCGAAGCTTTAATTACCGCAATAACTTCATCAATATTGGCAACCGCAATAGCCAGACCAATCAACAAATGCGCGCGGTCACGAGCTTTATTGAGCAAAAAGTTGGTACGACGAGTGATAACTTCTTCACGAAACACCACAAAGGAAGTGATGATTTGTTTTAGATTCATCACCGCAGGGCGACCGTTATCGAGTGCCAGCATATTAACGCCGAAGCTGGTTTGCAGAGGTGTATACGCAAATAATTGCGACAGCACCACATCAGGCACAGCGTCTTTTTTGATTTCAATAACCACCCGCACGCCTGATTTATCCGATTCATCACGCAGATCAGAAATACCCTCGATTTTCTTTTCGTTCACCAACTCAGCGATGCGCTTAATCATGTTGGCTTTGTTCACCTGATACGGCACTTCATTAACAATAATCGCATAGCGACCAGCACGGATTTCTTCAATCTCAGTTTTAGCGCGCATAACCACTGAACCACGCCCAGTAGAAAGCCCACTGCGTGCGCCAGTGCGACCGAGGATTATCCCGCCAGTTGGAAAATCAGGGGCAGGACAAACTTCTAAGAGTTCGTCCATAGTCACTTCGTGATTATCGAGATAGAGCATGCAAGCATCCACCACTTCACCAAGATTATGCGGAGGAATATTGGTTGCCATACCAACCGCGATACCACCTGCACCATTTACCAAAATATTTGGATAAGCAGCAGGTAGCACCATCGGCTCTTTTTCCGAGCCATCATAGTTGTCTTGAAAATCAACAGTGGCTTTATCAATATCGCCAAGCAAAGCATGCGCAGCTCTCGACAAACGAGATTCCGTGTAACGCATAGCAGCAGGAGCGTCGCCATCCATCGAACCGAAGTTACCTTGTCCATCAACCAGCATGAGGCGCATCGAGAATGGCTGTGCCATACGCACCAATGCATCATAAATTGCGCTGTCACCATGCGGATGGAATTTACCCATTACATCACCCACGATACGGGCGGATTTTTTGTATGGCTTATTATATTCACAACCCAACTCAAGCATACCAAATAAAATACGGCGATGCACAGGTTTCAGACCATCGCGCACGTCAGGAATGGCACGGGAAACAATCACGCTCATGGCATAATCAAGATATGATTTTTTCATTTCCGCTTCGATGGAAACGCTAAATAGTTCAGGTGTTTTTTGAATGTTGTTGTCGGTCACGTTGCTACTTCCGCTAAATAATGATTATTACATCTATTTTTCTAGCAGATTATAAGGCGGAATCAAGGTAATAAGTGCAGAAATGCTAGTTTACAATGAAGAATGTGTTCCATCACAAAATTGAGCTTTTTTGCTGTGCTTGCAACCGCAGAGATACACGGTTTTTGTAGCCTCTGCTTTCCACACAACAGGTGATAAATTAGTTCCCGAATGTGAGCCGTCACAGAATGGCTGTTTTTTGCTTAACCCACAGGCACACCAAGCATAATTTTTACCTTCCACTATTTCCACTGGGTATGGTGATTTTTGTGCTATTTTTGAAGCTGTCATTTTAATCCTCCAACTCATCAATCATTTTGCTTATAACATCCAAGCCTTGCTTCCAGAAGGTAGGTTTAGTTGCATCGAGTCCAAAAGGTGCGAGCAGTTCCTTATGGCGCAGAGTTCCGCCAGCTTGCAGCATTGCCAAATATTTTTTATCGAAATTCTTAACTTTGCCAGCTTCGTAAACACCATAAAGAGAGTTCACCAGACAATCGCCAAAAGCATAGGCATAGACATAAAACGGGGTGTGAATAAAGTGAGGGATATATGTCCAGAAATATTTATAATTTCCATGCAATTTAATAGCCGAACCAAGACTTTCACCCTGCACATTCATCCAAATATTACAGATTTGCTCCGTAGTTAGTTCGCCTTTTTTACGCTCGTCATGCACTTGCCGTTCAAATTCACAAAAAGCAATCTGACGCACGACGGTATTGAGCATATCCTCAACTTTGGAGGCAATAAGTATCTTACGACGTTTTTTATCCTTCTCACGCCGAACCATCTCACGGAAAGTGAGTTGCTCACCAAATACTGAAGCGGTTTCCGCTAGTGTAAGTGGCGTATCACACATTAGCGCGCCTTGTTTTGCAGATAACACCTGATGCACACCATGCCCAAGTTCATGTGCAAGTGTCATAACGTCACGGGATTTTCCCTGAAAATTGACGAGCAAATAAGGATGTACTGAAGGCACGGTTGGATGAGCAAATGCGCCAGTTGCCTTGCCAGCTAGCACTGGAGCATCAATCCACGGTTTATCAAAAAACTGTTTGCCGATTTTGGCTAATTCTGGTGAAAAATTGCCATAAGCCGTAAGCACCAATTCCTTTGCTTCATTCCAGCTATATTTACGATCAACATCACTAGGAAGCGGTGCATTCCTATCCCAATAATCCAATTGTTTTTTACCAAACCACTTGGCTTTCAACGCATAATAACGGTGCGATAAATCAGGGTAGCTTTTACGCGCCGACAAAAGCAAGGCATCTACCACCTCATCTTCAATATAATTGCTAATATTGCGCGAAGAAATAGGCTTCTTAAAACCACGCCATGTATCTTCTATTTCCTTATCTTTCGCCAGAGTATTGGTGATTAGGGTAAAAATTTTTGCGTTTTTTTCAAAAACTTCACCAACCACCAATGCTGCTTTTTTACGCTCGTTAGCGTCTTTACTGGATAATTTATTAAAAATCTGCGGCTCGGTTAATTGCTCTTTATCATAAGGAAAACGCAGGTCAGTTATTGTTTCATCAAACAAACGCGTCCACGCTGCGCGCCCATCGNNGTTATTGTTTCATCAAACAAACGCGTCCACGCTGCGCGCCCAGCGACATTCTTCTCCAATAATAATTTCTCTAAATTATCCGCCAACTGATAAGGCTTAAAGGCACGCACATCGCGCAGCCAAGATGAATATTTTGCTAGTTCTTTTGCTTTTAATTTTATAGCAATTTCTTTATCGGAAATATTATTTATCGAAAGAGTAAAAAACAAAATCCTAGAAGATAAAACAGTGAGTTTTTCCTGCACATTCTGAAAAAATTGTGCATTTTCTGGCAGACTCATATTCTTTGCAAAAAGGAGTGACGCATATGAGCCAAGTTTGCCGAACAACTCCTGAATTACTTCATATTCTGCAATAGCCTTGCCAAGCTGCCCACCATCCAGTTTTACAACTTTACCTTCATAGCTCTTAAAAAAAGTCGTGCATAGCTTTTCCAGCTTTGCAAAGTCTTTTTTTATCTCTGGGGAATCAAGTGACGCGTAGAAATCACCCAGATCCCACTGCGGAAGATTATCTACAGGTTTTGACTTTGCTGATTTACTAGAAGTCATAAAAAACTACGGCTTCGGTGCTTCAACAGGCAATTCAACAGAACCAGAATCCCCACTCGGAACACTCATATCAGGGAAACTCATATTCTGTTCAGAGGACTTTCTTTTCGGGGCGCGCTCAATTTCTGGAAATCTTCCATCACCTGACGGCATACTAGGAATAATTGATCCTGACAGCACAGAAGCAACCAATCCTTCAAAAGTTGTTTGTCCAACATAGAATACACCACCCTTATCACGCTTAAGCAAGATAGACACTTGCTCCTTACCAGATAATGGCTCACCAAGCATTTTTTCCAGTGCTGTCTCTACCATTTTTCTATTCTGCATAGCAACTATCTCGCTATCCAAAAATTGTGCCAGATTATCAATATCTACATTGATCTCACCAGAAGGCAAAGGATCACCCTTAATATTTGAAAATTTTCCAGTGGCTTGCATTTTAAAATCTGGATTAGATAATATTACATTATTTATAACCACTTCTCTATTTCTAGAAGAACCTAACTCCTCAACCTTAGCAGGCTGATTCACTGACACATCTACAGAGCCAGAGTCAATCTGCGGAGCAACTTTCTTATCGCCCTCTATTGCATCAGACGTAATGTCAGTGTTAACGCTTACAGAATATGGCTTGGTAGAGTTTTCTCCACTATAAAATGCTATGTCAGAAGCAGACAATATATATTTGCCAACTATGCGCCCTTCAACATCCCCCAGCTCTTCATCAAGACTGCTTTTCAGTTCGCCAATGGTAATTATATTTTGATCTTTTTGAAAAATCCTTAAACCAGAAATACCATACGAAAAAGAATTGGTTTTCTGTTCTGGTGTATCTATAACCTTCAGGAAAGGATTTTCAGCAAAACTGACTGAGATTTCCTCATCGTCAATTTTAACTTCACCAGCTACAGCAGCATCTTTGGCATCTCGACCCGATACAGAAATCTGTTGAGGGAAAACAACCTCATGTTGGAAAGACTGAGCGTTACCATCTTTGATTTGCAAATAATAATACTTCAAAGGCTCTGAGAAGGAAAAGGATTTTATCACCTGACTATTTTGCGATAAAGTTATCGGTTTAGAGATTTGTACCAGTAACTTATGCAAATTAACAGGATCTGAAGAAACAACTATATCATCTACAGAAGCAGAAACTTTTGAAATATCACCAGCGACTTTATCCGACATGTCAACGCTGACATTATGAACTACAGCCTTCTTACCGCTCCCCCAGCCTTCAATGCTTATATCGCCATAGCTGAGTTTTACATTCTTACCGTGTTTATCTCCAACATCTGCAAGCTGTGCAGAAATCTGCTTTAAACCATTCTCTACTTCACTCTTGCCCATGAGAGAGCCAGCACCAAGCCATATCAGCAAAATAACAGCAACCGCCATTACAAAGAAAAATATTGAAATAGGGGAACATTTTTTATCTGAACACATAATAGCCATAAATCAACACGCTCCTTATTTAATGGTGTAATTTTAAATAATTAAGAACTCAGCATATTAATGTTTTTTATGAAAAAAACAAATTATTTCTTACCAACGCTCATATTCCTTGTGGCGGCGGGCAATGTCACTTTTATGCCATCCAATGCATCCGACATAATAATCTGGCAGCCAAGGCGCGAGGTATGAGTAAGCCCGAAAGCGAGATCGAGCATGTCCTCCTCTTCCTCTTTTGCTGAAGGTAATTTACCATACCACGCTTGGTCAATAATCACATGACAAGTGGAGCAGGCAAGAGAACCTTCGCATGCACCTTCGAGAGGAACTGAATTTTTATGTGCGGCTTCCAATATTGAAATACCATTTGGCACATCAACTGTTTTTTCGCTCTTGTCCGCATATACAAAAGTTATTTTAGGCATTATATTTTCCTTTTAATTACTAACCACATCTTCAACTTTCACCCCTTTTAGCGCAGAATTAATTGCTCTGTCCATTCTTCTTTCTGCAAAAGGTTGAGCTATACGCCCTAGTTCTTNNCCCTAGTTCTTGCAACTCAGCATCAATATAATCACGATCGTCACCAGCAATAGCATTACGCAGCACCGCAACCTGCCGTTCAATACGCCGCCATTCTCCTTCTAGCAATAAATCAGCATCTTGCTTGAGTGCCGAATCAAGCTCAATAATCGAGCGATTTGCATCAACCCTAGCTTCCACTAGCAATCGCTCTGTTATGTCTCGCTTGGCGTTTTCCATGCTTTCCAGCAGCATTTTTTCCATCTGTTCTGGTTCAATGCCGTAAGAAGGCTTTACATTAACAATCTGTTTTTTACCTGTAGTTTTTTCTTCAGCGGAAACTGTTAGCAACCCATCAGCATCAACCGCAAAAATTACATTTATTCGCGCAATACCAGCAGGTAGTTGCGGAATACCAGTAAGTTCAAAATTCGCCAGTGAGCGGTTATGCTCCGCCATCTCGCGTTCACCCTGTACCACGTGTATTTTCATACCATCCTGACCATCTTGATAAGTGGTGAATTCCTGCGCTACAGAAACGGGAATCGGCGTATTGCGATAAATGAGTTTTTCGGTAAGCCCGCCCATAGTTTCCAAGCCCAGTGAAAGTGGAATAACATCAAGCAATAAATTATTTGAACCTTCAGTGAGTCCCTGCGCTTGCAAGGCTGCGCCGATTGCCACCACCTCATCAGGGTTTACATCGGTAAGTGGTTCTTTGTTGAAAAATTCTTTTACTTCTTTAAGCACCAGTGGCACACGGGTTGAGCCACCCACCATCACAATGCCTTTTATGTCACCAATGGTCAGGTTGGCGTCCTCTAACGCCTGTTCGCATACGCTAATAGTTTTTTCAACATAGGGATAAATAATCGCCTCAAAATCAGCGCGTGATAAGGTGATAGTCTTTCCGCCATAGTTAATATCAATTTTATTGTCGCTGGTGAGTTTGTGCTTAGCCTCACGAGCTATTGCCACTAATGAGCCGACTTCTTCACTAGCGAGAGCTAATTTGTTATTGCCAACTTCACCAAGCAGCCACGCTGCGATAGCTTGGTCAAAATCATCGCCACCAAGTGTGGTATCACCACCTGTCGCTAAAACCTGAAACACACCCTGCTCTAATTTAAGCAAAGAAATATCAAATGTTCCGCCACCTAGATCATAAATTGCGTATATGCCCTCAACACCCTTATCCAGACCATAAGCCAGTGCAGCAGCAGTTGGCTCATTCACCAAGCGCAAAACCTCTAGCCCTGCGAGCTTGGCTGCATCTTTAGTGGCAGCGCGGGCAGCATCGTCAAAATAAGCGGGAACAGTAATCACCGCCTTGCTGACTTCTTTGCCAATAGCTTTTTCAGCGTTAGCCTTCAGATGTCTCAAAATATCCGCTGATATTTCTACTGGCGTTAGTTCACGACCACCAGCTTTTAAGCGCACCATTCCACTATTATTTTCCACTATGTCATATGGCGAATTATCGAGTATTTTTTTAATGTCATCAGCACCACGCCCCATCAAACGTTTTATAGATGATACAACATTTTTTTCACCACGATCCCCGCGTGCTTTTGCGCTATAACCAACTTCTACACTGCCATCTGGCGCATAATACACCACCGATGGCACAAGTGCATGACCATGAATATTGTGGATAATCTCGGCATTGCCATCACTTGCCACTGCCACTACGCTGTGAGTTGTGCCAAGATCTATCCCAATTGCCGCCACATTAGAATGTGGCAAAGGCGTTTGGTTTGGTTCGTATATTTGTAAGAGGTTCATAATTTATTGGTTTTTTTATCTTCCACCATCTTCACTATATAACCCAGCCTCAACGTTTCCTGCGCTATTTTCTGCCATTCTTTATTAGCATAATATTTTGAAATATCTAGCAAACTATTTTTGTGTAATTCGCTGATTTGTTCAAGTTTTTTGCCTTCTTCAAGCTGTTCACGCAGTTCTATAACCTCCATCAGCAGGGCATTTGATGGTTTTATGGTGTCGGCATCAGTTCCCACAATTATTCCCTGTAACTGCAATAGATGCTGCGCACGGGTTAATGGGTTTTTTAGAGTTTCATAAGCATGATTTATATCCATTGATTTCTGCAAAGCCTGATTGCGCTCCCCTGCTGGCTTACCAACAAACCTGTCGGGGTGATATTGCCTCTGCGCCTTAAAATATTCCGCCTCAAGCCTAGTGATATCTATGTCAAATACTGGAGTAATTGAGAAAATTTCAAAACAAGGAATCATTAGACGTGGAAACTCTCGCCACAACCGCAGCGACCTTTTTCATTAGGATTGCGGAATATAAATCCACTCTTTAGTTTTTCTTCAACAAAATCCATTTCTGTTCCGAGTAAAAACATCACGGCTTTTGGGTCAATGATTACTTTTACGCCGTCCCTCTCCACCACGTCATCAAATTTACCTATTTCATCAGCATATTCGACAGTATAGGAAAGCCCAGAACAGCCACGCGAACGAACCCCAACCTTAACACCAGCCGATGGCTTGCCACGCTTAGAGAGCAGCTCGTTAATCCGAGCCACCGCCGTATCAGAAATTGTTATAAGTGGTGGTGCCATGTTAAATAAACCTACGCCACGTCCTGAGTTTTTATATGCTTATTTTTGTAATCTTCAATGGCTGCTTTAATGGCATCTTCCGCAAGCACAGAGCAATGAATTTTTACTGGTGGCAATGACAGATGTTCAGCGATCTGCGTATTTTTAATAGTCATTGCTTCATCAATAGTTTTACCCTTTACCCACTCAGTAACAAGCGAGCTAGAGGCAATAGCCGAACCGCAGCCGAAAGTTTTGAATTTGGCATCGGAAATTGTGCCTGTTGCTGCATCCACTTTTATCTGCAATTTCATAACGTCACCACAAGCAGGCGCACCCACCAGCCCTGTGCCGACATCATCGTCGGTTTTTTCCATTGAACCAACATTGCGTGGGTTTTCATAATGGTCAATTAATTGTTCTGAATAAGCCATATTTATCTCCTAATAGTTTTCAGCAACTAATGCGCTGCCCATTCAATTTTTGAAATATCAATTCCTTCTTGTACCATTTCCCAAAGTGGGCTCATTTCCCGAAGTTTTCCTACACTATTTTGGATAAGGTTAATTGCGTAATCCACTTCCTCATCAGTGGTAAACCTTCCAAAACCAAAGCGTATAGAGGTGTGGGCAAGCTCCTCATTCACACCCAGCGCACGCAGAACATAAGATGGTTCAAGTGATGCTGAAGTACAAGCCGAACCACTGGAAACGGCGAGGTCTTTAATCGCCATAATCATTGACTCACCTTCAACATAAGCAAAACTTAGATTCAAATTTCCTAGCCACCGCTGTTCGCGATCACCATTTAAGAACACGTCTTTCATACCATCCAAAGTTGCACTGGCAAATTTGTTGAATATACGGCGCACATGCTCGGCATCTTTACCCATTTCTGCTTTGGCGATTGCTGCTGCCTCACCAAGCCCAACCACCTGCGGAGTCGGCAGAGTTCCGCTGCGGAAGCCCCTTTCCTGACCGCCACCAGAAAACAACGATTCAAGACGAACACGCGGACGACGGCGCACATAAAGCGCACCAATGCCTTTTGGACCATAAATTTTATGCCCAGAAATACTCATCAAATCAATATTCATCGCTTCCACATCGAGAGGAATTTTGCCAAATCCCTGCGCTGCATCAGTGTGGAAAAATACCCCACGTTCACGGCAGATTTTACCAATTTCCGCAAGAGGTTGAATCACCCCTATTTCATTATTCACCGCCATTACTGACACCAGTAAAGTATTATCTTTTATCGCTGCTTTCAGAGCATCTAAATCTACCAAACCATTCGGCTGTACTGGCAGATAAGTAACTTCAAAACCTTCCTGCTCCAAATGACGGCAGGAATCCAGCACGCATTTATGCTCGGTTACAGGCGTAATTATATGATTTTTTTTATCTTTATAGAAACGCGCAACACCCTTGATAGCAATATTATTGGATTCCGTTGCACCAGAAGTGAAAACAATTTCTTTCTCGGTTGCACCAATTAGGCTTGCCACCTGCTCACGCGCCAGCTCGCACGCTGCCTCAGCTTCCCAACCATAAGCATGGCTGCGTGAGTGCGGATTGCCAAATTTTTCAGTAAAATATGGCAGCATTTTATCCAGCACGCGCGAATCCNNCGAATCCATCGGCGTAGTCGCCTGATAATCAAGATAAATCGGTAATTTCATTGCAATGCCTATGTTCAATTTTGCGCGGAAATTAACTCCAAAACCGCTAATAATCAAGCTAATATAGTATAACCGACTAATTTAATCAACTATTATAATCCGATGTTCCGTAAGCGCAGAGAATTAGCAATAACTGACACCGAACTAAACGCCATAGCTGCGCTGGCAATTATTGGGCTGAGCAATATGCCAAAAAATGGATATAACGCTCCCGCAGCTATCGGCACGCCCAATATATTATAAATAAAGGCAAAAAAGAGATTTTGGCGGATATTCCTCATGGTGGCACGACTGAGGCGACGAGCGCGGACAATGCCCAACAAATCCCCTTTAACTAGAGTAATTCCTGCACTTTCCATGGCAACATCTGTGCCTGTTCCCATGGCTATGCCAACCTGCGCCTGCGCTAATGCTGGCGCATCATTCACCCCATCACCAGCCATCGCCACTTTGCGCCCCTGAGCCTGAAACTGTTTTACTATTTCGCTTTTACGCTCGGGTAGCACGTCGGCTTCAAATTCATCAATGCCAAGCTGGCTGGCAACTGCTTGTGCGGTGGCTTTGCTATCACCCGTCAGCATAACAATATGCAAGCCTTCAGCTTTTAACTGACGCAATGCTTCAGCCGTGGTGGCTTTGATAGGATCAGCCACCGCTATAACCGCAGCAGCTTTGCCATTAATTGCTGCAAGCATTGCCGTTTGCCCAAGTGCGCGGAGTTTGTTTGCTTGTTCCAATAGTGGAGCAATGTCTATATTCAATGCGGAAAATAACGCTGCATTACCCAGCGCAACGATATAACCATCAATCGTTCCCTGCACACCTTTACCTGTGATTGAGGAAAAATCCTTTACAATCACAAGTTCCAATCCCTGCTCTTTAGCACCCCTTACAATAGCTGATGCTAACGGATGTTCACTATTTTGTTCCAAACTCGCCACTAATTTTAGGGTTTGTTTTTGTTCAAATCCATTAATCGTTATTACCTCAGTTAATTTCGGCTTTCCTTCTGTAAGTGTGCCTGTTTTATCTATTATCAGCGTATCCACCTTTTCCATAATCTCCAGCGATTCAGCATTTTTAATCAGAACTCCTGCCATTGCTCCCCGCCCTGTTCCAGCAATAATAGACATAGGAGTTGCCAGCCCCAATGCACAAGGACAGGCTATAATTAACACGGCAACAGCATTTACCACCGCATAAGCCAGTTTTGGTTCTGATCCAAACATATACCAAAGCAGTGCTGTTGTAATTGCCACTATAACCACAATCGGCACAAAGTAGCTGGAAACAATATCCGCCATACGCTGAATTGGTGCGCGGGTGCGTTGGGCTTTTGCTACCATTTCTACAATTTGCGCGAGTAGAGTTTCTCCGCCCACACGCTCCGCCCGCATAGTAAAACTGCCCGTACCGTTTAGCGTTGCGCCTGTTACTTTATCGCCTGCACTTTTTTCCACAGGCATAGACTCACCCGTAAGCATTGATTGATCTACACTACTGTGACCATCCACCACCGCACCATCAACAGGTATTTTTTCACCAGGGCGGACACGGAGTAAATCGCCTTTTTGTACTTGGGAAAGATGCACATCCTCCTCCACACCATCAGCACGAATAATCCGTGCCATTTTTGGGGCTAAATCAAGCAGTGCACGCATAGCATTGCTAGACTCAGCGCGAGCCTTCAGCTCCAACACCTGACCGAGCAGCACCAGTGTTGTAATGACCGCCGCTGCTTCGAAATAAATATCCAGATTCATACCTCCTGAAAAATCAGAAGCAATTCGTGGAAATAATGTTATTAGCAAACTATAAATATATGCAACCCCAACACCAAGAGCGATAAGCGTAAACATATTTAGGCTTTTATTTTTTATTGAAGCCACCGCACGCACAAAAAATGGCCAACCACCCCACAGCACCACAGGCGTGGCAACCAACATTTGAATCCACTTAGATAGCGATGAATCTATCCATTCATGTGGCAGGTTAGGAATGAGGTGTGCCACCATTACAAATAGTGCCAGCGGAGTAGAAAGAATCGCGGACAGCCAGAAGCGCCTACTCATATCTACCAATTCTGGGTCTATCTTTTCTTCCAATGATACTATCTCTGGCTCAAGAGCCATACCACAAATAGGGCAGCTTCCTACGCCCTTTTGCCGTATCTGCGGGTGCATCGGGCAGGTGTATATCACATCTTTGCTTACCATATTTTCTGGAATTGGTGCAGAATGATGTGGTTGGTGACAGGAGCTTTTTCCTTCAGGAACACTCTCATTATGTTTCATAATATGTAGTTTCCTTTGTAAAATCCTTTAATCTTAATGATTATGTAACAAATAACTGCGAAAATGGAAAAATAACTTGCTGCTTTTATTCTTTACGATAAACAATCATAATCTAATAATTTTTTACCGAGTATAATATAATGTTTCATAAATTTCTTGGTTTATCTTCAGTTGACATGGCGATTGATTTAGGCACGGCAAATACGCTGGTCTATGTGCGCGGTCGCGGTATTGTGTTAAACGAACCTTCAGTGGTTGCCATGAAGGATAATCACGGCATCATGGTGCCGTTTGCCTTTGGTAATGAAGCCAAACTGATGTTGGGGCGCACCCCTGCTAAAATTGATGCTAAACGACCTTTGAAAGACGGTGTTATCGCCGATTTCCTTTCTGCAGAAGAAATGATCAAACATTTTATTCATCAGGTACATAACAGCAATAGCTTTATCCGCCCACGCCCGATGATTATTATTTGCGTTCCGTCTGGTTCAACCCCTGTGGAACGTCGCGCTATCCAAGAAGCTGCCGAAAATGCTGGTGCGCGTGAAGTCTGGCTCATTGAAGAACCAATGGCAGCAGCAATTGGTGCAGGACTTCCTGTTACCCTTCCCACTGGCTCTATGATTGTTGATATTGGCGGTGGTACAACCGAAGTTGCAGTTCTTTCCCTTGGTGGCATTGTGTATGCCCGCAGTGTTCGCGTTGGTGGCGATAAAATGGATGAAGCTATTATATCTTACATCCGTCGCTATGCTAATCTTCTGATAGGTGAAACCACGGCCGAACGCATTAAAAAGGAAATCGGTGCTGCCTGCGCTCCTGAAAATGGCGAAGGCAAGCTAATCGAAATTAAAGGGCGAGATTTACTAAACGGTGTGCCGAAGGAAATAACTCTATCTGAATATCAAATTGCAGAAAGCCTTGTTGAACCAGTTGGACAAATCATCGAAGCAGTGAAAGTCGCTCTGGAATGCACTCCTCCTGAATTATCATCGGATATTGTGGATAAAGGTATTGTGCTAACTGGTGGCGGTGCGATGCTGCGCAATCTGGATTTGGTTCTTTCCAATGCTACAAGCCTTCCCGTGTTTATCGCTGATCAACCGCTAAACTGCGTTGCTCTTGGTTCTGGTCGCGTTCTGGAAAATCCAAACGAACTAAAGCACGTTCTGTTCAAGCAGGAATAGTTATCTTTCGATAGATTGGTTGCCCTGTTTTTGCGGTACGGAGGGAAGTTCAACAGTAACCTTTCCTCTGGCTTTTTCGTTTATTACCGCCTCTTTTAAAGCCTTATCAATTTGAGAATTAGTTTGCTCGCCCTCACCAATCGCAGATAATGGCTTACCGCTTGCCTCTAGTAAAAGCCTGATATGTTTTTCTATTATTTCTGGGTGAGGATAAGG
>CXWL01120908.1_pt2 | contig 13481 bp, 13 predicted proteins | sample 590931 | NCBI WGS metagenome assembly CXWL01 (sample SAMEA3498368, study PRJEB10139) | groundwater metagenome | biome: water well; material: biofilm material | place: Germany | collected 2015-04-27 | reverse complement strand
TCGGGCCTGCTCATGCAGACCGCCGACAACCACGAGCTCGCCGCGAGCGACCTCAAGGTGGTCAGCAAGAAGCAGCCCACGCCGCAGCAACTGCAGGACCTGCTGTTCGCATGGAAGGTCGCAAAGTTCGTGAAGAGCAACGCGATCGTGTTCTGTGCCGACGGCATGACGATGGGCGTCGGCGCGGGCCAGATGAGCCGCCTCGACTCGGCCCGCATCGCGAGCATCAAGGCCGAGCACGCGGGCCTGTCGCTGAAAGACACGGCCGTAGCGAGCGATGCCTTCTTCCCGTTCCGCGACGGCCTCGACGTGGTGGTGGATGCGGGCGCGAGCTGCGTGATCCAGCCGGGCGGTTCGATGCGCGACCAGGAAGTGATCGATGCCGCCGACGAGCGCGGCGTCGTGATGGTCCTGTCAGGTGTGCGCCACTTCAGGCACTGAGCTCGCCCCCAGGCTTCGCACACTTCGTGTCGCTTCGCCAACCCCCTACCGGGGGCAACACCTGCGGCCCGGCAAAGCCGGTTCCGCGGTGTTCCCGAAGTGAACAGCCTATTCGTGGGTGCCGAACCGGTACTTGAGCTGGAAGGTGATGGCGCCGTAGAGGCGGTTCCTGATCGTCGGCACGTAGGCGATGTTCAAGCCCCAGTTCTTGCCTTCGATGGCGGCCGTCGGAAGGATCGCCGGGAACCAGTTGCCGTCGCGGTAGTTGGGGTAGCCGTCGAAGCCGCCCACCACCGCGCCGAACTTCACGCCGTAGAACTCGAAGGGCAGCACGTACAGCCCGATGTAGTGCGACTGCCTGCGGTCGCTGTTGTGGAACGCGCCCGCCGTGATGCGGTAGGTGTCGTTCAGCGGGTACTCGAAGCCCAGGCCGAAGTTGGAGTTTTCCAGGCCCTTGCCGCTGTCGAAGTGCGCCGAATAGAAGCCCGGGTTGACCCAGATGTTCTTCGGCTCGAAGGCGGACTGCGCAAGCGCCAGGCCGGGTAGAAGAAGAGCAACACTCACTACCGGCAGCAGGCGCAGGGCGTTCATGGACTAGGGCGTTCTGAAAATCTCTCGTGCCGCTTCTATGGTGGCTGCGATGTCGTCCTCCCCGTGCGCTGCGCTCACGAAGCCTGCTTCGTAGAGCGCGGGGGCAATATACACGCCGCGATCGAGCAAACCATGAAACAGCGCATTGAACTTGGCGTTGTCGGTTGTCATCACGGTGGCATAGTTTTGCGGCAGATCCTTCATGAGGAAGAAGCCGAACATGCCGCCTTCGCTGTCGGCGTTGAAGGGCCGGCCTTCGGCGGCTGCCGCGGCCTTCAAACCATCGACCAGCGAACGCGTCTTCTNNCCGCAGGCCGTGGCCACCGGATTGCCCGACAGCGTGCCGGCCTGGTAGACCGGGCCCTGCGGCGCAAGCTGTTCCATGATGGCGCGCGGACCGCCGAAGGCCGCAAGCGGCATGCCGCCGCCGATGACCTTGCCGAGCACCGTGAGGTCGGGCTTGATGCCCAGCACGCCCTGCGCACCATGCAGGCCGACGCGAAAACCAGTCATCACCTCGTCGAAGATCAACAGCGCGCCGTGCTGGGTGCAAAGCTCGCGGCAGCGCTTGGCGAATTCGGGCGTGGCGCGCACGAAGTTCATGTTGCCGGCAATGGCTTCGATCATCAGGCAGGCGATGTCGTTGCCGTGCAGCGAGAAGGCCTCTTCGAGTTGCTGCAGGTTGTTGTACTCGAGCACGATGGTGTGCTGCACCACCTCGGGCGGTACGCCGGCCGAGGTCGGGTTGCCGAAGGTGGCGAGGCCGGAGCCGGCCTTCACGAGCAGTGCGTCGGCATGGCCGTGGTAGCAGCCTTCGAACTTGATGATGCTCTTGCGGCCGGTGGCGCCGCGCGCCAGGCGCAGGGCGCTCATCGCGGCCTCGGTGCCCGAGCTCACGAGCCGAACCATTTCCATGGAGGGCACGAGCGCGAGGATGGCCTCGGCCAGCTCGATCTCGCGCTCGGTCGGCGCGCCGTAGGAGAAGCCTTCGAGCACTGCCTTCTGCACCGCCTCCACCACGGCGGGGTGACCGTGGCCCAGGATCATCGGACCCCAGGAGCCGATGTAGTCGATGTAGCGCTTGCCGTTGGCGTCCCAGAAATAGGCGCCTTGAGCGCGCTGGATGAAGCGCGGCGTGCCGCCGACGGCCTTGAAGGCGCGCACGGGCGAGTTCACGCCGCCGGGGATCACGGCGCGGGCGCGCTCGAAAAGAATGTCGTTTTTGTCAGTGGTAGGCATCGCAGCGAAGGGGAGGGTTTCAGGGGAGGGCTGCCGCGCACGGCCGCCCGAAGCGGCCGGCCCGCCCCCGGTAGGGGGTTGTCGAACCGACACGAAGTGCGGGCAGCCTGGGGGCGAGCAACATTTCAGTGTCGGGTGTCGTGAGGGGGCAATGCGAAATCTTGCGGGGCGTCTGGGTCGTCGTCGCCCTCGTCGTCCTCGGGTTCGGCCCAGAACAGGCGGTCGGGCAGCACGTGGCCCATGCCGGGGCGGAAACCCGCGTCCAGGCACCGATCCATGTAGGCGAGCGCTTCGCTCGTCGCGGCCACGAGGTCGGTGCCGCTCGCGAGCAGGGCGGCCAGCGCCGCCGAGAGCGTGTCGCCCGCGCCGGCGAAAACCGCTTCGAGCCGCTCGTATTTCTCGTTGACGAGCACCGACTGCGGCGAGGCCAGCACGTTGTCGATGAACTGGTCGGGCAGCACCATGCCGGTGACCAGCGTGTAAGGCACGCCGAACTCGCCGGCGGCCTTGGCGATGTCGCGCGCACCGGGCGCCCGCTCGCCGCTCCAGTCCGGAAGCAGCCAGCGCCAGAGCGTACTGTGGTTTCCAACCAACACTGTCGTCTGGGGCAAAACGAGCTCGCGAAACGCGTCCAGATAGGCCTCGATCTGGTTCTCGTCCCACCAGGACAGGTTGGGCATGTAGGCCACCACGGGCACTTCCGGGTAGTCGGAGGCGGTCTCGGCGATCGTGCTCAGGGCGTCGGGCGTACCGACGAAACCGACCTTGATCAGCTGGACTTCCACGTCCTCCAGGATGGCCCGCGCCTGCTCGGCGATGGCCTCCTCGTCGAACGCGAAATGGTCGAATATCTCGGCCGTGTCCCGGGCGTAGGCCCCTGTGACAACCGGCAGAATGTGTGCGCCCACCGACGCCATGGCAAGGGCGTCGGCTCCCAGGCCGCCGGCACCGCTCGGGTCGCTGGCATTGAAGACCAGCACGCAGGGCGGATTCAGGTCGCGTTCGGCGAGCGCTTCGGCGTCCTGCGAGGGGTCGTTAAGATCGCCCGGTTTGCGGGCGTTGTCTGCTGGAAGTAAGTAGATGGTCATACGCCGGGCGGAATCCCCTGGATGGTGGCATAGGCGCGACGTTTATCGCTCGCCAGTGAGATACGCATAGATACACTCGTTGCATTTAATGAACAAGGACTTTAAGCTCCGATGAATACGAAAACTTGGATGTGCCTGATTTGTGGGTGGATCTATGACGAAGCGGTTGGTGTACCGGAAGACGGGATCGCGGCAGGCACGGCCTGGGCCGATGTTCCGATGAACTGGACCTGTCCTGAGTGCGGTGCACGCAAGGAAGACTTCGAAATGGTTGAAATCTGAAGATTGGCATAGGGCTACGCGATCTGCGTCGATGTACGGCGCGGCGGGCATCCAAGTCTCATGAGCAGGAGCGTTTGCAATGGGCCCGAATGGATCAGGTTACAAGGTGCTGGTCATCGATGACAGCAACACCATCCGGCGCAGTGCCGAGATTTTTCTGAAGCAGGGTGGGCACGAGGTTCTTCTGGCGGAAGACGGTTTCGATGCGCTCTCCAAGGTTAACGACCACAAGCCCCACCTGATTTTCTGCGACATCCTCATGCCGCGTCTCGATGGCTACCAGACGTGCGCCATCATCAAGCGCAACGCCCATTTCTCCAAGGTTCCGGTCGTCATGCTGTCTTCGAAAGACGGCGTCTTCGACAAGGCCCGCGGCCGCATGGTCGGGTCGCAAGACTACCTGACCAAACCTTTCACCAAAGACCAACTGCTGCAGGCCGTGCAGCAGTTTGGCATCGTTCAACAGGAAGTGCAGTAATGCCTATTCGAAAAATCCTCGTCGTCGACGACTCCAAGACTGAACTGGTGTTTCTGACCGACCTCCTCCAGAAGAACGGCTTCGCCGTGAAGACGGCCGAAAACGCCGACGACGCGATGCGCCGCCTGGAAGAAGAGCAACCCGACCTGATCCTCATGGACGTGGTCATGCCCGGCCAGAATGGCTTCCAGCTCACGCGCGCCATCGCTCGCGACCCGAAGTACGCGGCCATTCCGATCATCCTGTGCACCAGCAAGAACCAGGAAACCGATCGCGTCTGGGGCATGCGCCAGGGCGCACGCGACTACATCGTGAAGCCGGTCAACGCGGCCGATCTGATGTCCAAGATCAGCGCGCTGGCCTGAGCAGGAGTCGGCTGAGTCCATGGCGAATCGCGACGCACTGAGAGCCTTCCAGTCCCGGCTTGCAAGCCGTCTGCAGGCTGCGCGCACGACAGGCGTGGCCGCGACGTGGCTTGCCGTCGAGGCGGGCGAGGGCAAGTACCTCTTTCCGCTGGGACACGCCGGCGAAATCTTTCCCTGGACGCCGCCGCAGCCCGTGCCCTACACGGCGCCGTGGTTCCTCGGCGTCGCCAACCTGCGCGGCGGCCTCTATGGCGTCGTCCAGCTTTCGGGCTTCGCCACCGGCGGGTCCGGGGCACTGGCCGCCACCGAGGCGGCGCGCATCCAATCGCGGCTCGTTGCATTCAACGAGCTGCTCGAAGTCAACTGCGCATTGCTGGTCGACCGACTGGCGGGGTTGCGGGGCGCGGAGGCCTTCACGGCCTCCGAAGCTCCGGGCGCAGAAGCACCTGCGTGGCATGGGCATCTGTACACCGACGCAGCAGGGGAGCGCTGGCAGGAAGTCAACCTGCAAGCGCTTTCGCAGCAACCCCAGTTTTTGAGTATTGGTGCGTAGTGCCTTGGCACGCAGCACTGGCAACCACCTGAAGGACCGACCGTGAGCTCGATCGCCGACAAGTTCAAGAAATTACTGCCCGTGAGCAACGGGAACGACAAGGCCCGCGTCGACGGCTCCGGTTCGATATCGCTCGACGATATCGATACGGTTCAGGTTCCGGACGAGAAAACCGTGCGCATCGCGAGGAAGGGCGAAAGCTCGTCGCCCGTCGCGCCCGCGCCCACCGGCTTCGCCGATGGCGACGGCCTGATCGGCGGCGAGAACCCCGACGCGCTCGACGCGGCGGCGCTCGATGCCGTCCCGGCCGCGGGCCGATCGGGCTCCAGCCAGGCAAAGCAGCAGCGGATCCTGGCCATCCTGCTGGCCGTCACGGTGTTGCTGCTGCTCCTGGTGGCCGGCTCCGCCATTCTTCGCTCGGAACGCCTCGCACAGCAGGTGGCGGCCACCGGCCAGTCGCTGATGCAGTCGCAGCGTCTGGCCAAGTCGATCTCCCAGGCCCTCGTCGGCAGCGCCTCGGCGTTCGTCGAAGTGAAGGACAGCGCCGACGACCTCTCGCGCCGCGTCGCGGGCCTCACCAACGGCGACGATTCTTTGCGCCTGGAGCGCGTGGGCAACCAGTACGACGAGGAGATGAACAAGATCAATCCTCTCGTTGCACGTGCCGACACCAGCGCCAAGGCCGTGCTGGCCCAGCGCCAGATCCTGACCCAGGTGGGTGCCGCCTTGCGCGACATCAACCAGCAGTCGTCCACGCTGCTCGAAATGACGGAAACCGTCGCGTCGCTGAAGATGCAGCAGAACGCCACGCTGCCCGAAATCTCGGCCGCNNCAGCAGCGCTTCCCCGGCTCGAAGGACCCGCAGACGCGCCAGCAGCTCGAAGCCATCCTGAAGACCTACGAGCAGATGCGCACGCAGGCGTCCGCCATTCTGGGCAACCTGCAGGGTCTGGTGGCGGCGCGTGAAGCGCAGGCGTCCATCCTGACCGACAGCGAGCCGCTGCGCAAGTCGCTGGGCGACCTGCAGGACAAGCTGTCCGCCCGCACGGGCCTCGGCGCCGGAACGATCGTCTTGCTGTTCGTGCTGTCGCTGGCCGCCCTGGCATTCGCCGGCGCCATCGGTTTCGTGCAGGTGCGCGAAGGCCGCGAACGTGCCGCCAACGCCGAACGCGAACGTCTGGCTGCCGAGCAGACTTCGGAAGAAGCCGGCCGCATCAACAACGCCAACCAGGCCGCCATTCTTCGGCTGATGAACGAACTGCAGACAGTGGCCGAAGGCGACCTGACGCAGGAAGCGACCGTGACCGAGGACATCACCGGCGCCATCGCCGACTCGGTGAACTACACGGTGGAAGAACTGCGTTTGCTGGTGGGCAACGTGCAGAACACGGCGACCCGCGTGGCGCAGACGACGTCGCAGGTGGAAAACACCTCGACCGAACTGCTCGCCGCCTCGACCGAACAGCTGCGCGAGATTCGCGAAACCGGCCAGTCGGTGCTGACCATGGCCGAGCGAATCAACGGCGTGTCCACACAAGCGCAAGAGTCCGCCACGGTGGCGCGCCAGTCGCTGCAAGCCGCATCGTCGGGTCTGCAGGCTGTGCAGAACGCCATCGGCGGTATGAACTCCATCCGCGACCAGATCCAGGAAACCTCCAAGCGGATCAAGCGTCTGGGCGAGTCGTCGCAGGAAATTGGCGAAATCACCGAGCTGATCTCGGACATTACCGAACAGACGAACGTGCTGGCCCTGAACGCCGCCATCCAGGCCGCATCGGCCGGTGAAGCCGGTCGAGGCTTCTCGGTGGTGGCGGAAGAAGTTCAGCGACTGGCCGAACGTTCCGCAGACGCCACGCGCCAGATTTCGGCGCTGGTGAAGGCGATTCAGACCGACACCCAGGATGCGGTGGGCGCCATGGAGCGCTCCACGCAGGGTGTGGTCGAAGGGGCCAAGCTGTCCGACAACGCGGGTACCGCGCTGACCGAGATTGACCGGGTTTCGCGACGCCTCGCCGAGCTGATCGAGCAGATTTCGCAGTCCGCCTCCCGCGAAGCCGATTCGGCCAACGTGGTGGCTGCCAACATCCAGCACATTTTTGCGGTGACCGAGCAGACCGGTGAAGGTACGCGGACCACGGCCCAGCAGGTGCGCGAGCTCTCGCAGATGGCGGAAGAACTGCGCCGCTCGGTAGCCCGTTTCAAGATTGCCTGACCACAGATAGATAGATAAGAACGGCGAGCAACCACGTGTCGATTCAAACCCCTGCCACGGCCCCCATCGCCGGCAACCTGCCGGCCACCGAAGACCTCGGGCCGCTGGCCTGGGTGCTGGGAGAAATCCAGAAATCCCTCGACGGTGTGGGCAAGTCGTTGCGGCGCTTCGTGCGCGACGTGGGCAGTGCAACGGAGCCCGAAAGCGGCCCGCTGCAGATGGCCCGCCAGCAACTGCACCAGGCCGTCGGTGCGCTGCAGATGGTGGGGCATTCCTCGCCTGCGCTGGTGCTCGGCGCCATCGAATTCGCGGTGCAGGGCTTCATTGCCGAACCGCAGCGCTGCACCGACAGCGCCGTGCTGAAGATCGAGCGTGCCGGCTTCGCCGTCACCGATTTCCTCAGTGCGCTGCTGGCCGGCAAGTCCGTNNGCCGATCTCTGGAGCACCGCCTGGCGCTGGGTCGAGGTCAAGCCTGCGCTCACGCAAGCCGCCATCGCCTACGACCCGGCCGTGCGCTCGCGGCTCGACCGCGAAGTGCTGCAGCTGGTCAAGGTCGGCGACGTGCAGGCCGCCCAGCGCCTGCAGGGCCTGTGCCTGGGGCTCGGACGCGGCGCGCTGCTGCCCCGCGTCGCCAGCTTCTGGACGCTGGCCGCGGGCTTCTTCGAAGCCCTGTCGCTCGGTCTCATTCCCGCCGATTCGTATGTGAAGCGCGCCGCCACGCGCGTGCTGCTGCAGTACGCCACGCTGGCACGCGGCGACAGCCTGGTGTCCGACCGTCTCGGCCAGGACCTTTTGTTCTTCTGCGCGCAGGCCGTGCCCACCGCCCGCGACGAGGCTGCCACGCTGCGCACCGTGCGCAGCGCCTGGGGTGTGGCCCACGAGCAGCACATCGACTACACCGTCGAGCAGTTCGGCCGTTTCGATCCGCTGGTGCTCACGCAGGCCCGCAAGCGCATCGAGACCGCCAAGGAAATGTGGTCGGCGCTCTCGGGCGGCGACATCACCCGCACGCGCCAGGTGGCCGACACCTTCACGCAGTTGGGCGACTCGCTGCAGAAGCTGCATCCGCCGAGCCTGCCGATGGTCCAGGCGCTCTCGCATGCCGTCGGGGCTTCCGTCAAGTCGGGCCAGCCGCCCGACACCGAACTGGCGATGGAAGTCGCCACCTCGGTGCTGTACCTGGAAGCCGCGCTCGAAGACCTCGACCCGAGCGACCCGCAGCTCACCTCCCGCACGCTGCAACTCGCGGGCCGCATCGAACGCGTGCGCGCGGGCGGCCATTCCGAGCCGCTCGAGCCGTGGATGGAAGACCTGTACCGCCGCGTGAGCGATCGCCAGACCATGGGCACCGTGGTCGACGAACTGCGCAGCCACCTGAGCGAACTCGAGAAGTCGCTCGACCAGTACTTCCGCCGCCCCGCCGAAAAGGGCCTGCTGCGCACCGTGCCGACGCAACTCATGCAGATGCGCGGCGTGTTCTCCGTGCTCGGCCTGGACCAGGCGGCGCTCACCGTGCAGCGCATGCGCGACGACGTCGAGGCCATGCTGGTCAGCACCTCGCCCGCTGACGAAATGGCCGGCTTCGACGCGCTGGGCAACAACCTGGGCGCGCTGGGTTTCCTCATCGACATGCTGGGCTACCAGCCCGCGCTGGCCAAGCGCCTGTTCGTGTTCGACACCGAGGCCGGCGAACTCAAGCCGCTGATGGGCCGCCAGGCGACCGACAGCCACGAAGAAGGCGAAGTCGCGGCGCCCGTGGCCGAGCCCGTGCTCAGCATCGACGAAGTCGACGCGCAGATCGCCTCGAAGCTCGCCGCGCTCGCCACGCCCGCCAAGAAGACCAAGCCGACGCCGCTCGAGGAATTCAGCCGAAAGGCCGCGAGCTGGACTTCCAAGATCACCGGACCGGGCGCGTTGCCCGACACCGAGGTCACCGAGCTGGAAGAAGACGATCTCCAGAACATCTTCCTGGACGAGGCTCGCGAGGTGGTGCACAACGGCCTGGCCGCCATCACCGAACTGGGCAGCCATCCGGACGACATCGAAGAGCTCACCATCCTGCGCCGCGCGTTCCACACGCTCAAGGGCAGCTCGCGCATGGTCGGCCTCACCGACTTCGGCGATGCCGCCTGGTCGCTCGAGCAGGTGCTCAACACCTGGCTGGCAGACCAGCGTCCCGCCACGCCGGAGATGCTGTCGGCCACCGAACGCACGCTGCGCGACTTCGGCCAGTGGGTCGAAGCCATCGCTTCGGGCGAATCACATTCCTGGCAGGCCGCCCCGTTCAGCCGCGTGGCCGATGCCCTGATGGCCGGCGAGCCCGTGCCGCCGCCGGTGCGCATGGCCGACGCCGAGCAACTGGCCGTGGCTGCCCGCCACATCGCCGCCGAGCCCGAGCTGCCGCCGCTGCCCGACCTGTCGTTCCTGCCGGACCTCCCGGTGCAGGCCGCGCCCGAGCCGATTCCCGAACTGTCCGCGCTCGAAGACGAGCCGCAGAAGCCCGTGTCCGCGGACGCGGACGACGACTTCACGTCCACCGACTTCATCGATTTCGAGACGAAGCAGCCCACCTCGCCCGCACCGCTGGAGGCGCTGCCCACCGGAGCTGACTTCGATTTCCTGGCGCCCGCGAAGACGCCGGCGCCCGTCGAGCCGGCCGCTGCCCAGCCCAAGTCCGTCGAGCCCGAAGCGGCCATCGAGGCCACCGTGCCGACCGCCACCAGCCTGCCGGACTTCGCCTGGGACCTGGACCCGCTGCCTGTGCCGGCGAACGAGCCCAAGGCCGACGACATGGCCCTGCCTCCGCTGGAGGCGCTGCCCGAGTTGGAACTGACCCTCGAGCCGGAGCCCGAACCCGTGGCTGTGGCCGCAGTGGTCGCCCCGGCCGAAGCTCCTGTCGAGCCGCCGGCCATCGTGGTCGAAGAAGAAACGCCGGAGCCTGTTGCCGCACACGAGTCCGTCGAGACGGTGGAAGCCATCGAAGTGACGGAAGTCATCGAAGTGACGGAAGCCGTGGAAGTGAAGGAAGCCGTGGAAGTCGTGGAAGAAGAGTCTTCCGCTTCCGCCAGCGCCGAAGACCAGGTCAAGGTGATCGGTCCGCTGCGCATCGGCATCGCGCTCTACAACGTCTACCTCAACGAAGCCGACGAATGGTCCAGGCAACTGGCCACCGACGTGGGCGAATGGGCGCTCGAATCGCACGAGCGCCTGCCCGACTCGACCATTGCGCTGGCGCATTCGCTGGCCGGCAGTTCGGCCACCGTCGGCTTCCACAGCCTCTCGGGCATGGCGCGCCTGCTCGAATCGGCGCTGCAGCATCTGCAGATGCAAGGCAGCGGCACGCGTGAACAGGGCGTGGTGCTGGTCGCCGCGGCCGACGAGCTGCGCCGCATGCTGCATCAGTTCGCCGTGGGTTTCCTGCGCGATCCGGCCGAAGGCACGCTGCAGGCGCTGCGCGACATCGCGGCGGCGCCCATGCCGCTCGAAGCCGCCGTGCGCAGCGAAGTCCGGCCGTTCCAGCAGATCGTGTCCACCAGCGACGGCATCGCCGACGTGGCGCTGGACGATTCCGAAGACGCCATCGACCTGGCCGATGCGGTCGACGCCGACCTGTTCCCGATCTTCGAGGAAGAAGCCGCCGACCTGCTGCCCCAGTTGGGTGAAGCGCTTCGCCAATGGTCGCACCANNCGACTGGCCGGCGCCATGCGCCTGGGCGAACGCGCGCACCGCATGGAGTCCGAGATCGAAGTCCTGGGTTCCCAAGGCGCGGAGCGGGCCGACATCGAAAAGCTGCTGGCCCGCCTCGACGCGCTGCAGGCCACCTTCGACGCGCTGCGCGCGGCCGACGATGCCACGCAGGTCGAGATGGCCCAGCTCGTCGCTGCGGCCACCGCGCCTTCGCCGGCCATCCAACTGGTTCAGGTTGCGCCCGAAGGCGGCGTGCCGGCGAACGACGAAGAAGCCGCTCCGGTCGCCGATGCGTCGAAAGATGCTGCCGGCCCGGCCCCGGCCGTCACGATGCTGCAGCCGCGTCCGGCGCCCGCGTTGCTCGCGCCGCTGCGCGCCGCATCTGGCCAGGCCGTGCGCATCCGCACCCAGCTGCTCGACCGCCTGGTCGCGCAGACCGGCGAGGTCATCATCACGCGCTCGCGCCTCGAAGCCGAGCTCGGCCAGCTGCGCGGATCGCTCTCCGACCTCACGGGCAACCTGGACCGCCTGCGCCAACAACTGCGCGACATCGAAGTGCAGGCCGAAAGCCAGATGCAGTCGCGCCTGGCGCAAGCCAAGGATTCGCAGCAGAGCTTCGACCCGCTCGAGTTCGACCGCTTCACCCGCGTGCAGGAACTCACGCGGATGATGGCCGAGTCGGTGAACGACGTGGCTACCGTGCAGCGCACGCTGCAAAAGACGGTGCAGGCGACGGAAGACGACCTGAGCGTCCAGGCCCGCCAGACCCGCGAACTGCAGCGCGGCCTGCTGCGCACGCGCATGGTGGAGTTCGAAGGCATTTCCGACCGCCTGTACCGCGTGGTGCGCCAGGCGTCGAAGGACACCGGCAAGCAGGTGCGCCTGGACATCGTCGGCGGCTCCATCGAAATGGACCGCGGCGTGCTCGACCGGATGACGCCCGCCTTCGAGCATCTGCTGCGCAACTGCGTGGCGCACGGCATCGAGGATTCGGCGGCGCGCGAAAAGGCCGGCAAGGAGGCCAGCGGCCTCATCGTCATCGACCTTCACCACGAAGGCAACGACGTCTCGGTGAGCTTCCGCGACGACGGCGCCGGCCTCGACCAGAAACGCATTGCCGAGCGCGCACGCGCACTCGGCCTGCTGGCCGACGACAAGGAACTCACGCCCGAAGAAGCCACCGAGCTGATCTTCAAGCCGGGCTTCTCGACGGCTGGACAGGTCTCCGAGCTGTCCGGACGCGGCATCGGCATGGACGTGGTGCGCGCGCAGATCGCGGCGCTCGGCGGCCGCATCGAAACGCACAGCACGCCCGGCCAGGGCACCACCTTCAAGCTGGTGCTGCCGCTGACCACCGCCGTGACGCACGTGGTGATGCTGCGCGCCGGCGAGGTGTCGATCGGCGTTCCGTCGAACCTGGTGGAACTGGTTCAGCGCGTGAGCGGCACCGATCTGGAAGCGGCCTACCTGCACAACAGCCATCCGTTCGGCAGCGAACAGGTGCCGTTCTACTGGGCCGGCGCACTGTTGCAGGCCTCGGCCCGCAGCGGGCATGCGGGTGCCAAGAACAACACACTCGTGATCGTGCGAAGCGCGGCACAACGCGTCGCGCTGCACGTGGACGAAGTGCTGGGCAACCAGGAAGTCGTGGTGAAGAACCTCGGCCCGCAGCTCGCGCGGCTGCCCGGTCTGGCCGGCATCTCGGTGCTGGCCTCGGGTGCGGTGGCGCTGATCTACAACCCGGTGGCGCTCGCGGCAGTGCACGGCGAACAGGCGCTCCAGCGCCAGGCCGCCGCGCTCGTGGCGCCGGCACATGCCGCGTCGGCCTCGGCCGACCAGGACGCACCGCAGGTTCCGATGCCGGTGCTGGCTCCGGTGGCGCCGCAGGTGCCGCTGGTGCTGGTGGTGGACGACTCCATCACCGTGCGCCGCGTGACGCAGCGCCTGCTGCAGCGCGAAGGCTATCGCGTGTCGCTCGCGGCCGACGGCCTGCAGGCGCTCGAACGGCTGCAGCAGGAGCGTCCGTCGGTGGTGCTGTCGGACATCGAGATGCCGCGCATGGACGGCTTCGACCTGGCCCGCAACATCCGCGCCGATGCCGCGCTGGCCGAGCTGCCGATCATCATGATCACCTCGCGCATTGCCGAGAAGCACCGCGACTACGCGCGCACGCTGGGCGTGAACCACTACCTGGGCAAGCCCTACTCGGAAGAGGAACTGCTGCGCCTGGTGCGTGCGTACACCACGGAGCCGACGCTGGCTGCTGCCGCCTGACGCGCTCCGGTGCTCATCCAGAGAAAGGCCCTTCGGGGCCTTTCTTTATTTCTGCAACGCCTTGGCCCGCGCCACGCCGTAGCGCTGCAGCGTCTTCTCGCGCGCCTCGGCATGGTCCACCACGGGCATGGGATAGGTCTCGCCCAGCTTGATGCCCGCGGCCTCCAGTTCGACCGGCGAGGCCATCCACGGCGCGTGGATCGCCGCGTTCGACAGGCCTGCCAATTGCGGCAGGTAGCGGCGGATGAACTTGCCCTCGGGGTCGAAGCG
>CXWL01028418.1_pt1 | contig 13481 bp, 8 predicted proteins | sample 590931 | NCBI WGS metagenome assembly CXWL01 (sample SAMEA3498368, study PRJEB10139) | groundwater metagenome | biome: water well; material: biofilm material | place: Germany | collected 2015-04-27 | reverse complement strand
GCCGGGAATTGTCCTCGCCGGGCAGCTTGTAGCGAATGCGCAGGAAGGCGATTTCGTTGGCGCTGGAGGGCGCGGGAGCGACGCGATCCTGGTAGCGCAGCGGCTCGGTGAACGTCGGGCCGCCGACCGGCGTGATCTCGTAGATCGCGGTGACCGCGTGTCCGGCGCCGATTTCGCCAGCATCGATCTGGTCGTTGTTGAAATCCTCGCGCCGCAGCATGCGGGTCTCGTAGCCGATGAGGCGATATTCGGCGACGCGGCGGGGATTGAACTCGACCTGGATCTTCACGTCATTGGCGATCGAGAACAGGTTCGAAGCCATTTCATCGCGCAGCACGCGGCGGGCTTCGTTCAAGGTGTCGATATAGGCGGCATTGCCGTTGCCGTTTTGGGCCAGACGCTGCATCAGCGCGTCGTTGTAATTGCCGCCGCCAAAGCCGAGCACCGAGAGATAAATGCCGGTCTCGCGCTTGCGGGAGACGAAATCCTGTAATTGCTGGGGGTCATTGATGCCGACATTGAAATCGCCGTCGGTGGCGATGATGACGCGGTTGACCTTGTTGCGATCGAAATTGCGCTCCGCCAACGCATAGGCGAGGCTCAAGCCTTCCCCGCCCGCGGTGGAGCCGCCAGCATGGAGATTATCCAAAGCCGCCAGAATGCGCGCGCGCTGGTCGCCGGGGGTGGGGTCGAGCACTGCGCCGGCTGCGCCCGCATAGACAACGATGGACACCCGGTCACGAGCGTTGAGTTGATCCGCCAGCATGCGGAAGCCTTGCAGCGCCAGTGGCAGCTTGTTCTCCGGCGACATCGAACCGGATACGTCGATCAGCAAGGTCAGGTTCAAAGGCGGGCGTTCGCGCGGCACGATATTGTAGCCCTGCAGCCCGATATGCACGATCTGGCGGCCCTCCGCCCACGGGCTCGGCGCCACCGCGACGGTTGTTGAGAAGGGCTCGGTGCGGGCGCGCGGCAATGGGTAATCGTAGCGGAAATAATTGACCAATTCCTCGATCCGCACCGCGTCGCGCGGGGGCAGGCGGCCTTCGCTGAGCATGCGCCGCACATTGGAATAGGAGGCGGTGTCGACATCGATCGAGAAGGTCGAGACCGGCTCCTCGGCGACGATGCGGATCGGATTGGGCGCGACGTCTTCATAGCGATCGCGGTCCACCGCGCCCGGCATCGGTTGCGGCGCCATTTGCGCGTACGGCGCGGCGGCCCTGCCAGCTTCCATCGACATGACCGGCGCTGGGGAATTGTAAGCCTGCGCGCGGCTGCCTGTCACAGACAGCGCATCGTGCTCCTGCATCGGTGGCGGAGGAGGGGGTGGCGGCGGTCGACTTTCGATCTCCACAGGCGCGACTTCGTCGGTCGGCGCGGGCGGCGATGCGCACGCCACGAGCATGAGCGCGCAGAGCGCCAAGCCAAACCGAGATGTGTGCTTCATGAGCATGGACGTTCCCTCCGAACCGCCCGCACGCGGGGTGTTTCTAAATTCGGAGCCAGCGCGCCGAACGCGGCCAGTTTGCGGCGCGCGCGCGGCAAAGTGCGTACACGAAGTCGTGCTTCACGGCGATGTGTTCACGCCGCAACGAAAAGAAGCGCAAGCCCGCGCTAGAGAGAAGGGCACGACAAATCTCGGGAGATGGGCTCAACAATCTGGACCGCCGGCGCCCTCGCCGGCATCGGGGTTTGCTACCGCGCAACCGCTGAACTTACGCGCAGCACCGTATGCCGGCGAGGGCGCCGGCGGTCCATGCTACATAACGCGTGGCGCTACCTGCGTGCGCTCGCAATCCACTCTTCTACGACTTGATCCAGCACATTCAGCGGAAGCTCCCCGCGCAACAGCACTGCATCATGGAAGCCCCGCAGATCGAAGGCAGGGCCGAGTTCGGCGCGCGCCTTTTCCCGCAAACGCAAGATCTCGCGGCGACCCAATTCGTAGCTGCAGGCCTGCCCTGGCCAGACAATGTAACGATCGACTTCAGTGGCGATCACGCCGATTCCATCGCCGGTGACTTGGCGTAAATAATCGATCGCTTGTTGGCGCGGCCAGTTCTTCGCGTGCAGGCCGGTATCGACCACCAGGCGCGCTGCGCGCCAAAGCTGCCAGCGCAGGAAACCGATGCGGCCGATCGGATCGCCATCGTAGAAATTCAGTTCATCGGCGAGTTCTTCGGCGTACAAGCCCCAGCCTTCGCTATAGGCGTTGAACGTGATCAACCGGCGCAAGAGCGGCGCATCGTCCAATTCCTGCGCCAGCGCGGTCTGAAAATGGTGACCCGGAACCGCTTCGTGATAATCCTGAGTCGGCAGATCGATGCGAGTCATCTCGCTCAGGTCTCGCAGATTGACGTAGTAAATTCCGGGCGTGTCGCCGCTCATGGAGGGCGGCGAATAATAGGCGCCGGGTTGGCCGGCCTCGGCGAATGCGGGAACACGGCGCACCTCCAATTTCGCGCGCGGCAGGCGACCGAACCACTCGCGCGCACGGGTAAGCACGCCGCCGACGCGGGCCTCGACATCCGCCAATATTTGCGCGCGCCCCGCCTCAGTGTCCGGGTAACGATAGCGTGGGTCGGCGCTCATCTGCGCAAGCCGTTCACCGACCGCGCCTTCGGTCAGTCCGACGCGGCGCAAGGCGATATCGAGCTGGTTGGTGAGTGCGGCGACGCGCTCCAGTCCAATGGCGTGTATCTGTTCCGGCGTGAGCGCGCTGGTGGTGTTGATCGCTAATGCGGCAACGTAGAACTCAGCGCCCCGCGGCAGGCGCGATACTGACGGGTCGTCGCCGGCCTGGGAACGCACCGAACGCAGAAAGCTCGCCGCGCGTTCGTGGGCGGGGATGGTTTGCGTGCGCACGATCTGCTCAGCGCGCGCGAGCAGGCCGGGCCGCGCTTGGATGAGCGCATCGCGTCGGGTGGCTTCGCTTGCGGCCGCGGTCTGCGCATCGAGCTTCTGGCGAAAATTGGCGACGTAAGGCTGCGCCGGCGCTGCATTGGCGCTCGCCGCGTCGAGCAGCGCGATGGTGGCGTCGACGATGAAGAGAGGAGGAACGATCCCACGCTCGGCGTCAGCGCGGGCGCGCGCCGTCTCCTGGTCGATGGAATCGTCCACCTGCGCCAGGCGTGCGAGGTAGGCTTCTGCATCGGCGACAGTGGCGATGCTGGTGCGCTCGTCGAGGAACGAGGGCAGTTCGATGAAGGCGCTGTCGAGTTGATTGAGCACGTAGGGTTTGACGCCCGCTAGTGGCGAGAAGTCGCCATAATCGAATTCAGCGCCCGCCGCGGCGGCGGCGAATTGGCTCTCCAGAATGCGGTAGGTCAGAGTTTCGTTGGCGTTCAAACGGGTTTGATCGATGCCACGCAACTCGACATAACGGCGCAACGCGGCGCTGCGGCGCGCCATCAGCGCACGCGGCGAAAGGTCGTCTAATTTGGTGGAATAGGGGCCCCCGGCGACCTCAATGCCGACCCCTGCCAGGGAGGCCGTTTCTGGGCTGTCGGCGAGTATTTCCTGGGTCCAGTCCGCGACGCGCCCCTCGAAAGCGCTCATCGGCGCAGGCCGCTGCTGGCCGCAAGCGGCAAGTACGAGGGCTAGGCCCGCGATGATAAGATCCCTTCTCAGGGTCATTCAGGAGGCTCCTGTCCGGCGAATCGGCGGTCAGCCAATAGCATGCGTCCACTGCGGGCAAAGTGGCGGCTGGCGTCCGCGATTGCGGCTCCCCTGTTGCAGACCGGCCGCTTTCGTGGTTGGAGAGCGCTCCCGATTTCGGAAACGTGGAGAAACCCATGACGACCGCCGGCGGCGGCGCCCAGACCCTGGGCCAAATTCTCTTCTATCGCCAGCTCGAGCCACTCTCCATTGAGAAGCACCGGTCGCTGGGAGTAAGTCAGGTAGCCAATCCCTTTTCGTTCCTGGCCGACACCCATCTGGTGCCGCTGACAGTGGACGAATTTGGCCTCGCGGCGGTCTGCTATCCGATCATCTTCGACACCCAGTCCAAGACGCCGCTGGCGGTAATGGGCTTGCGGCCGGGGATGAACGTGTTCCTAGGCGCCGACGGCTCGCTTGACCCGGAAGTCTATCTGCCGGCGTTCGCGCGCCGCTATCCGTTCTTGCCCATCATTGCGGGGCAAGGTCAGACGCCCGCGCCTGGCGGAAACGAGGGCGACCGCGTCCTGGTGTGTATCGACCGCGCTGCAAAGATGCTCAATGACAGGCCGGAATTGCCGTTCTTCGAAGGCGACAAGCCCTCCCGTTACACCGAAGAAGCGATCAATTTCTGCCGCGAATTCGATATGCTCGGACGGCGCACGCAGGAATTCGTGAAGCTGATGGAGCAGCACAATCTGTTTGAAAACACGCCGCTGGCGCTGCCGCGCGCCAAGGCCGACGGCACGCCGGACGAGCCAATGAAGATCGGCGAGTATCTGCGCATTTCCGAGCAAAAGCTGAACGCGCTGCCGAAGGATACCTATTTGGAATTGCGCGACAAGGGCGTTTCTGCGGTCATGCACGCCCACCTGCTTTCGCTGGGACTGTGGCCGAAGATTCTTTCGCGCGCTGCGCGGATCCAGGCGGCCACGCCGCTCAAGAACTAAGGCGCGGGCGTTCGGTTTGGAATGCATTATGCAGGCCGCGTCTCCAGGGGCGCGGCCTGTTTTGTTCTGAGGAGAGAATGGCGCGGGTTTGGGCGGTCTTTCTGGCGGTGCTGGCCTGGGTCTCACTTGAGTTCCCCGCCGCAGCCGCGCCGGTCCGCACCGCAAATCTCGAAGCGGAGCTGCACTCCTCTCGCGCCGCCATAGCTCCAGGCGAACGTTTCACGATTGTATTGCGTCAGACCCTTAATCCGGGCTGGCACACCTATTGGCGCAACCCGGGAGCGGCCGGCGAGCCCACGGAAATGGTTTGGCGCTTGCCTGCGGGATTCGCGGCTGCCGACATCTCTTGGCCCACGCCGACAACGATCCCGGTCGAGTCGCTGGTCAATTATGGCTATTCCGGCGAGGTGCTGCTGCCGATCGAGATATCGGCGCCAGCTTCGCTTCGCGTGGGCGCCAGCGTCACGCTAAGCGCCAGCGCGACCTGGGTGGTGTGCTCAGACATCTGCGTGCCGGAGCGCGGCGATTTCTCGCTGACCTTGCCGGTGGCGGCGCAGGGGCGCGACGATGCGGTCTGGGCGCCGCGTATCCGTATGGCGCTGGCGGCGCTGCCCGCACCATTCGATCCCGCCGGCCCGCTGCGCGCGCGGATCAGTCAGGGTCAGCCGCCGTTATTGTCCGTGGCGTTTCCCGGCGAAACATTGCGGGACCCCTACTTCTTCCCCTACAGCCGCGACGCGGCCAATCCATCGGCAGTGCAGAACCCGAGTTTCGGTCCCGCTGGCGTAAGCTTCGAATTGCGTGAGGGCGTCGACGAGGACATCGGCAAGGTCCCGCTCGATGGGGTTCTAACCTTCCTCGACGCTAGCGGCACGCGCCGCGCCTATGAGGTGCTGGCCAGCCCCGGCGATCCGCTCGCGGACACTTCGGGAGCGCCGCCGCCTGCGCCGCCAATGGACGCCATGGCGCTGCTGGCGGCGATCGGACTGGCTTTCCTGGGCGGCCTCATCCTCAACATCATGCCCTGCGTGCTGCCGGTGCTTTCGGTGAAGGCGCTGTCGCTGGCGGGCCGGACCGATGCCGGGCAAGCCCGCCGCCACGGCGCGCTTTATTTTGCGGGCGTGATGGCGACCTTCCTTGCGCTGGCTGCGGTCCTGATCGCGCTACGCAGCGGCGGTGACGCGATTGGCTGGGGATTTCAGCTGCAGGCGCCCTGGGTGAATGCAGGTTTGGCGCTGCTCTTTTTCGTAATTGGCCTCAATCTCCTGGGCGTGTTCCACGTTGGCGGCCTTGAAAATATTGGCGCCGGACTGGCGCAGCGCGGCGGCGATGCAGGCGCTTTCTTCACCGGCGCCTTGGCTGTTGTGGCGGCGACGCCGTGCACCGCCCCGTTCATGGCCGGCGCCATCGGCGCTGCGCTCACCCAGTCCGCTGGCGTTACTCTCCTGATCTTTGCAGCGCTCGCGCTCGGCTTTTCGCTGCCGTTCACGGCGCTCTCATTTGCGCCGGCGCTACAGCGCCTGATCCCCAAGCCTGGCCCCTGGATGGAACGCGCAAGAAATGTGCTCGCGTTCCCGATGTTCGCCGCCGCGATCTGGCTGGCGTGGGTGCATGCGGAGCAGACGGAAGCGGCGGGCGTGCTTGCGCTGCTCAGCGTCGCGGTAGCGCTCGCGTTTGCACTGGCGGTGAGCCGCTGGGGAAAAGCGTGGCTAGCTGCAGGCTTGGTTGTCTTGATCTTGACGGGCGCACTGATGTGGCGCCCCCTGGTTGGATTGCGGGCGCAGGAAGCGCTTGTGTCGGAGGCGTGGAGCCCCGCGCGCGTTGAGGCGTTGCGCGTCGAGGGGCGGCCAATCTTCGTAAACTTCACCGCCGCTTGGTGCGTGACCTGCAAGGTGAACGAACTGACGGCGCTGTCGAGCCGTCGTGTGGCGCAGGCGTTTGCGGACACCAATGTGGCGTACCTGAAAGCGGATTGGACCAACAGGGACGAAGCTATTGCGAACGCGCTAGCTGCGCACGGGCGCGCGGGTGTGCCGCTGTACCTCTATTATCCGCCGACGGGCGTGGCGCCGACGGTGTTGCCGCAAGTGCTGAGCGAGGGCCTGATCATCGAGACGATAGAAGCGTCGAATTAGGTTGGGCCGCCAGCCAAATGCGCCGGCTCCGGCTCAGCGCCAGCCGCCATCGGCGCGAGCAGGATCGCGTCGTCGAGCAGGGCGGCCAGGGCGGCGAAAGCGGCGGCCTCTTCGGCGGGCGTCGCGGCCTGCTGCAGCTCGGCGGCGTGGACCATGGCGTCCTCGGATATACCCCTGAAGATGCACGGCAGATCGGCAGGCGCATCGCCTGCCCGCAGCGCATCGGAAAGGCGCATCGCGTCGCCCGAAAATTCGGTCAAATCGGCCAGGAAGGCGGGGGAAAACTCCTGCCGCGCCGCCAGCGAACGCGCTTCCGCCTCGACCTCGCTGGCCAAGCTTGGGATATCGGCGAGACTGGCTGTGCCAAAAGCTAACAGCGCCAGGCAGGTGAACATGTGCGGTCTCCTTCGCCCCAAAGGCGAAGCAAGAGCGGCGCCGGGAGGCCGGCTCGCGTCGGGGCGGGGTTTACGCTAGGCCAGCAGCTTCGAATCTGGAGCCCGCATGCCATCTTCCTCCGCGCCGGTCGTATTGGGACTCGAGGGCGATCTCACACTTGGGAAAATCGAAGCGGTCGCGCTGGGCGGCGCCAAGGTCTCGCTGGCCAAGGAAGCCAAAGCGCACCTGGCGGGCTTCCGCGCTGCTGCGGAAGCCGAGATCGCGGCTAATCCCGACAAACGCGTCTACGGCCTCAATACCGGCTTCGGCAGCAATTTCCGCGACTATGTGTGCCCTGAAAATCTGAAGAAGCTGCAGCGCAATCTGATCCTGTCCCACTGCGCCGGCGTCGGCCCGCTGGCCCCCGCGCCAGTGGTTCGCGCGACCATGCTATTACGCGCGGCGTCGTTGGCGCTGGGACGCAGCGTGGTGCGCCCGGTCGTGGTCGAGACCATGATCGACATGCTGAACGCGGGCGTCACCCCGGCCGTGCCGCGTTACGGCAGCGTCTCCGCCAGCGGCGATCTCGCGCCGCTTTCTCACATCGCCGCGGTTCTGATCGGGGAGGGTAGGGTGCTCATTGCTGGCGGCGAAGCGATCCCGACCGCGCACTACCTCAAAGCCAATCCTGGCGCTTTCACGCCGATCGAACTGGAAATGAAAGAGGGCCTCGCGCTCAACAATGGCTGCCAATACGCCAACGCGTGGGGCGCGCTGGCGACAGCGAACATGCGCCGGCTAATCGAGGCAGCGGCGCTGGCTACGGCGATGCACGTGCAGGCGATGCGCGGCATGGGGCGGCCGTTCCGCGCCGATCTGCACAAGCTGCGTCCGCATGCTGGCTCGATAACGATGGCGGCGTGGGTGTTCGATCTGTTGGAGGGCTACGCGTTCCGCGATGTCACCACCGACGAGAAGTTCGGCTATGATGGCCAGATTCAGGATCCCTACAATCTGCGCTGCGCCGCCCAGGCGCTGGGGCCATGTCTGGATCTCGTCGAGCGCGCCGAACAGACTATGACCATCGAAGCGCGCAGCGTCACCGATAACCCGATCGATCTGAATACCAGCGCTGAACGATACTCCGTCGATGACATCACTTCGGGGGGGCACTTCCACGGCATGCCGCTCGGCGTCGACGCCTACGGGCTGTTGCAAGCGGCGGGCGTGATGGCGCGGGTGTCGAACCAACGCTGCGTGCGCATCGTGGATAAGAACCGCAACAAGGGTTTGGGCCCGCAAGTGCGCGGGCGAGCTATCGACGCCACCGAATCCGGCATGTTGATCGCCGAATACACCACCGCCGGGCTATGCAATCAGATTTGGGGCCTGGCCATGCCTTCGCATCTGATGTCGATGTCGACCGATTCCGGGCAGGAGGATCATGTCTCCATGGCCGCAAACGTCGCCATGCGCGCATACGAAGCCAGCGAGTTGCTGGCGCGCGTTTTGGCGATCGAACTCGCGTTCGCGGCCCAGGCGGAGCACGTGCATGCGCTGGATGAAGCCCGGATTTCTCTAGCCGCCCGTCTGGCGCCGTCGCTGAAGAAAATCGCCGCGCATTTCCCCCCGGTCGAGGATGATCGCGAGTTGAGCTGGGATATAGAGGCCCTCGCCGAACGCGTGCTGGCCGGCGAAATTGCCGATGCGAGCGGCTATGCCTTCGCGCGAACAAACCCTCTCCCCTTGAGGGGAGAGGGTGTCCGCGAAGCGGACGGGTGAGGGGAGTGCNNGTGCGCTCTAGAGGGAAAAACCGAAAATCCCCTCATCCGGCCCTTCGGGCCACCTTCTCCCCTCAGGGGGAGAAGGCTATGCCAACACCATGACCTCCCCCGTCCCCCCCGAAAAACCCCGCGGCTTTATCGACCGCACAGGCGCGCAGGCCGATGCGGAGCGCGCCATCGTCGAGAAGGTCGGCGCGGTCTATCAGCAATGGGGCTTCGAACGGCTCGAAACGCCGGCCATCGAATACACCGAGGCGCTCGGGAAATTTCTCCCCGACCTCGACCGCCCCAACGAGGGCGTGTTCTCGTTCCAGGACGACGAACGCTGGCTCTCGCTGCGCTATGATCTAACTGCGCCGCTAGCGCGCTATGTGGCGGAAAATTTCGACGCGCTGCCGAAACCCTATCGCCGCTGGGCCGCCGGCCCGGTGTGGCGCAACGAAAAGCCGGGGCCGGGGCGGTACCGCGAATTCTGGCAGTGCGATGCCGATACCGTCGGCAGCGCTTCGCCGGCGGCGGACGCGGAGATGATCGCCATGGCCTGCGCTGCGCTGGCAAGCGTACTCGGTGGCTTGGGCCACCCCTATGTAAGGGTGTCAGACCGCCGCCTCTTAGATGGGTTGCTTGAAACGCTCAATATTTCGCAAACGGATGCAGGTCGCACGGCTCGGCTGCGCGTCCTGCGATCAATCGACAAGATTGACCGTTTGGGGGGCGACGCTGTGAGGGCGCTTTTGACTGGTGGGCGGAAGGATGAATCCGGTGATTTCACCGAAGGTGCGGGGTTGAGCACTCATCATGCCAACAGTGTCGTTGAATTTGCCACTGGATTTTTGGCGCTCGCGGAGATTGGTCAAGATGCAAATCTCGCGAAGATTGAATCACTCAGAAAAGAACTTCACTCGTCTGCGACCGCGCTTGAGGGCATCACAGCGATGGTGGAGTTGTGCGCCGCCTGTAGCTCGTTGGGGCTGAACCAAGACGATTGGACGTTCGACACATCGATCGTGCGCGGGTTGGAGTACTACACCGGGACCGTGTTTGAGGCATCGATTGCCTCCGGAATTCCTGGGGCTCCGGATTTCTCTGCCTTCGGCTCGGTCGGCGGCGGTGGTCGCTATGATGGCCTAGTCTCGCGCTTCCGCAACGAGCCAGTGCCAGCGACTGGCTTTTCCATCGGCGTGTCGCGCCTCGCCGCCGCGATGCAGGCGCAGCAGGCGACGCAAACGCAAGGCCCGGTGGTCGTATTGGTGATGGATCAAGCGCGGGTTGGCGATTCCCTCGCCATCGCCGCCGAACTCCGCGCCGCGGGGGTGCGCGCCGAAGCCTATCTCGGCGCTGGCGGGATGAAGGCGCAGCTGAAATACGCCGACAAACGCAACGCGCCGATCGCCATCATTCAAGGCGGCGATGAATTGGCCAAGGGCGTGGTGACGTTGAAGGATCTCAAGCGCGGTCTCGAAATTTCTCACCTCGCAGGTGAGGATCGCGAAGCGTATGCGAAGCTGCGAGAGCAAGTGCAGCAAGAAGTTCCGCGTGCACAACTTGTGGAGCGCGTCAAAAAAATGCTGTCCTGACACACCGCTCGGGTGAGCGCGGCTTGACGACGCAGGCGCATGCGCGCAAGGCTCGCGCCGTCTCGCATGGGCGCTGCACATGCGGTCGCGTTTCGGGGAGGAGACGCCAACTTGCGGCGAGGCGGCCGTGCTTCGATCGATACGGAGCACGGCCGTATCCGTTCTAAGGGTTTGGATGCCAGCCCATGATGGCGAGCATCACGAAAAATCCCACCACATAGGCGGCCGGCACGAACCACGCCGCGCGCAGCCAGAGCAGTACCGATTTTGCTTCCGGGAACATGTTCGAGACTGCAACGCCGGCGGACGATCCAAACCACATCATCGAGCCGCCGAAACCCACAGCATAAGCGAGTATGCCCCAATCGTAATTGCCCTGCTGCAGCGCCAGCGCGGTCAGCGGAATGTTGTCAAACACCGCGGAGATGAAGCCGAGGCTGAACGCGGATTCCCACGACGGCGCCGGCAATTGTTCGACCGGCATCATCGAGGCGGCGAGCACGAGAGAAAGCAGGAACGCCGCGCCCTTGATGGTCTCTGGCATCACCTTCCAGTCCGGCGCTCGTAACGGCCAGGCGAGCAGCAGCGCAGCCCACAGCGCCAGGCCGATCACCGGAATGGCGTGCAGCAGATCGGGAGCGAGCAGATTGGCCGCGACATTGGCGCCGATCGCGCTGAGCAGCAGCGCCACGACAATCCCCACCCGCGCCCAATCGACGACGATGCCTCCGACATCGTGTTTCAGGATTTTCCCGTAATGCTGCTGCGCGCGGGCGGCCGGGATCGCGAACACGAAAAATGCGGCGATGGCGCCGACATAAGCATGGAGCACATCGAGCGGGCTCTTGCCGGCGATCCACATCATCGTAGTGGTGGTGTCGCCCACCACCGAACCGGAGCCGCCGGCGTTGGAGGCCGCGACGATGGCGGCGAGAAAGCCGATGTGGACGCGCTTCTGGTAGACGTGCGCAGCGATGGTGGCGCCGATCAGCGCGCCGGCGATGTTGTCCAAGAATGCCGAAAGCACGAACACCATGGCGAGCAGCACAAGCCCGCCGGTCCAATTGTCGGGCAGAATGTCTGGCGCGAGGTCCGGCAGCTTGCTCTCCTCGAAATGGCGCGAGAGCAGCGCGAAGCCCAGCAGCAAGAGCCCGAGATTGGCGATCTCGACCCAATGATGGTCGAGGTGGAGCGCCAGGCCCAGTAGCCCCGCGTGACCCGCGAAATCCGAGAACGCGAGTTTGTAGGCGACAATGGCGAGCAGCCCCGTCATGGCCACCGTGAAGGTGCGGTGATGGAAAATCGCGACGCCAAGGAGGGTGGCTGCGAACAATAAGAACTCAATGGGAATGCCGGCCATGGTGGTCGGGAAACTAGAGATCGAAGCGCGCCACGCAAGCAAAAGGGTTCAACGGCGTTCGAACACGCCCTCTTCCTCCGCGCGGGCTTCCGATTGCGCAAGCGCGTGTGCCCCGTTCGCGGGGGGTGCGCGCCCAAGCGCCGCGGTTAGCAGCGTTAAGCCGGCACACGCAGAGATGAGCGAGCCGCCGAGCACGCCGAAGCGCACTGGCGCCTCGAGCGCCTCATCGTTGAAGGCGAGCGCGCCGACAAACAGGCTCATGGTGAAGCCGATGCCGGCGATCATCGCCGTCCCGACCAGAACCATGAATGAGGCAGGCGGCCGCTGACGCAGCAAGCGCGCGCCGAGCCAGGTCAACGCGACGATGCCAAGCGGCTTGCCCAGCACCAACCCAGCGGCAATGCCGAGAGCCAGGGGATGGAGGACATCCCCAACGCCTACGTTTGCAAGCGTTACTCCGGCGCTTGCAAGCGCGAAGAGGGGCATGACGCCAAGCTGCACGGAGGGCTTAAGCGCATGCTCGGCCTCCACCAGTGGAGAGCGCCCGTCGGCGCGACGCACGGGGATCGCGAGCGCGATGAGGACGCCCGACAGCGTCGGGCTTACGCCGGTATGCGCCATGGCGCACCAAAGGATAAGGCCCAGCACCCAATATGGCGTGAGCGCCTTCACGCCGCGCCAGTTCAGCGCAAACAGTGCAAACGTAAGCACGCCGGCCGCGCCCAGCGCTGAGATGTTCAGCGCGCCGGAATAGAAGACGGCGATCACAAGCATCGCGCCGAGATCGTCGGCAATGGCCAGCGCCAGCAGGAAAAGACGCACGCCGGCGGGAACGCGCGCGCCCAACAGCGAAAGCACCCCAATGGCAAACGCGATGTCGGTCGCGGTGGGGATCGCCCAGCCGCGCGCATAGACGGCCTGCGCCCCCGGTGCGGCTTCAGTGGCGATGAAGAGAAAAATCAACGCCGGCGCCGCCATGCCGCCCAACGCGCCGAGCGCCGGCAGCGCCGCTTCGCGCGGACTGCGAAACGGGCCTTCGACGAACTCACGCTTCAGTTCGAGGCCGACATAGAGAAAGAACACCGCCATCAGCGCGTCCTTCACCATGCCCTTTACGGTGGAGCTCAGCTCATAGCCAGGCAACACAAGCTGGACGGGGCTGGCGAGCAAGTGTTTCCACGCATCGCTGAACGCGGAATTGGCGAGCGCGAACGAAAGCGCGGTCGCGCCAAGCAGCATGACCCCGGGGGCGGTGTCCCTCTCCCACCAGAACGGATGTGCGCGTGGTTTCGCCATGTCGCGGGCAACCTAGAGGTCGGTGCGCGAGGTGCAAGCAGAAGCGAAGCAACGAAGCTCCACAGCGTGCGCAACCGGATCAGCCTAGGGATGTGCAAACAAAAAGGGCGGAGCTTGTGGCTCCGCCCTTGATGTTTTTTACGTTGAGCTTGGACCGGATCCCGGATCGGCGCGTCGCGCCGTCCGGGATGACAATCGGTTGGGCCGATGGTCAGAAATCCATGTCGCCCATACCGCCCATGCCTCCGCCCATGCCTGGGTGACCGCCGCCGCCACCTTCTTTGCGCTTGGGCGCTTCGGCGATGGTGGCTTCGGTGGTGATGATGAGGCCGGCGACCGAGGCC
>CXWL01009779.1_pt1 | contig 13483 bp, 10 predicted proteins | sample 590931 | NCBI WGS metagenome assembly CXWL01 (sample SAMEA3498368, study PRJEB10139) | groundwater metagenome | biome: water well; material: biofilm material | place: Germany | collected 2015-04-27 | reverse complement strand
AGTTTCGTCATAGGATTCGAAGTAACGGACCTGGTTGGAGACGCGGTAACGCAGCTCGTACACGTGCTTGCCGTTCTCGATATAGACGTCTGGATCGCCGATGCGGACGCGATAAGCGTTCTCTTCTGTCTCGGTCTCGTATTCCTCCTCGTCCCCGTCGCGAGTGACGGCAAGAATGCGGTAGCGGAATTCGTAGCGCTCGCCCTGGCCTTCGAAATAACGCGGCAAGTCACGGAAAATGCCGCGCTGGATTTGGTTTCCTTCAGCGGTGACATTGATCGTCTCGGTGACGACAACATCGCCACTGGTTTCGACCACGACGAGCACATCCNNTGACGAGCACATCAAAGCGATTGATCTGCTCGGCAGCGAAGGCCGGAGCAGCGAAGACGAGCGCTATCAGCGTCAGGAACAACGCACGCAGGCTCATTGGCCGATGCCGGTCGTGACTTGGGGGACGGCGCGGTCGGCCTCGTGGGTGATCTCGAAGTAGCTGCGCTTGCCGACGCCGAAGAGGCCGGCGACGACATTGGCCGGGAACGTCTCGACCAATGTGTTCAGTTCTCGCACCGCGCCATTGTAGAAGCGTCGCGCCATTTCAACTTTGTCCTCAGTGTCGGCGAGTTGATTCTGCAAGTCGAGGAAATTCCCGCTGGCCTTCAGGTCGGGATAGCCCTCCGCTAGCGCCAGGAGCCGCCCGACCGGCCGCGAGAGTTCGCTTTCGGCGGCGCCGCGTCTAGCGGGGTCGTCGCCGGCGGCGAGTGCTGCACTGCGCTTCTCGGCAATGTCGGCGAAGAGCTGGCGTTCGTGGGCGGCGTAGCCCTGCACTGTCGAAACGAGCTGCGGGATGAGATCGGCGCGACGTTTCAACTGCACGTCGATGTCAGACCAGCCATTGTGCGCCATCTGCCGCTTGGCGACCAGCGTGTTGAAGATGAAGATGACGCCGATGCCGACGACGATCGCGGTCGCGATCGCGATGGCGATCATAAGAATGGTCATGCTGTCCATGGCGCCTCCGAGCGGCGCTAATTAGGCGCGATCGGTCGAAATGGAAATCCAGAGCAACCCGGGAAGGGGATGTTTCCGTCCTGGATTCTCGGTGCGATGTCACTGTCCCAGAAAGGTCGACGAGTGACTGGCAAGGCCAAAGTGGCTCGGATCGCATATTCGGTCGATCTCAAACTGCGACCCCTACCCGCAGTCCCCCTCGCTTGACGCCCAAGCCCGGCGCCGCCATGTCAGCGCCGCTCCGAGGAAGAACTGAAGCAGATGACCTATATCGTCACCGATGCATGCGTGCGTTGCAAATATATGGACTGCGTCGAAGTCTGTCCGGTCGACTGCTTCTACGAAGGCCAGAACTTCCTGGTGATTCACCCCGACGAATGCATCGATTGCGGCGTCTGCGAGCCGGAATGTCCGGTTGACGCGATAAAGCCCGATTCAGCGGATTCCGCTGATGGCAAGTGGCTGAAGATCAACACGGACTACGCCAAGGTTTGGCCAAATATCACCCGGAGGGGAAATCCTCCCGCGGACGCCGATCAATTCAAGGACGAGGCAAATAAATTTGAGAAATACTTCAATCCAGCGCCTGGAGAGGGCGACTGAACTTGCGACAAGCAATGGCTTCCGAAACGCCGAAAACTATGATACAAATCGCTCATAATTAAGGGTGCGCATGGAAATCGCGCCCGGCAGCAGCGGAACGGTCCATTACGCTCATCGGATGCACGAATTGGGGTCGCGGACGGGGTATCTCGGCCGCCCTCGGTTTTGTGCGGTCTCAGATGACGTGAGGGAATGCGCCGCTATTGCTCCCATAGGTTAAGAAGGAGCGCTAAATGCAGACCGCAACCACGCCGAACAGCTTTCGCCCTGGCGATCACATTGTCTACCCGGCGCACGGCGTCGGACGCGTCATGGGTGTCGAGAAGCAATCGGTCGCCGGGCTGGATTTGGACGTGTTTGTGATCTCCTTCGAGCAAGACAAGATGACGCTGCGGGTGCCGACCGCCAAGGCCAAGGCCAGCGGCATGCGCGCGCTCGCGTCGGCGGATGTCGTCACCCAGGCGATGAAGACGCTGCAGGGCCGCGCCCGCATCAAGCGCACGATGTGGAGCCGCCGCGCTCAGGAATACGAGACCAAGATCAATTCCGGCGACCTGGTCCAGATCGCCGAAGTGGTCCGCGACCTCTACCGCGCCAGCGACCAGCCGGAGCAATCCTATTCCGAGCGCCAATTGTTCGAAAGCGCGCTCGATCGCATGGCGCGGGAATTGGCCGCAGTTGAGAAGGTCGATCGCGACGAAGCGGTGCAGAAGGTCTCGGCCTCGCTGGCGCTGAAGCGTGCACGCGCAGTCGCCGCAGCTGCAGCTGAAGAAGCCGCGGCTGAGGACGCCGAAGCGGCGTAATTGCTTAACGCTTGTACAATTCTGGAGGGGCCGGGTTTACAGAATCCGGCCCCTTTTGATTCCTGCGGCCACGGCTTGCTGAGGCGCGATCCCGCTTTGGCGCCGGCGCGTCCACCCCATCAAGCTCAGCAAGACGCCATTCTTAAGGACGCCATTCTTCGTCAGCCTGAGCCTGTCGAAGGCCGCACTCTGCCAGCGGAACCGATCAGGCGCCATCATGCGCCCAGGCTCACGGGTGCTTTGATTAACTATTCCCTTCTTGGCGTCTGCGTGAACCCTCTTTCAAGGTTCGCCCTCTAGTGTCTGCCGGTTAGCTCTCGCCCCCGAGGCGGCGGCACTCCGGAATGCGCCCAAGATATGCCCGATACCGCCACCGCCGATGCTCGGTCACGCCAGATTTGGCTCAGCGTCGGCGCGCCGATCCTGGGCCTGGTGCTTGCCATACTGGTGGCCGCCTTCTGGTTGTTCTCAGATGTCGCCAAGCGCCAAGATCGCGACTTCGTCACCAATAGCAGCGCGCTCGTCACCAGCGCCATCGCCGGACGAACGCAAGCGCTCGCCAACACTACGCTCGACTACGCCTATTGGAACGACGCCTACAACGCGATCAGCGTGAGGTGGAACCGGGCTTGGCTTGACGCCAATTTCTATTCCTCGGTCGCCGACGGCATGATCGTGTTCGGCGGCGGGCGCGTTCGCTATGCGTGGTTCAGCGACACGCCGGAGCAGCAATCGAACGCGATCGCTGAGGCGGTCCGGGGCGCCGCGACAGCTCAGGAATTGTTGGCCGCAGTTTCAACAAGCGAGACCCGCGCCATCAACCGGTTCGTCGTCGTCGACAATCACCTCGTCGGCGTGTCGATCGCGCCGATCTCGCTTGAATCCGAAACGCGACGCAGGGCGCCGCGTGCTACGCAGGATTACGTCGCAGGCGTCGAAATTCTCACGCCCGAGGAAATCACCGAGCGCGGCCAGGCGCTTGGATTGCGCGATATGGTTTTCCGTAAGAGTTTCACATCCGATCCCTCGCTGGTCTCTCGCCCGGTCCTCGGCCCCGAAGACCGGGTGATCGGTCACCTGGCGTGGCGCAACGAACGCCCCGGCAGCGCCGACTTCGCCGGGCGCTTCTGGCCGATCGTCATCGGCCTGCTCTTGATCGGCGGCTTCGCCATCTTCGTTGCGCGTCGCATGGTCGCCAGACAGGTAGCGCTGTTGGCGCATGCTGAAGCTGCGCTTGAGTCGAGCCGCGCGAAGTCCGAGTTCATCGCCACCATGAGCCACGAACTTCGCACGCCTTTGAACGCCATCATCGGTTATGGCGAGCTGATAGGCGAGCAAGTGTCGCCGGGCGACGAGAACGAGAAAGACATCCGCGCCGATTCGGGGCGCATCGTCAGATCGGCCCAACACCTGCTCGGCCTCATCAACAACATTCTCGATCACGCCCGCCTGGACGCCGGCGCTGGCAAAATCGCGTCTGCGCCGATCGCCACAAGCCAGATCCTGTCTGAAGTCGACGACATAATCCGCCCACTCGCCGTCGCGCGCGGCAACGCCCTCTCCTTCACCGCCGAACCCGGCGCCGATTGGGCCCTCGGCGACCCCGCCCGCTTGCGCCAATGCCTGCTCAATCTGGTCGGTAATGCGATCAAGTTCACCAGCAATGGCGTGGTCACGGTGAGCGCGCGAGCGGAAACCGAGGGCGGCGAACACTACATCCTGTTTGAAGTATCTGACACCGGCATTGGTATCTACCCCGAGGCCCAGGAGCGACTTTTCGCCCCCTTCGTCCAAGCCGATTCCTCAATCGCACGTCTCTATGGCGGTTCCGGCCTTGGACTCTCGATCGCACGCAAGGCGGCGCGCGCCATGGGCGGCGAGATCACATTTTCCAGCACACCCGGCGCAGGGTCTGTGTTTACATTGCGGATGCCAGCGGCGGCGGCGGCGCTTTTGCAAGCCGCCTGAGCGAACACAAGCTGAGCATCGGACATCACTCCGTCATCGTCTCGATCTGGCGAGGGTCGTCGATGCATATCTGCGGCTGCTCGCGGAAGACGCCCAACGGACCGCGTACGCGCACGCGTTGTCCGGAATAGGTCTGCAATGGCTCGCCTTGCCAGCCAGTGAAGGCCGCGCCAAACACGACAGCGCTGAAGCGCGGCGCTTCACCTTCACCTTCGAAATCCAGCGCGGCGCGGCGTTCGTTTTGGAACACGTTGGCGACGCGGCCCTCGACAATGCGATAAGGCGCGGCGGCGCGCTGGCAACTCTCCGCAAACGCGAGGGCCGACGCCGACGCCTCTTTCGGGTTCAGCGCGCGGTAGATGCGTTCAGCCCAGAGCCCACGCTCGCCCTCGCGCGCCTGACTCTCCAGCGCCATCAGTTCGCTCGTGCGTGCATGGTTGTCGCGACGTGGCCGAACGAAGGCCGCCCCGCGCGACACCAATTCGTGCTGCAACCAGAACCAGCGCCCGCCCTCGCTCTGCACGAACACATGCGCGACCGCAGTTTCCTGCGGCGCTTCCGCCGGCGCCGGCTCGCCTTCGCGCGCGCGGCGAACCCAACGTTTGGTTCCGCCATAAGCAAGGCGCACGCGCCTATGCAGGGTCAACGCTTCCAGTTCGCCCTGAGACTGCGCGGCATATTCCTCCTCCCCACGCGGCGCGTCGATCTCGGCAAGAAACACGCGTAGACCGGAGTCGAGTTCGAGCGTGTCGCCACCGAAGGCGCGCGTAACTATCCCCTCTTCGCCTTTTTCAAGCGAGCCGATGTTGGGGCCGCAGGACATTAACATCGCACACGCAAACAAGGCTGCCGTCATTCCGGACGCGCGAAGCGTGATCCGGAACCCAGGGGGGCGTAGGGCGCGGCGCCTGTTGCTCCTGGGTTCCGGGTTCGCACTTCGTGCGCCCCGGAATGACGGACACATTTTGTACATTGTTGAATTTCCTAATACGCCCCGGCGCTCCCGTCCTTGCGCATTTCGGTCGCCGCTTCGTACACGCCGTTGGAATTGCGCATGATCGCCTGGTAACCGCCGAAGCTTCCATCTGCCGGACGGACGCGGTGGCCGCGGCGTTCGAGTTCAGCGCGCACTTCAGCAGGGACGCCGTTTTCCATGGCGACGAATCCGACGCCATCGGGCGCATCGCCGGTCGGTTCGGCGCCGCCATAGAAGCGATAGCGCGCCGCGTCGCCCGCAGCCTGCAGATCTAAGCCGTAATCGACCAGATTGACGATGATCTGCACATGGCCTTGCGGCTGCATGTCCCCACCCATGACGCCGAACGCGAGCCAGGGTGAACCATTGCGCAGCGCGAACGCGGGGATGATGGTTTGGAACGGACGGCGCCCCGGCATGTATTGGTTGGGGTGGCCGCGCTGCAGCGAGAACAGCTCGCCACGATTTTGCAGCATGAAGCCGAGGCCGTCGGGCACAAGCCCCGAACCCATGCCGCGATAATTGGATTGGATCAGCGACACCATCATGCCGTCTGAGTCAGCGGTGGTGAGATAAGTGGTGTCGCCATCAATGCGCAGCTCCGCATGCGGCGGGGGCGGCATGGCGCGATCGTTGGAGATCATCGCCCGGCGCCGGTTCGTGTATTCATCGGTGAGCAGTCGGTTCACATCGAAATGCGTGAACGCCGGGTCGCCGTAGAATTGCGCACGGTCGGCGAAAGCGAGGCGGGTGGCTTCAATCTGCGTGTGCAGCGAATCGGCGGAGAGGAAGCCCATCTCGCGCAGATTGAAGCCGTCAAGGATGCGCAGCGTCTGCAGCGCCGCCACGCCCTGGGAGTTCGGCGGCAGCTCGCACACGCTGACATCGCGATAGGGGACGCACAACGGATCAACCCATTCGCCCTGGTGAGCCGCGAGGTCCTCGTAACGCAACCAGCCGCCGATGCGGCGCATGTAGGAATCGATGGTGCGCGCAATGGGACCGCGATAATACGCGTCGCGACCGTCGCGGCCGATCAGCTCCAGCGTGTTGGCGAGATCGGAGTTGGCGAACAATGAGTGGCCGTCTGGTAAGCGCCTAGCGGCGCACGCGTTGTGAATGCGCCCACTCGTGATCTCGATCGCATCGACACCCTGTTTATTGCACCAATAGGTATTACGCGCATTCTGAATCTCTTCGAGACGCCCTTCGGCAAACTCGCGCTCAAGTCGCCGTTGGTTATTCCGCCAATACATCGCAATCGTCTGCGGGATCGGCGCGCCTTCGCGGGCGGCGGCGATTGCGGGCGCGAGCAGTTCCGCCATCGGCGTGCGCCCGAAGCGCTCGTGCAGCGCGAACCAGCCGTCGACCGTTCCTGGAACGCTTACGCTGGCCGCACCGAAGCTCGGCACGGCATTGGGGTTGCCGCGTTCGCGTGCGACGCGGCGCATTTCGTTGAACGAGAGCCCGCGCGGGGAGCGGCCCGAGCCGTTATAGCCATGTAGCCTTCGCGTGACCGGGTCCCAGACGATCACGAAAATATCGCCGCCGATGCCGTTGCCGGTGGGCTCGACCAATCCAAGCATGGCGTTCGCCGCAATCGCGGCGTCAATCGCCGTTCCCCCTGCCCGCAGCACATCGAGCGCGGTTTGCGTCGCCAGCGGATGCGCCGTCGCTGCCGCACCGTGCGCGCCGAGCACAGGCGAGCGCGTGGCGAAGCTTTCACCCGACACGCGCTCGCCGCGGCCGAAATTCGGATCGCGCGGCGGCGCGGTTTGCGCTGAGGCGTCGGCGGTCAAGAGCGACAGCGCCAAGACTAGGGCGCGAGAAAGATGCTGCATCGGCGGCCTCCCAAACAAGAAGGGCGCGGGATGCTTCCCGCGCCCTTCCGTATTACCCGAAACATCGCGAGAACGCGACGCCGCTTTCGATCACGGACCGAACAGGAAGCTGTCCTGCGTGAGCCGGTTGATGCCCAGCAGCGTGAGCGTGTCGAGGTCGGCCGCTCCGCCGTCTGCGGCGCCCAGGTCGATGATCATGCGGCCGGCAATTACGGCGACGAACGCGTCTGCGTTGTCGAGGGCGCCATTACCGTTGCTGTCCAGATCGGCCCAGGAAATCCCCGTCCCTGTCAGGTCAAGCGTGTCCTGACCACGGCGGAAATCGGTGACAGTGTCCGCGCCGCTGCCGCTGTTGAAGACGAAGCCATCCTTGCCGTCGCCGCCAGTGAAGCGATCATTGCCCGAGCCGCCGATCAGCGTATCGACACCGTCGCCGCCGGACAGCACGTCATTGCCGGCGCCGCCGTTGAGCGTATCCTTGCCGTCATCGCCTCTCAGCGTGTCGTTGCCGGCGCCGCCGATGAGCGTATCGCCGCCGTCGCGACCGCGCAGGCTGTCGTCGCCATTGCCGCCGTCGATTTGGTTGGCGCCGTCATTGCCATCCAGGACGTCGTTGTGGCGGCTGCCCTGCAGGTTCTCGATGCCGCTATAGGTGTCGCCGGCGGCGTCGCCGGTATTGTCCTCTTCGTCCTGCAGCGAGGCAACGACGCCGGAAGCGGCGCCGACATAGCTCGCCGTGTCGACGCCAGCGCCGCCGATCAGACGATCACCGCCTTCGCGGCCGACAAGGATATCGTCGCCGGCATTGCCGCGCAGCGTGTTGGCCGCGGAATTGCCCAGCAACTGGTCGTTGCCGCTACCACCGGTGGCGTTCTCGATCACCACGCCCTGCGCGATGGTGTAACCGCCCCAGATGCCGTCGACGAACGAGACGACGCCGCCGCCAGTCGGCGTATAGTCAATGGTCGCCGCCAACAGATCGATACGGGCGCTGCGGACGCCATCATAACGAATCACATCGACGCCGCCAGTGTCCCAGATGGTTTCATAATAAGTGCCGGCGTCGTTGGTGTCCTTGATCTGATAGACGGTGTCTCCAACGGCGTACGGGTTGATGACGCCGTAGCGCCGCTGCAGCGCAGCGATGTCGAACGCGCCCAGCGTGCCCGACCAGCCATTGTCGATGCCGGCGACGGTGAATGGCGAAGGCCCATCCGGGTGAGTTTGCCAAGCGTCGTTGTAGGACATGACGGTGTAGACGCCCTGGTTCAGATCATAGATGCCAAGCGAGCCCTGCGCCGCAGTGACGCCCAGCATGACATCCGAGCCGCCGCCCCTGTCGTGTGGGTGCGAGAGCCCGTGGCCGTGGCCGAATTCGTGCAGGATAACGGCGAACGAGAAGCCGCCTTGCTCCAGGCTCTGCTGGAAGTCTCTCCAGCCGCCGCTATCGACATTGAACGCCGCGATGCCTTGCTGCGTGCCGAAGGTCGGATCCTGCGGGTACATGTAGGCGCCGTACGGCTCGTCTTCGGTCGTGATCAGACGGAAGGTCGCCTGGTTCACATCGGTGGTGACGACGTAGTTTACGCCGAGGATTCTTTCGTATTCCTCCAGCGCGAGCATCACTTGGCCGATTTCGTAATCGTTCCAGCCGAGCGAAACGAGCGGTGCGTTGGAATCGCCTTGCGTTTCGCCGAAATTTTCGCCCGCAGCTGCGAAGTACACGTATGCCGTATTCGATGCATCGAACGGCACATTGCTGGCGCTCGCCCAGATGAGCGAATCCAGCGGGTCGAAATCCAGCGGATCAATCGCCTGCGAGGTGATCGAGTAGCCGCCGGTCCAAGGCTGGTATGAAAACACGTCAAGGAAATATGTGCCGTCTGTCTCGGCGAAGAAGGATATTCGCGAACCAAGATCGCCGGCCAGGAAATTGATGTCGTCATTCAGAGTGACGAAATTGCCTTCCGAATCGTAGAGGACGATGAACGTATCGAGTTCGCCTGGGGGCAGGTCGAGGAAGAATGAGTTGTAGTCGGCGCCGCCGGCAACCTCGATCGTGTAAATCATTCCGGCGGTGGCTTCGATCCTGAACGTGTCGATCTCTCCCATCGGGACGCCGATGAGATCGCTATAGAAGCTATCTGGGCCGGCTTCGATGAAGCCGTACTGAGTGGTTCCAACTACGATTGGCGCCGCGCCGCTGAAGGTATCGGGGACATCAATCGCGGACTGCACCACCGCATCGAGTGTGTACTGGCCCGTTCCCGCGAACGCGCCCACGCCGATAGAATACGTGCCCGAATTTGCCGCAGTGTAGGTGAACAGCGAAGCGGTTCCTGCGCCGCCGTCGTCGTCAGCAAGCTCAGGGAAGAACGAATAGCCGCCGCTGACAAAGTCTCCCGCGGTGTGGTCAAACACGAGAAGGATGGTGTCAGTGAGCGGCGTGGCGCCAGAACCAAAGGCGCTAAAAGTGTAGGTCTGGCCGGCGACCAAAGTGATCGCGTAGAAATCGATCTCGGTTCCAGAAATCGTTCCGTCGAGCAAGATTTCGCCAGGAACCGAAATGGCGCCGGCGAGGTCAGCTGCATTGAACTCAGCTTGCGGCCTGGCCAGCGTGTTTGCATCCTTGTCGTAACTTATGGCGCTTCCGCACGCCGGGCAGGCGCAGGCGCCAACAAAAAAATGCCCCTCCGTGGCGCTCGCGCTGAACTCTGGCTTTGCCGCCAGCCCTGCAATTGCGCCGCGAGAAGCTGCTGACGTCGCGCTTGTCGAGCTGCTCGACGCGCTGAAATCCACAAAACGATCCACCATGCCTGCGCTCTCTTGGCTCTTGAACGCAGCTTGGAACTTCTCAGTGTCGATCACGTTGGCGCGCCGATCGCGTAGACTACCCATGGAAAACTCCCCTGATGCAGGGATCGCTTGTGCGATCCCCTATTCCGGCATATCGCATGCAGCGCCGTAACGTAACCACCAACGTGATTTGACGCATGAATTCGAAGTCATATCCGCATGCGGCTTTGATTGCGGCCGCAGCACTCGCCGCTTGCGCAGCATCAACGCAGGAGGCGTCAAGCGTGAGCAGTCCCAGCGAAAATGCTGCGCCAGCGAACAATACAGGCGGCGCGCCGCCCGAGGACTGCGTCGCCAATCTCCCATACGCACGTGGCGCGGTGTTCTGTAGCCTCGACGAGTATCTCGCCCATTTGGAGATTCAAGGCGCGATCGACCTGCCTTGGTGGCGGCAGGTGCGTCCGGGAGTCTACGAACGAGTCGTCCGGATAACGCCGCGGCCAGAACGGGAATTCGCGACGCGCGAAGAACTGATGCGCCTGTACGGTTTTCGCCTCTAAATTGAGAGAGCCTGACTCATGGCCGATGAACTGATTTTCTACACCAACCCGATGTCGCGCGGGCGCATCGCGCGCTGGATGTTGGAGGCAGTGGGCCAGCCCTATCGCACCGAAGTTCTTGAATACGGCACGACAATGAAGGCGCCGGAATATCTGGCGGTCAATCCGATGGGCAAGGTGCCGGCGATCAAGCACGGCGACGCGGTGATCACCGAGTGCGCCGCGATCTGCGCTTATCTGGCGGACGCCTTCCCGCAGGCAAACCTCGCGCCGAAGAACAATTCCGAGCGCGCGCGTTATTTCCGCTGGCTGTTCTTCGCCGCAGGCCCGTTCGAGCACGCGAGCACCAATAACGCCATGGGTTTTGTCGTGCCGGCAGAGCGCAAGGCGACGGCGGGTTACGGCTCTCTGGGCGAAACCGTGGATGCGCTCGAATTGGCGGTGAAGGACCGCGAATACATTGCGGCCGATCGCTTCACCGCAGCGGACGTGTATGTGGGCGCGCAGCTTGGATGGGGCTTGCAGTTCGGCTGGCTGGAGAAACGGCCTGCCTTCGTCGATTATTCCGCGCGCCTGCAAGCGCGGCCCGCCGCGATCCGCGCGCGCGCGATCGATGACGCGCTCATTCCGAAACATTAGAATGGCGACCCCGGAGAGACTCGAACTCCCGACCGTGTCCTTAGGACGGACCTGCTCTTCCAGCTGAGCTACGGGGCCAGCGCGTGCGGCTCTTGAGCTAGGCCAAGCGCGCGCGCGCGGCAACCGGGTTCCGGACTGGACACGCTTTGTCCACAGGACGACAATGCCCAGGCTGGGGGCGCTAGCCCACGCGGGGCCGCGGGGACATTGAAGGGGAGCTTTATGGCGCACCGTTACGGCAATGCCTGGTCGAACGCCGCCGCCGGGCTCACCGCGCTCTCGCACGCCCGCGCCAGCGTCGTTCGCTGGGGCATCGTCATTGCCCTGAGCGCACTCTGGATTGGCGGCGGCATGATCTTCTGGCGATCGATGCCGCCATCGGAGGCGCTATATCGGACCATCGGCGCAGTCAGCATGTGGGACGATTATTTCCGGACCATACCCATGCCGGGCCAGGACGGCGCCCTGCTGGAGCTTGTACGCTTCGCGGCGATCGCCACCCCGGTGGTCGGTCTGCTGTTCGCGTTTTCGGGCCAGCTCGGGAGTTCGCTCGCGCGCATCTTCAATCTCGGCGCCGCCCGCCATATCGTCATCGCCGGCCAAAGCCCGGCTGCGCTTTCGCTTGCGCTTGATTGCAGCCGCGTTGGCGACGCGGTGACCATGATCTCCAGCGACCTCCCCGACGAAACCGCGCTGGGCTTGCGGCGCAAGGGGATCATCGTGCTGGTCGGCGACGCCACGCAGCTGGAAACCCTGCGCACCGCGCGCGCCCATCACGCCGCCCACGTCATCGCCTTCAACGCGGACGACACTGCGAACTTGCAGATCGAAGCCGCTGTGCGCCGTCTGGTGGGCAAGGGTAGACGTAGGCCGCCAATCGGCGTTCACGTCGCCACACGCTCGCCGATGCTGCTCAAGGAGGCGCGCGAAATGCGCTCGGCGCAATCGCGTAAGAAGGGCGGCGACGCGCCCTCTGCGATCGACCCAAAGCCGTTCTCGCTCAACGAAACGGCGGCGCGTGCGCTGCTGCAACAAGAGAGCCAGACGCTGCTCTCGCTGGCGCGGCAGCTCAACCAGGATCGCGTGCATCTGGTGTTCTTCGGCTTCGACGCAAACGCCGAAATGGTGGCCAATTGCACGCTGAAGAGCTTGTGGTCGGCGCATTTCGCTCCCCCGCGCCTGACCGTGCTTTCGCCCGATCCGCAAGCTACGGAAGCAGGATTTCGAGCACGCCATCGTGAAGCCTTCGCTCATCCCGGCCTCTGGAGCGCCGACGTCGCTTTCATGGCGTTCAATTGGGACGCGGCGTCCATCGGCGCGGAAATCCTCGATGCCGTGGAAGCCGCGCGCGGCAAGCCGACCGCGATTGTGGTTTCCTCCGGCGCCGATCCTGGCAACATCCATCTCGCCATCGCGTTGAAGCGCGCCTGCAATCACGGGCTGCGCTGGCCGGTTCCTATCTTCATGTACGAGAGCAGCCAGTCGGAATTTTCCCAGCAATACGCCAAGGGCGACGAAACAGCGGAATTGGACGCCTATCTGCAGGCGTTCGGCGCACACCAAACCACCGCGACCCGCGCGCGCATCATCGATGGCGCGCTCGACCGCGGCGCCGCGATTGCGCATGAGCACTACAATCAGGGGCTCGGCGAAAAAGATTCCATGAGCATGCGCGAGCTGCAATCGGCGCTGAAAGACTGGAACGAGGTGCTGGAGACTTACCGCGCCGCGAACCGCGCGGTCGCAGACAGCGCCATGACGAAACTCTGGGACGCGGGTTGGCGCCCGGCGCCCAAGGCGGCGGAGAAGCGCGAGACCGCTCCGACTGTGCCTGCCGAATTGATGCCGCTCATGGCGCAGCGCGAGCACGACAGATGGGTTGCGGAGCGGCTGATGTCGGGCTGGCGCCCGGCGGGCTCGGGCGAGGCCCGCAACAACGATCTCATGGTCCACGATAAATTGGTTCCCTGGGATGCGTTGAGCGAAGCCGATCGCGCCAAGGACGCCGTTCAGGTGCGCGCCGCGATCGACATTGCACGGATGATGAAGCCTTCGGGCTTCCTACCGCGCGAAGCAAACTAGAGCACAAAAGCGCAAGCGGTATCCTTGTTGGCCCTTCAGCCGGAAAAAACTCCGCCCATCGGAGGGCGGGGACGCGTTCGACCGCGTCGCAAAAATGTGCGCCGTTGTTTCGGCGCTTATGACGCGAACGAACGCGTCCCCGTGGTCGTGCTCGCCGGGCGGCCGGACTGGAGCTATTTCACTCCGCGAGGCGTACCCCGGCGA